>ERZ795060.2005-NODE-2005-length-21811-cov-4.400395_pt1 | contig 21811 bp, 16 predicted proteins | sample MGYA00375144_ERZ795060 | MGnify/ENA primary metagenome ERZ795060 (study PRJEB30189, sample SAMN05720157) | activated sludge metagenome | isolation source: anaerobic digester from wastewater treatment plant | place: Japan | collected 2015-05-15 ...
TTGTCCCGTATAGCGGAGAAATCTTTCTCTTTGGAGAGCCGGCATGCCCGAAAACCAGGGCCAAAATCGGGTATGTTCCCCAGTCGCATGCATTTGATTTCTCCTTTCCGATAACGGTTCATGAGATGGTCCTGACCGGGAGAATGGGGAATAAGACCGGATTTATGAGGAGGTACACCCCTGAGGATCACCGTGCTGCACAGCATGCATTATCTCGGCTCTCTGCAGAGAAACTCGGGAACCGTCCGGTGAAAGAACTCTCGGGCGGAGAGCGGCAACGAGCCCTGATTGCACGGGCACTTGCGGGAAATCCCGAGATTCTCATCCTTGACGAACCGACCGTCTATGTTGATACCCCGACCGAAGAGCATTTTTATAATTTGCTCACCTCTCTCTCCAGAGATATCACCATCCTCATGATTACGCATGACATTGGTGTTGTTTCACGCCACGTAAATCGCGTTGCATGTCTGAACCGTCGGTTATTCATGCACGAAAGTGATCAGGTCTCCCCGGAGATGATCGCCCGGACATATGGATGTCCTGTTGACATTATCACCCACGGGGATATCCCCCACCGGGTACTTGAGCGGCATGGAGATGATTCATGATAGAGGCACTTGGGTTTGAATTTTTTCGATCTGCTCTCCTTGCCGGTCTTATAGCATCAGTCATCTGCGGGATCATCGGAAGTTACATAACGGTAAAACATATGATTTCAGTTGCCGGCGGGATTTCCCATGCAGCATTTGGTGGTATCGGCCTTGGGTACCTTCTTGGTATAGATCCACTTGCCGGTGCCTTCTGGTTTACCCTCGGGATTGCAGCCCTTATCTGGGGGCTGGTGGAGCGGGCAAAAGAGCATATTGACACGCTTATTGGTGCTTTCTGGGCCGGGGGGATGGCCTTTGGCATTCTCTGTCTGGCTCTGACTCACGGATATACCCCTGATCTTTTCAGTTATCTGTTTGGGAACATCCTCCTTGTTACACCCGGGAACCTGATGACAATTAGCCTTCTTGGAATATGCATCGTACTGCTCTTTCTCATATTATACCCGGTATTGCAGGCACTGGCATTTGATCCAGAATATGCTGCCATTTCAAACCTCCCCACCCGTGGACTGCATCTTCTGGTTCTCGTTCTGATTGCGGTGTCAGTGGTGGTTCTCATCCAGGTAGCTGGGATTATCCTTGTTATTGCGCTCCTGACACTCCCGGCAGCAATCGTCCGGCCTTTTTCAAAGACACTAAAGGGCATGATGATCGGTGCAACAGCCATAAGCATGCTTCTGACCGCCGGAGGCATCTTCCTCTCCTGGGTCTTTGATATTCCATCAGGCTCTACGATTATTATGCTTGGTGTTGCTTTGTACCTGCTGACAGTGGGGGGAACAGAACTATTTCAGCCGGTCCAACGAGATATGCAAGAAATGTCTTAATAATCACATCAGTTTTTTGAGGTGGGTATGTGATGACCATGCAGGATCGGCAGAACCTGTTTGGGGTGATTTTGGTAATGGTGCTCTCTGAGCAATGATGAATCGGTTGATACTATGTATGTGCGTACTCCCACCTCGGAGAGGTCATCACAGTAGTACGATATTACATTAGGTAATAACCTATATGAAAATTATCTCTATAGAATCAGGAGAAAAAAAAGGAGTTACTGAAGAACCAGGTTCTTGTTGTATGTGAGCACGTCCGGAATCGAGTCAACACCCTCAACTGATTTCGGGAAGTTCGTAAATACGACCCGGTTTGCATAAATTGCCATATCTTCAAGTGCTTCTGCAATTCCCTTCGCCATCTCACCGGACTGCATATTCTCAATCACATACATCTTCCCGCCACCCGGAAGCAGGTCAATTGCATAGAGTTTCGCGGGATCTGCTTTTAAAGATTCTACAACCTTTGCCGGAGTCTTGTTTCCACCAAATGCAAATTCAGGTGCAAAAAAGTCTACCACGTTCAGACCAAGCCATTTCTCTACCGGCTCACGCTGCCATGCCATGACAACTGCGTACTTCTTGGAAAGCAGGCTCTTTTCCTCATCAGTCAGGTTCCCTGCAGCGGCAATCTTTTCCTTGTATGCCTGTGCAGCTTTCTCGTATGCCGTTGCATTGGCTCCATCTGCTGCCTTCAGCCATCCAAGAACGGTGTCTGCAAGTTCCTGCGCTGATTCAGGGGTGTTCCAGGCTGCATCTGGCTTTAAAATCTTCCAATTGGTCTTTCCAAAGCCGTTTGATTCACGGAACTTCTCAATCGCCTGCATGGTTGCAAGATCCATGCTTGAATTGTGAGCTAAAAACAGGTCCGCGGTTTCCAGGTCCTTTGCATTCTTCTGGATAAGGCCGGGGAGAATATCGCCCTGCAGGTGTGGGCATACAGTCGGATCAGCGATGTATACGACATGCACAGCATCGCCACCGATCTCCTGAACCGGATCCCAGAGGACACTGGTGGTGGTCACAACATTCAAGGCCAATGCTCCTGGAATAAGAGCAATGATGATGCCCAGAATAACAAATAATCCTGAATGCCTCATAATTATTACTTACCCATTTTTCGTATTAATGATTATGAAATATAACTCTCCTTTTTGGTGAAATTGCCACAGCACCTATAAAAAGGAGACTGAATAATACCGCAGTGAGAGGACCTACTGGGAGAGCATATACTATTCCACCTACCGCACCGGTCAAACTGATGATAACAGCGATAACCGGTGCCATGATGAACATATTCCTCATGGTGTTACAGAACTGGTAGGCTATAGCGGCAGGGGTGACCAGCCAGACATAGAGCAAAAGGCCCCCGACAATCGGAATGCTCAAGGCTACCATGACTGATATCAGAAACAGGATGCCATAATATACCGGTTTTACCCGGATCCCAGCTATCTCGGCAAGACGCTTATGAAAAATAATTGCTGTTATTTCTTTGTAAAAGATGACAAGGAACATGAAAATGATGCTGGTAATGAGTGCCAGTGCATAGATCTCCTCACGAAAAAGAGAGATGACATTCCCATAGAGGAGTGAACTTGCCTCAAACCCTTTCCCCGTGCCCTGCATCAGTGATATAAAAAAGATAGCTACTGCCATCATAGTACCAAACAGTACCCCAAGCGTGGTATCGGTATGCATTCTCGTTCGGTCACTTAACGGCCCCATAAGAAAGGCAGTCAGAATACTCACAAAAACTGCTGACGGAAGGACAGCGTACCCAAAGAATGCCCCGACTGACCCCCCTGCAAATGCGGCATGGGACATGGTAAATCCGATTGATGAGATGTTCATCTGGGTAATTAATACACTCAATAGAGCACACCCAAGGGAGGCAAAGAGCATCGCCTCCACTGCATGGCACATGACATTATTCGGGATAAGGAATTCAAGCATCAGGCTGCCACCGAAGCAGAGCGGACCAGCTCTCCAACCATCGACGGATGTGTGAGCTGATTGAGAATGATGGAACCATTCTGCATAACGATCACCCTGATGTCCCGGTCAGGAAGGGCATCAAAGGCGTGCGAGACGATGAGAACCGGAATGCCGCTGTCAGCTATCTGACAGAGGAGTCTGCTGACCTCTTCTCTCGTCACCATATCCAGATTACTGAATGGTTCATCAAGCAGGAGAACTTCGGGGTCTTTTGCAAGATTCTGTGCAATAAGTACCTTTTGCTGCTGACCTCCGGAGAGTTTTCCAATCTGGTTCTTCTGCATGAGGGTCAGACCCAGTTGCTGAATGGCCGACCGGACTTTATCCATGTCCTGACTTGTATGCCGCTTCAGCCATCCTATCTTTCCATACCGCCCCATCAGGACGACTTCTTCAACGGTAAATGGGGTGAACGGATGAAAGTCAAAGTTCTGGATAACATACCCTATCTTCTTTCGTGCAGCACACCCGTGTTTTATGACATCATACCCACAGACTTCAACCCTGCCATATATGACCGGAAGCAGTCCGGCGATGGTCTCAAGAAGCGTCGTCTTTCCTGCACCGTTTGGTCCGCCTATCACGACAAATTCGCCAGGTTTTATCCCAAGTGTGATGTCCTTTATAACCGGAAGGTCTGCGCCTTCATAGGTGGTCCAGACTCTCTCAAGATGAATAATTTCGCTGGATCCTCTGCTCATGGGAGGACCTCAACCGTAAAGAGCTGGTCGTCCGCAAGGGTGTACAGCTCAGCAGCATACCGCTCGATCTCAAGTTCATACTCAGGGGTATCCTGTGGAAGCTGTTTGAATGGAAGAGGTTTTAGACGTATTTTTTCTCCGTCAGATGAAAATTCACTGTACACAGTATCTGACTTTATAATCTCGATATTGCCTTTTCCAAGCGTGCATCCACTTCCCAGCTGAATTCCGTCAGCAAGGCATGACTGGGGTGTGCTCCCGGAGCAATAGACGATAGCCTTTAACGCAAATGGATTATCCCCCAGTCTCTGTAATGCATATCGCCCCATCCGGTATCCAAGTACAATAAAAGGTCCCAGATGGCCATGAAATCTGGCAAGTTCGGTAACCGGGTATTCACGGGGGAGTTCCATATACTGGCAGTGTTCATGCCATTTCATAATTAAATATCTAGGTTTGTAACACAAAAAAGGTTTTATTCATATCTATTGAGAACAATCACCGGGTGATATTAAAAGATGCTGCAAAATTGCTAAAATGGAATACAGGTATCCTAGTTATATAAACAATATGAAAAATAAGGATAAAAAAGGAATTAGATACGTGGTCTGATATCTGGCATCTCTTTTTGCGTTATCTCTTTTATTCGCTTTGGTTTCCCTTCTTTGTCATAGAGATACACGGTGTATGTATCCTTGTTGTCTTTCAGGATCACCGGGGTTGAGATCTTATAAAATTTCCCGTCCTGGAAGATCCGGTTTCTCTCATCCCAGTCTACACCGAGCTCAAAATACACATCAAATCTCCCCTGACCAATGCTCTTAATACTGCCATAATCTTCTGCTGGAATGTAGATCGCATACAGCGGGTCTGCATTACCGCCAAGGGTGACGATGACAACGGCGTCACGATCATTCCCGGTATTATCAAAGTTTAAGACGATGTTCCCTGCACTCGGGGGATGACCATACACATAGGACGAGTCTGTGGCCGCTCCGCTTATACCCAGGGGAATGCACCCGAAGAGCAGGAGGAGCATTCCACCATACCACAATGCCTTTACCATACCTGAAAAAGGTTGTCCAGGAAAATAAATGTTTCAGTATTCAGGAGTAATCAGGTAGAAGGATCTTACTCCGTCCGTTTGGTCCTTTTTCGACTGTTATTCTGACAGGGATCCGCTCTTTCAGTGCCGGTACATGGGAGATGACTCCAATGAGTTTTCCCTCCTGCTCAAGACCGGATAATGTCAGGAGAGCGGTCTCAAGCGCCTCACTGTCAAGGGTTCCAAAGCCTTCGTCAAGAAAGAGGGAATCAACCCTGACGTTCTGACTTGCCATACCAGAGAGGCCCAGAGCCAGGGCAAGACTGACCATGAACATCTCTCCACCGGAGAGGTTCCTGACCGACCTTTCAATTCCTCCCTGCCAGGTATCGATGACCTGCATATCAAGGGGAAGATTCCTGTCCTGAACGAGGATATACCGGTCGGTCATCCGGCGCAGATGTTCATTAGCATGGGCAAGAAGAATGCGGAAGGTAAGGCCCTGGGCAAAAACCCGGAATTTCTTCCCATCGGAGGACCCGATCAGGTCAGAGAGCTTGTACCATCGCTCCACCTCACGAGCCTGTCTGTCTCTGGCAGCAATCTTCTCACCAAGATGTCTCATCATCTCGTCATGTCTGGAGAGTTTCTCCTGATTTTTCCCGATTTCAGCAAGATAGTATTCTTTTTGCTCCTGAAATACTCTCAGTTCCTCCTGTATCTCCACAGCGTCTTTAGTCGTGAGATTTTTCTGAACTTCCTCTTCATACCGCTGCTGTGCCCGTTTCATATGCTCATCTATCTTTGTCTGGTCGGCCTTTAGTTCATCCCATCTCTTTTGCAGCTTTGTAAACTCTTCCGGAGACATCCGGGCGGCGATATAGGCCGATTCATCTGCAAATCCAGCCTCCCTGATCCGAGTCAAAAATTCGGTCAGGTGTTTTTCCAGATCACATTGTGTGGTGAGAATCCGCTTCTCAAGATCAAGACGCAGGCTATCGAGTGAATGTATTCGGTTCACGAGTTGATTTCTCTCGTTCTGTTTTGCATCCCGTATCTCCCTGGCCTTTGTTACGGTATCAGAAAGCCGTTTTTCTTCGCTCTCTGGATCTTTCTCTCCATACTTATGCTTTCGTTCATTGCGTAAAGTAAGGAGTATGCCCTCTTTTTCCCTGATTCGCACGGATAGTCTGGTGATCTCATCAGTCTTTTCTGAGATCTTACCTTGGATCTCGCTGATTTCAGTTTTTATGATTGCCAGCTGATCATCACATGACTTTATCCGGTCCTCTTCCTCCTGATATTTTTTCTGCCGGTTCTGCAGACTTTGGAGGACTGCCGCAGTATTGGTCTCCCGGGTGATTATATATCCAAGATCTTCAAGAACCGGTTTGATTTCTTCAAGGTAGCGATCAACCCTCGTCTCACATGCCGATATTTTGGCTTTTTGTTCCTCTCTTATCTTCTGCATGGAGGCTGTCTCGTACTCCTTCTCCAGGCATTCCTGCTCAAGGGTAATCAGGAGTTCCCTGGCCTTTGAAATTACCTGTGTTTGCTTTCGTATCTGTTCCTCGCACACCTCAGCATCATGAATTCTTGTATCAAGGGACCGGAGTTCAGATGCCATCGCATTCATATGTGTGATGAGTGATTTTTCATCAGTCTTTGGGTTGATTCCCAGGGTATCTGTCCCCTCGTTCCATGTCACCTGAAGAGCCGCACGCTTTGTTTCACAATCTGTGATATCCTCCCGACACCTCCTGATTTCCTCTTCCTTTTGTGCGATTGCTGCTGATATGGCTGTCAGTCGCCGGTTCAGGTCCTGAATTCTCTTCTCTTCCTCCGCAAGTTCCCGCATGACCTCATCCGGCTGTATCTTAATACCTGATGCATACGGGTGTTGAAGCGATCCACAAAGGGGACAGGGTTCTCCGTCTCGTAACAGCTCCCGCTCCCTGCTAAGGTCCCTGACCTTTGCAGCAAGAACTGCATTGGTTCGTTTTATATTCAGAATTTCCTGACGCTGCCTGAGATCTGATTCGATCCCTTCTTTTTCATATTCTGATGCCTGGAGAAAATGAGTCAGATCATCCTGTTTCTGTATGAGATTTTCAAGTTTTGCAGATATCTCTGTTATGTTTGTGGATACATCTCCAAGTTGGCTCAGCTGGTCTTTGCGGATTCGTAACTCATCCCGGCTTTTCCGAAGGTCTGGAAGAGACGACCCTGAAAGGATGGTTGTGAGCGTTTGTTCGAACTTTTGTTGTTCTTCCTCTTTCTTAAGAAGCAGGTCCTTTTGCTCATCCTTCTTCCTTCGATACGCGTCAAGGTCCAGTTTCAGTTTCTGAAGTTGTTCTTTCTGCCTGATGCACTCTTGCTTTTCCTTGCCGATAGTACTGAGTTCTTCCTCTATCAGTTTTATTTTCTGCTCAATTCCTGAATAGAGATCCCTGATGGTGGCATCGGATGCATGCTGACTGATATAATATGCAGCCTTGCTTTTATCATTCAGGATCTCCTGTTCCCGTTTCTTTGCCTGATCCTGATTCGTGATGTAGGTCTTCAGGAGGTTTTGAAGACCTTTCAATTCTTCATTCCATTGTATCGCTTCTGCCTCCTCCTTCTTGATTGCATCATCAAGTGCCCTAATTGTGTGGATAAGGGCAATTCCATCGTCGCGTTCTTTTTCTGCCTGTTCCACCCTGGCGAGGGCAGTTTGCACCGCTGCTTCAATATCAGGAAGGGTTTTTTGCAGGATTTCCAACTCAACGGTCGTCTGATCCTTCTTTTCTGTATCCATCCTCACGGTTTTTCGCTGTACTATGAGTGAAGCATACAACCCCTCGAATGTGGCTGCTTTCTGTGCTGCTACCAGTGCTTCTCGTGAGGGTTCGAATGCAGCTTTTTTTTCTGCCAGGCGGAGTGCATCTATCTCAAGGTCTCCTATCTCACGTCTGATTGTTTGAAGCGTCTCAATCCACCGAAGAGCACCACTGGTTCGTGTGATTTCCGCGTCCTTTTCAGCGATGGATCTTTTCAGTTCCTCTATCTCCTGCCTGATATGCTCTATTTCCTCCGGGGAGAGGACCGAGATAATGTCAAGTTCCCGGTTCTGTTGTTCGAGCAGATTTTTTTCTTGTGTGTATCGTTCATGTGTTTTTTTGGAGAGTTTTGAGTAGATGTCAGTTCCCGTGATATGTTCCAGAATCGGGGCTCTGTCATCTTCAGATGCTGAAAGAAATGTGGTAAATTCCCCCTGGGCTAAAAGAATTGATTTGGTAAACTGATCATAGTCCATACCGGTTACTTCTTTGACGATATCCCTGACCTGCTGTATCTTTGAAGCAAGAATCTCTCCGGTATCGGCATTGCTGATCTCATGCTGTGGTGCCTGAAGTTCCCCATCAGGCTTATTTCTGGCTCTTCTCTGGTTCCAGTGGCAGATAAATCTCCCTTTCTGGGACTCAAACACCACTTCAGCCGAGCATTCACCGGTGTGCCGGGTCATGATGTGATTACTCGCTTTGGTAACCTTGTCAAGCCGGGGGGTTCTGCCATACAGTGCCAGGCAGATAGCGTCAAGGATGGTTGTCTTTCCTGATCCGGTCGGTCCTGTGATCACAAAGATACCGGATGACGTGAATGCAGGATTTGTAAAATCTATTTCCCATGTTCCGGCGAGAGAATTCAGATTTGAAAATTTCAATTTCAGAATCTTCATCGCTGGTACTCCGCAGTCATGTCTTCTTCCAGAACCAACCTGTAAATCTCCCGAAATGATGCAAGCAGTTCATCGCGATCATCACCGGTGATCTGGGCAGCATCCATCCGCCTCATAAACACATCTTCGGGCGAGAGCTCAGCAAGCGATTCCTCAGGATGGGATGGATGGAGAACCTGGCCTGGCAGGCGGTACGGTCTGACCCGCAGTACTTCTACTCGTGTTCCTTCGCAAAATGACTGAAATCTCTCATGTGCATCCGGAATTTTCTGGGAATCCTGCAAAAGTACCTCAACAAGAACCGGTACTGATTCCGTCTTCATGCAATCCAGGTTATGCATTACCTCATCAAGCGTTCCGGCTATTCTTGAGAGACGATGAAATACCGGGACCGGAATCTCCCGGATCGACATGGTTCGCGAATCATGAACATCAAGCATCAGGACCGATTTGGTCTGACCCGCCTCTCCAAATCCCATTCCTAATGGCGCACCACTATACCGTATCCGATCACTGCCACAGACTCTTTGTGGGAGATGCAGATGACCAAGTGCCAGGTAATCGATGCAGGGGGGAAAGGCATCAGCCCCGACACAGGCGAGTGTTCCAAGGTAGAGATTCCTGCTGCCGTCATCTTCCCTCGTCATCCCCCCCGCAGCAAACAGGTGACCGGTTGCGATGATCGGGATTGGCCCGATCTTTTCCCGCATCATCTCTGCACATCTGCCGATGGCATGGTATTGTGCCTTGATACCGGCAAGCAGATTCGCCGTCTTCTCTTCCGGACTCTCCCCAGCCTGGGTGGTCCTGACATCCCGGTCCCGAAGATATGGTACCGGACAGACAATCAGCTCCGGCATGCCATCCTGGTCATTGAACACCAGCACCATCTCCTCCGGTTTTTTTGGAGCACTTCCGATAACGGTAATATTGAGGTATTTGCAGAGTTCTCTGGGTGCAGCGATAAGCGAGGGAGAGTCATGGTTCCCGGCGGTAATGACAATATGCCTGCAGGAGGATGTTGACGCCCTGGCAAGGAACTGGTAATATTGTTCCAGGGATCGATTTGGAGGGGTGGTTGTATCAAAAATGTCTCCTGCAACGATGAGGACATCAACCCCTTCCCGGTTCATAAGGGACAACAGCCATGAGAGAAATTGTTCATGCTCTTCGTATCGTTTTCGTCCGCAGATCTGACTACCCAGATGCCAGTCTGAGGTATGCAGAATCTTCATTGTGTTTTCTCCCAATGATATGCCATGATGACGTATTCCCGAAAGACCATTCTAGAAAGAGTTGGACAGAAAAGGGTAATATGAGATTCGAAATTATATGCATGTGGTTTTTATTGTATGTCTGGCTCCCTGTCTGCCTGATTACCCATAATTATAAGCTCTTTGATGTAAGATTACCGTATGAGATCCTATTCTCATCTTTTGGTAATTATCATCGGGATGGTCCTTGTCCTGATGACCGGTAGTATTTGTACCGCTGAAGAAATTCCGTATCTGACCTACAATGACACAACCGCCGGGTTTTCTTTTACGTATCCGGAAGGTGCGTCACTTGTCTATGCTGCTGATGCAGATACGAGGGAGATTTCTGTTCTGACCCCGGCAAATGCCACGATGATTACCATAGTGACCCGTAAAACGAAGCAGAGTCTTGAAAACCTGACATCAGACCTTGTATCATCAGTAAACCTTCTCCCTGAGGGGTCTGTGATATCAAGCGGGCCCGGAGTTCTTGGAGATGCAGATGCCTTCTTTATTGATTACCAGTGGGTCAGGAATGACACTCCCGTCAGGACATACACGATTACAACCGTAAAAGACGGCAGATGGTTCTCTGCGATCTATGAAAACCGCGCAGAGCAGTATGAGGAGGAAAAAGCGGTAATCGATCCGATGATTGAGTCCTTTACGTTTATTGAGCGTGATACTGAAGAAAAGAACTATCCCGGGTACTCCTATTATCCGGGTATGGTGTATGACGTCTTTGGTATGCCGATGTATGATGATACTGAGGATTTCTGGACCCCCTATTCATATGGCTGGGATGGTTCAACCGGGTATCAGCTCCCCTATCAGATGACTGGTCAGTTCCCCCAGTATACCGGATATAATCCCTATGGCTCCTATTACCCGCAGTATCAGCAGTACCCACAACCGACTGTAATGCCGACGCAGGGAATGATGGCAGGGTATACCTCAATGCCAACTCTCCGACCGACGATGATGCCAACCATCCAACCATATCAGACACCAATCACAGTCCCGGTCAGTTCAGGGGGCGAATTAGATCAATTAATCAATGATGGACTGGACTATCTGACGAAAAAGCAGTACAACCAGGCTGAACAGAATTTCAAGGCTGCTTTACAGATAGACTCATCTGATTTCCGCGCCTTGTACGGCTATGCAAAAGTGCTCTTTCAGGGATATGACGGCCGCGAAGAAGAGGCCCTGGAGCAGATAAAGTATGCCATATCTGCTGCAACCGGTTCAGCGTCGGATAATCAGATGGCAACGTTGTACACACTCAAAACACAGATTGAATGGTATCTGAAGCATTATCAGGATGCCCTGCAATCCATAGAATTCGTCATTACCCATGATGATCCACAGTATCTGGCTTCTGATTATTATATAAAGGCAAAGATTCTCTATGAAAGCGGGGCTCCGGTTCAGGATGCTCTGGCAGCAGCACAAAAAGCCGTGTCTCTTGAACCGGATAATGCAGACTACTCCAAATTTCTAAGTGAATTAAAACAAGTATCCGGTCAGTCCGGGAGTGCCTCAGTGTATCCGGAGGTAACCCCGGTTCCGACATGCACCCCATAGAAATTCAATTTTTCGAAATTTTTATCCTGTCTGATTCCAACTCCTCATAGGTGTCACAATGTCACGACCACCCTCTTTGTTTCTGCGAACCGCCTTTTTCCTCTGGTGTTGTTTTTCTCTGCTGTGTATTACCCCTGTCCTGGGTGAGAACACCTCCACACCGGGGAGTATTGATAAAGGTCTTTTTACCGGAGTTCTCAATACCCTGACTACCGAAACGTTTGGAAATGGTACATCGGCTGAGTCCCTCATTACGGAGGGTGAGCGCCTGCTCCAAAATGGTTCCTTTCCAGAGGCTGCCAGGGTATTTGGTGAGGTTCTTGATACATATCCCGATTCTTTCGAAGGCTGGCTGGGACTGGCACGGGCACAATCAGGATCAGGAGATCAGGAGCAGGCACTTGCATCAATAGACGAGTTCCTCTTTTTACATCCGGATGCATGGCAGGGGTATATATTGCAGGGAACCATCCTGACATCCTTGTCCCGTTATCCAGAGGCAGTTGCAAGTTACGAGAAAGGACTGCTGCTCAATGACACCGATCCGTTTGCATGGGCCGGATATGGAACAGCACTCTATGGAAATGGATCATATGAAAAGGCACGTGATGCCTGCCAGAAAAGTCTGAATCTGCTCCCCGGAACCCCTTCGGCGCATTATTGGGAGGGCAGGAGCAGATTCAGGCTGGGTGATAAAGCCGGGGCTTTAAAAAGCCTTAATATGGCAGTATCTGCCGATCCCTATTTTATTGAGGCATATCTTGCCATATCTGATCTGTATGAAAAGTCAGAAAACCTAAAGAATGCTGTCCAGATCATCACCGACGGTATTGAGAAAAATCCCTCCTCATATGAGCTCTGGAAGAGGAAAGGTATTCTGCTTGAGGAGATGAACCGCACAAACGAAGCTCAGGATGCCTATCAGGAGGCACTTCGCATCAATCCGGATGATGGAGATATCAGGGAGCGGCTTTCGGCAATAACCGGTGGTTTTGTCATATGAAAAAACCATCCCTTTACTCTCTCTTTTTTCTGGTTCTGCTGATTACAGTGATTCTATCCGGTCCAATCGGTTTTGCCGGTGCAGAATCTGGTACCGGTCCGTCCAATAAGAACGTGACGCTTCTTGCCTGTTATCTGGTGGGTAATGACATTGAGTCTGAAAACCGTCTTGGAGACTATGGATTTATCAGCCAGAATCTTCTTGATATGCGGAAGGGATATGGGGACGGGAATCCTGACCTTACGGTTATCATCGCATATGGCGGAGCAGACAAGGAGGGATGGCGGGGGATGCGGGTGTATTCCCTTGCTGATGCAACCGCTGATTATCGTGATAATGGCCGGTATAACTCATGGGATACCTACACCCGGGTGTATCCTGATTCAAATATGGGCACAAAGGAGTCATTTCAGGAATTTTTATCACTCCTCGAGCCGTGGAAAGATGCTGAACGAAAATATCTGATCATGAGTGGTCACGGAGCGGCATATAAAGGAGCATTCCCTGATGAGAATTATGATACCGGTAATATCCCGCTTACAGACATAAAAGCAGCTCTGACAGAATCAGGAATTCATTTTGATCTGATCGGTCTTGATACCTGTCTGATGGGAACGATTGAGGTTGCCAGTGCTTTATCAGGGCATGCACGGTATTTGCTTGCATCTGAAGAGACAGAGCCCTCCTCTGGATGGAATTACACCATCATAGCCAGTGAACTGGTGCAAAACCCCTCCATGGATCCGAAAGAGTATGGAATCTCCATTATCGATGGCTATATAAGGCCAGAGATACAGGACAGTCCTGCAACCCTTTCCCTTATCGATCTGAATGCAATACCTGACGTGATCTCCTCACTCGATCAGTTTGCCGGTGAATTGAAACAGGTTTATGCAAATCCTCAGGGGAGAAAAGCGATAGAGGGAATACTTGCAAACTCAGGTGAATTCGGTCTGCAGATGTATATGGATCTTGAGTCTGACAAGCGTCTGTTTATCTCCTATACGCTTGATCTCATCACCTTTGCCAGGGATATCAGGAGGACAATTCCAAACCTGCAAACAAGCAGTGATGCCCTGATACAATCAGTATCCCGGGCAGTTGTTCATCATACCGGGCAGAAACGGTCCTATGCACATGGTCTCTCCATCTTCTCTCCGGTTCATAAAGAGGTAATCCTTGAGCATATCTTTGAATATTCTCCGGTTATTGCGGTTTCAGAAGAATGGTACTCATTTCTGATCCAGTTCTTCAGATCTGTCCTTTCTGACAGGGAGGAGCCTGTTTTTACGGTATCAGAAACAGGAACAGAAGTCAGTGATGAAGGATATGCCATGGTACAGATAGAATTTGTACGTCATACGCCGGATTATGATGTCCTGCTTGGAGCAGAACCGGCCTATACAACCCCATCCGGGAAGTATGTTCTCCCGGACTGGGATGGGAAAGCATTTCATCTCAAGGATCCAAAGACCGGAAAAGTGCAAATCATACCGGTCTTCTTCCAGCGTTCAGTAGATACCCATACAGAAGAGTATTTTGCATTTGCACGGGTCTCAAAAGAGGATGATCCTGAGGAGCCATGGCTGTGTATTGATATCTTCTTTGATAGCAATACCGGCAGGACTACGATGTACTTTGTGTATCTTGGGCCTGATGAGGAGAATGTTCTGACGATTGCCCGTTCTGGGAGATTATATCCTCTCTCGGCCATGAATACAATCAGTATCACACCATATGCACTTGTTTCGTATCCAAATGGAAAGAGAACCTGGATGCCGGTGTCGTCCCGGCCTTTTCAATTGCATGATACCATCACCACCAGTTATGAGAGAGTAGCATGTGGTGAGTACGACTATTTCCTGGTTGCAACCGATATGCATGGCAACCGGGTGGTGGGAGAGAAAAAGAGGGTGTCGATTCCCTGCTGATGCAATCAGGGAATTTGTATCTCTTTCTCTATCAGGATACTTTTATCTTTTCCAAAAAGGGTCAGATATGCCGTGATACCTTTTGGGGCATCCACACTGATAAGCACTTCATAGCAGCCTGAACCATCAACGTGTTCCTCATCATACGCAAGGCTTGAACTCTCATCACCGTGTGTTTTTAAGATGTCTAATATCCCTTTTCCAACTCCGTTTCCTTCAATACAGGCACGAAGGGTGAGATCTTCCCAGCTTACCTCTGCTATCCTGATATCATCAAAGAGAAGGGCAACTGAATTTTTCACGCTGCTGTTTGTATTGTTCACTTCAATCGTCCAGTTACGGAGAGTCCTGTTAGATTCATTGTACTCATTCGAATTCTGGTACACATCCTTAAACGTGATATCCTGAATCATCTCCTCAATCGGGACGGTATTGGTGGAAAAATCCCGCTTTGCCCCAAGCAGGGTGGAATCGATGGAAACCACCGACCCGTAGGGTATGGATAGTCCGGTAAACTGTTCATACAGCAGGCAGACATTATTCTCTGGTGAGATGATCAGTACCCAGTCCCCCCGTACCGGAATATCGAGCGTGGTATTAAAACTGGGAATGGAAAATGGCTCGCCTGCCCATTCATCACTGATATTTGCATCCCTGATACCAGACACAACAGGAGAGGTGAGACGTTCCGGGATGACATATACGGATCTTCCATTGTCCTGGTCACCAAGATATAAAACTCCGTGTTGATTCGTAATTTCCCTGGCCACAATCTCCCTGATGATGACCTCAATCCAGGTCTTTGCCATATCTGATCCCCGTGCAGTGATGACGGTATCGGTGATCACTCCCTCTGACATGTTTGGAATGGCACCGGATTTCTCCAAATATTCACGGCTTTTGTTATCAGGCAGCGAGACCATAACCCCGGTAAGTACCCCCGCATGTGCAAGGACAAGCGTTCCGTTTCCAATTCCTGCACAGAGTGATCTGTTCCCGGCGGCCTGTTGGAGGATGCGGGTCACGGGTTCAGAGTTCATGAGCGAACTCATGTCCTCTCCCCCGATGACAATGATGGCCGTCGTATTAAGGATCCTATCAGAGACCGTCTCAAGGGGTTGCACCTCTTTGTCTGATATCACCTGGCCGGGGGAAGGACCTGTCAGAGTCCAGGAGATATCATAGGTGGTGAGCTCACGAGCTGCGGTATTCAATGACTGTTCATCCCAACCTGCAGATGGAATGACTAAAACTGCCTCCAGAGCCGGATCTGTTTGTTCTGATGCCATACACTGACTGGAAAGCAGAATGATGATTATTAATATCAGGATTTTTTTCATGGATCACTGACCTCATCCGTTCTCAAAAGGAAGAAATAATAGTATAATGACATATTGATTGATGAATGTTATGCCCTTCTTTTTACGGTTTTTTCCTCGCATCATTTCACTTCTTTTTTTGATTCTGTTTGCTACTTCTTTCACATCTCTAGCAGATACTCAGCCACATACTCCGACAACACGGATTGCCATTTACATGGTCGGCAGTGATCTGGAATCTGAGTCACATCTTGGTACCGAGGAGATAAAAGAGATATTATCCGGTTTTTCTGAAAACTCAGGTCATATTGATCTCCAGGTTGCATATGGTGGTGCACGAAGTATGGGATGGGCAGGGATGACCATAGCAGGAAGGGAGGATCTTGAGCAGGACTCTGCTGACGGTGTCATCGGAAATGGCCAGTATTATGGAGAGAGAGAGCCTGGACTGAATATGGGAGATACAAAAGGGCTTACCGCCTTTATCAGCTATTTGAACACGCTCCCACCATCTGACCGGAATATCCTCATCTTCTGGGATCATGGAGCATCATATGACGGATTGTGCTTTGATGAGAACCATAACTGGGACCAGCTGACAATGCAGGAGATACGTGACGCACTTCATACATCTTCAACATCATGGGACCTTATCGGCATGGATGCCTGTCTCATGGGTTCGCTTGAGGTTATGCGGGCCGTTCATCCGTTCGGCCGCCTTCTCCTCGTCTCGGAAGAGGTTGAGCCAGGTCATGGTTGGGATTATGAGACCCCTATCAGGGCCCTCTCTGAAAATCCTCATATCCCTATAGAAGAATGGGGCAGATTGGTGATTGACTCATACATGGACAATCCTCATCATGAGCCGATGAAAAAAACTCTTTCCCTTATCAACATGACCAGGTTTCATGAACTGGATGAAAAGCTTGCCCTCCTGGGGTCCTCCCTAGAGGGACAAATGGATCAAAAACCGGTTTATGAAGGGATAGGTGCCTCCTTTTATAATACCCAACGGTATGGGTATGATCCCAGGATGGATACCGAAGTCTCGGTTGATCTTGGGGATCTGTCAGATAATCTGGGCACCTATGTTAAAGATGCATCAGATCTCACAACCAAAGTAAAAGAGGTAATTGACAGTGTTGTGATATACCAGCGAAATGACGGCTCAAGACCGAAATCGACCGGTATCTCCACACTTTCACCCCGAAACAAACATGTTGATGATCTCCCCCTGTCATCTGATGGCATTCAAAACAACGCAACCTGGATCTCATTTATTCGCGATTATATCATGTATATTTCATCAGACTCGAGTAAACCTGATATAAAATATCTCGGCAATGGATCATTTGACATTACTGACGATCAGGGGATTCAGATGGTGAAGGTCGCGACCGACTGGATGCCTGATGTCACCAATTTTTCTCATTCATTCGGGATTAAGGATGATCCGGTCTATCCAGACACCCAGGGAATGTATATACCAAATCCAGATGACAAGACATTTTATATGGTGGATACCGGCTCAGGAGAGCGGTCATACTTTTTCAATACCTATTATGGGAATGATGTTAATGGGACTGAACTCTATTTTGGTTATGTAAACATTACTCGTGGATCAAAGACCAGGGAGACAGCAATAAATATCATGCGGCATCAGGATGGGACTATCCAATATGCCCTCTTTCCCTATGAAATCAATCCCTCGACCGGTGAGTATCTGTTTTCACGGATTCCCCTCACCGTGCGCACCGGAGATATCATTACCCCGGTGATTGTGGAGCGGTTTTTAGGAGATAAACCACGATGGCAGTATACCCCGCTCACTCCTCTGGTAATTACCAAAGATCTGGAAATTATACGGGATCGGCTCCCGTATGGTGCATACTTCCCGTCCCTTTGGGCATATGACTACAATATGAATTATGATTATTATCCCATGGATGTTCTTCGGTTCCCAAATAATGCAACACTGGCATCTCCATAAAAACTGACAATCTATTTCTTTTTCTCAAGCCCTGCCCAGTACGTATAATAAAAGTCATCACCGTTCACAGCCCTGGTCACCATAAGGTAGGGCCCTGGCTCAGGGTTATCGATCACGATCATTTCCGCAATATAATTCTCGATCCCCTGAGACCAGCAGTCCTGACAATCATTGGTTGCATTATAGGTAAATGCATCATATGAACCGGGCAGATCTGTCCCTTTCTGAACATATAAGTCCAGATTTGTGCCTTCGCTGGATTCGGTCATGAATATCACCCGTTCAAGATCCGGTGGTATAGTGGTTTCAAAAACTTTTTGGGTCTGGTTTTCAATTATTCCCATGTCAACCTGATTGTGATAGATATACAAAACCAGAATCTCCGCCTCTCCTCCTGATTCATTCGTGGAAAAATACAGGGGGTATCGTCCGGGATCAAGGATAAGGTACTCACTACTGATATTTTTCATGGTCAGAATCCGGGGATATCCGGTCTGAATATTGGTAAAAACCTCAGGTATGATGTAATTTTCAGTCCCTTCTCCTCCGGTCAGGTTCCATTCGGTCCCATTCTCTCCCCATGCATACACTCTGACAAACCCGGTTTCACTGTCACGGATATCAAGATCAATGGTAAGGGGTTTTTCAGGAGTGACTTCTCCGGTCAGATGGGTTGAATAGATCGGACGAAAGAGATCTGATTCAGGAGTAAAGACCGGGTGTTCTGCTCCGGTCGCAACCAGGATGAGAGCAAGAAAGATGAAGAGTGACAGAATATGGGATCTCACATCCCTCTATTGGATCGCCTGATTGTATAGGTATTTCTCTTTTCCTATGACGGGGGTATATATGGTTTCAAATCAGATTTCAAACAGGCCATGATACGAACGATGAGACGTCTGCTCCGAAAGATCCAGTCTTCGTATGAGAAACAGGTTCTTTTCTCGCTCGTTCTTTTTTCGGGTGTCATTCTTCTCTGGACCATGTTGTTTTATTCTCTCCATAACTCCTATGAGGCAAAAAAAATCAGTCCCATAGAGGCCCTCATCTTTGTCGTGGAGACGGTAACAACGACCGGATATGGTGAATTGCTTCCATTCTCCCATGATCTCCTCTGGGGATTTGTCCTTGTTATGATGATATCTGGTGTGGTTATGTTTCTCATGCTCGTCAATCTCTTTCTGACTCCCATTATTCAGAACAAGGTGCATCCTGTTCCGCCGACCACACTCAGTTATCCCTGTGCAGACCATGTTGTCATATTTGGATATAATCCGGTGATTGTAGAGGTTTTGGAGCATATGCACTGTCTTGGTGTTGATATCGTTCTGATTGAAGAGGATGAGAAAAAGGCTCTTAGGGAGGCAGTTACCCTCCCCGGTCTTGTTCAGGTAATTTATGGCAGGTTTGATGAAGAGAAAACCTGGAATAATGCAGGCGTTTCTGACTGTCGGTATATCCTCTTCTGTCTTGAGGACATGATCTCTGCCGAGGTACTTCTGGGACTGCGTAAGTTGACACATGCCCGGGTTATTGTGATCACCACCGGTCATGATTCGGATCAGTATCTTACCCTCTGCGGTGCTGATGTTCTGGTCCATTCAAAGGATATTGTCGGAACGCTGACTGCAAGGCACGCCCTCCTTGGGGTGGAGCCTGACACTCTCGCAACAAATCCTGTGATGGAGAAGATTTTACAGGAAACCTCCTCTGCCATTGGTACATGCAGGTTTGTCAGAATTCCTGTTATTCCCGGGAGTATGGCAGAAGGGAAAACAATCTCATCGCTTCGGTTCGAGACAGACTATCACTTCAGGCTGATTTACCTTATCAGAAAGGGTGAGGTGATCCTTTCACCTCCTGGTGACATGATCATTGACCGGTCTATGGTTCTGTATCTCATTGGACCAGGGAATGGATTATTTAAACTGGTCAGCGGGGCATTTCTTGCGAGGAGTGATGCTGAAAATCTCGCGATCATCGGAGGGCTTGGAACGATGGGAGCGGTGATTGCACGTGATTTTATACAGCTTGGGCTGTCATGTGTGACCATAGACCGGAATCCGAAGGCCGGGGCTGATGTCACCGGGGAGATTCGTTCTGCTCTCACAAATGCTCGTGAAATCGTACATTCGGCACGTTTCTTCCTTGCAGTCACACAGGATGACCGGGAAAACCTCTTTAGCACGCTCATGGTGAGACATGAAAACCCTGACATTTGTATCTTCTCACGATGCTCACGACCTGAACTGATCCCCCGGTTGTATGAGGCCGGTGCGGATTATGTTGTGTATATCCCGACCATCATAGCTCAGGCAGTCTGCCGGATGATGCTTTACCATAATGCCCAGATTCTTCACTCAATCGACCATTCCTGGCATATTGCCGCACTCCAGGTAACCAGCCGGCGAGTGACTGATGCTGGTTCACTTCGGAAAAAAACACAGGTTTCTATTCTGGCACGTGACCGGAAGGGCTATGTGATGTTTCATCTCTCCGACAAAGAAGAGATATGTGAGAGTGACTGTCTCTACCTGATGGGGACACAGATGCAGATTCAAAAGGCAATTAAAAAACTCTCATACGATCCACAATAAAACACAATACTGATTACCGTATGAAAATCCCTGCTTATATGAAGGAACACCCGGTATTAAAACTCATACTCGGGTTAGTCGTCTTCTGTTTTACGATCTCAGCTCTTTTATATCTCTCCTATACAAGTTCCTTTTATCCAGAGAACCTCGACTATATCGGTATTTATTCCGAAAAATCAGATAATGCTGAGTATTTTTTAGGGCTGTATCCCCTCATTGAGCAAAAGACCATGGGGATTGTGATAACTGAATGGAAAGATTACAAAAATCAGTCCAGGTGCCTGATGGTGGTGCCTGATTCTGCTGAAAATATCTCTCTTCTGCAGATGCCCGAACGCGAAGGGATTGTCTATCCTGACAAGATTGCTGAGAGTACTGATACGATCCGGATCCCCTATGAGCAGTATGAGAATCTGAGTCGTGTAAAGGAGATGGGGGGTGTTCTGGTAATAAAGCCTGATATAATCGAGCGGTATTACGGGGTCGAGATATTTGTTCCCGGGTGGATACACCAGACCTCTCTCTCACAAGTCTCAGTCGTTATTCCCCTGTATGCAATGGGAAATGAACAGATAGCCGGGGTGACACAGGTGACCAGGTATAAAATCCAGGTCTCACTCCCGAAAAATTATGAACTGATAAATTCTGCTCCAAAACCGACCAGATTTAAAGTCACGGGTAATAATCTGGCAGTATACCAGTTTGATGTTAATGCATCGGAGAGTGACCTGATGCTGACCCTTGAAAACCGGCTTATTACCCGGGACATGAATAATATCCGTGTCATGCTCGGAACGCTACTTGGGTTTTCGACGATGTTTTCCATCACCAATACCATTGAGATCCTTGCGAGAAAGAAAGAGATTTTCAAGAACAAAGGATAGAATATTTTTTTATCTTGTGCTCCCATTCTGATTATATGGGCAATGGTTTGGCTCTCCAGAGATCCCTGGTGATTATCTGTTTTTCAGCATTTTTTGTTGTATCTGCTCCCGGTATGGCAGCTCCGATGCTGGTATCAGGCGTTGAAAATCCCCTTCCGGTGTTCATCCCTGATCTCCTGACCGCCCCTGCCCCGTCATGGGTCACTGAAGGGGTCCGTTTCTCGTATAACACGATGGTCTCCTATGGCGGGGCTGAGGTGAATCCGTTTGGATTTGCGATGCCAAGTGAGAATGCAGGAACCGGATCCGGCATCACACAACTGACGGTTGTC
>ERZ795060.2008-NODE-2008-length-21796-cov-18.495469_pt1 | contig 21796 bp, 21 predicted proteins | sample MGYA00375144_ERZ795060 | MGnify/ENA primary metagenome ERZ795060 (study PRJEB30189, sample SAMN05720157) | activated sludge metagenome | isolation source: anaerobic digester from wastewater treatment plant | place: Japan | collected 2015-05-15 ...
ATACAGGTCTCCTTTCCAGACACCATTGTTGTCAAGTTGTAGTTGTTCTGTGTTTCTAAGGAATTCAAGGTAAGATATCAGGTAATTGACAATTGCTGAAGACAAGGAATTCTTCGCAGCGAGAAATGATTCTTGGGCTTCAAGCAAATCTCTTGTTGTTGCCCTTCCTGCCTGAAGCATTAAATCTGTGCTTTCAACCCTTCTGGTTGCAAGTTCCAAACTGTTTTTCTGCACAATGTAACTCTGATACGCTTCTTCAAGTGACCTTAAAGAATTTAAAATTTCAAGTTTTATGTTTTCCCTTTTCAATGTGAAATCCCTTTTTTTTCTTTCAAGGTTAATCAATGCTTGCTTATATCTGTTTCTGTCTGAAATTTTTCCAGCTGGAAATTCAAAGTCAATGCCTGCTGAATACGAAGGTTGTTTCAGTTCAAGATCAAAGGTTGATTTTTGTTCTGTTGATGAAGACACTGTGCCAGAAAAGTCAATCCTGCTTCTGAGCAAATTTTTTGCGATGGCAAGGTTTCTTTCAGCATCATCAACATAGTCAGAATAAGTCATCAGATCAAGTCTGTTGTTCAAGGCGTATTCGATGGCGCTTTCTGCTTTAATGTCAATCGGACTTAATCCCTTTTCTAAAAATATTTCCAGCGCTTTTTTATCAAGTATAATAACAGTTTCTGGTGAAAGCCCTAAAAATATTTTGAATTCATCTTCCTGCTGTTTGTAATTGTTGCCTGCCTGTATCCACTGCTGGTATGCGCGATACTCATTCTGCCGTGCCTGGTCTGCCTGAAGAGGCGGAATTCTTCCTGCTTCTGCAAGCATTTCTATTCTTTCTCTTGTATCTCTCAAAAAGATGTAATTTTTCCAGTAGTTGTCGAGATTGTTTTGTGCGAGAATAATGTTGAAATATTTCTGGGCAACCTGAACCGAAAAATTTCTCTGATATCTGAGGAATGACCTGATTTGATAGACGACATTCCTTTCTGCCTCAATAAGATTTTCCTGAGATACCAGTCGTCCAGCACCCTGAAATAACGGTTGAAAAATATTCAAGCTCAATGCGGTCTGATAGATATTTTCCTTAGAACCAGTAAGATATTTTGTCAGGTATTGTCCTATGTCAAATGTGAGTTTTGCTCCCTGGGCGAGCCACTTAACAAGTGAAAGATTTAAATTTCCAGAGACTGTATCTTGGCCAGAAGCAGAATTCCATTGTATTGAACCAGATGCATCTCTCTGTATGCCGTAAAGATAGCGTTGATATGTCAGGGAAAGAGCTGAAAGATAAACATCCTCCTTTGCGCTCTGATATTCACGGTTGTTTTTTGCTGCAAGAATAAGTGCGTCTTTCAGAGTAAGAAAAACCGTTTCCTTTCTGATCTCGTCTTCTAAACCAGCACTTTTGATTTTTCCTTTTTCAGCTGGTTGCTGTTTTTCCTTTAAGATAGAAGAAACCTCCCTGTCAGCCCTTTTCTCATAATAAGAAACACTGCAGCCGCATAAAACCGTCGCAACAACCAGAATAAAAAAATATTTTTCTACGCTCATATTAAATTTTGACGAAATTTAACTGATTTGGTTTACGGCTTTGTTTCCCTTATAGTATCCACCATTGCCCTGATATTGTCCAGCGGAATATTGTTATGTAATTCTGTGCTTGAGCCAGGAAAGTACCATGGACCAGCATCCCTTATTGCCTGTATTGTTGCCTGGCGCACCTGCTGGGGTGTTCCGTATGGAAGAAGTTGACTGCAATCAATACCTCCAATCATAATTAAATCCTTGTGTCTTTTTCTAATTTCCTTCAGATTCATTCCTGCGATCACTTCAAGAGGGTTCAGCCCATCAATTCCTGTTGCCACAAGTTGGTCAAGAATTGGCATAACATTGCCGTCTGTATGAAAAATAAATTTTACATTTTTCCTGTGATATGCATCAATCAGTTTTTCTAAATGGGGATAAAAATACTTCTTCATAATTTCAGGGGAAAAAAGTGGTCCATTTTTTGAAGCAAGGTCTTCACAGTCAAAAATTGCAGGAAACTCAGAGACTTTTTTTGCCCTGTCAATGACCTGTATCTTAAATTCAGTTCCCAGATTCGTCCATTTGTCAAAAATATCTGAATGGTCAGTAATGAAGTATGAAAATAATTCAAGTCCAATGCCTGCATAAAGTTGCAGTCCTGTCTTAATCAGATAATTGCCAAAAAGAAAAATATTTTTGAATTCGTCTCTGATTTGTAAAAGTTGTTCAATCCTTTTATCAAGGTCAATGGCTTCTTTTTCAATATTTTCAGGGTTTGAAAAATACTCAATCTCGCTTTTGATGTTTTTTACCACATCATCAAGGGTGAGAGTAAATCTTCTGTGATACCAAGCGGTCCATCGTCTTTGTTCAATAATTGTTCCATCTTCTGACACAATTTTCTCTTCCTTCTGTGGGTACATAATAATCCATCTTGTGGCATCCACCATATTGTCTAAAGCAGCGTGAACCACTTCCCTTCCATTTTCCACTGTCAACTTTTTACCAGCATAGTATTCAATTGCTGCATCATTGGTAAGGATGTCAAATAATGGGTATCTATCAAAATTCTGATGGTTCAATACAGCAAGACTTCTTTGTTTCCCATTCATGTTGTCTCCCTACTGGTTTTGAAGTACTTCTATCATTGCTGCGATATTTTCTGGTTTTGCTCCATATGGTATTGAATGGGCGGGCGCAGCAATATAACCGCCATCTTTTCCTATTTCATTCAAAAGTTTCTTAACCTGACTTTTTGTCTCCTCCACAGTACCGTATGGCAAAAGTTTTTGTGTGCTGATACCCCCATAAAATGATAGGTGTTTTCCATATTTCCTTTTTATTTCAAAAACATCCATAACTTCTGGCTGAAAGGGATTGAAAACATCAAGCCCTGCTTCAATCAATGAAGAAAAAAGTTCATCAACCTTTCCACAGGAATGAATAAACACGTATTTCTTGTGAGATTTTACCGTAGCATACATCTGCCTGATTCTGGGTTCAATAAACTCATGCCAGAAATGAGGTCCCATAATTAAACCTGTTTGCTGACCCCAATCATCTCCTATAATAACACCGTCTATTGGAAAACTACAAAGTTTATCAAGTATTTTCAAATTGAATTCAACAATTCTATCAAAAAGAGTATGGACAAACCTTTTATTATTCACCATTGCCACAAGTAAATTCTCCATTCCTATCATTGTCCATGCACGTTCAAAAAGAGAAAATCCTAAGCTTGCAAGACAGAAACATTGTTCATTGTTATTTTTGATAGATTGAACAAGTTTGTCAGCATCAAAAATGTCTTCTAAATCTGGAAATTTATATTCAGAAATGTTCTCAGGAGAAAATACCTGATTGCAAACAGTTCCAATGTCCTTATCAATTTTTCTATTCCACCGCACTCCAAAATAATCTTCCCATATGTCTGGCTCAACTTCTTTCCATAGTCCTTCTTTTAGCCAGTCGCAGAAATAAAGGTAATTGCCAAGTTTTTTATCAAATTCAGGGTCATTATAGTATTGTGCCATTTGAAGTTTTACTCTGTGAGTAAAGCTAATCACATATGGTACCTCTGGCACCTGACGATGGTTAATCGCATCAATTACAATCTGTCTTTTTGTCATAGTTGTCCTCCTGGCAATATTTTAGCAAACTCTAAAATAATTTCCACATTTACGATTTCAGTCATATATTGTAAAATATATTATTATGGAAAAAGAAAAACTTCACCAGATACTGCAAAAATTCAAAAATGGCACGTATTCTCTTGATGAAGTTTTCGAACAATTAAAAATTCTACCATTTTCAGACCTTGGACACTCAAAAATAGACCATCACAGGACATTAAGAATTGGTTTTCCTGAAGTTGTTTATGGTGAAGGAAAAAGTGTTGAGCATCTCCTTTCTATTATCAAGGAACTTGCCGGCAAATACAAAAATTTCATTATCACCAGGGTTTCTCAGGAGAAAGCAGAAGAAATTTTGAAAAAATTTCCAGGACCTGTTTATCATGAAAGCGCAAAAATTCTTACTGCAAAACCAGCAAAAAAACAGAAAAAGAAAGAAGTAGCTGTGCTGTGTGCTGGAACTTCTGATTATTCTGTGGCTGAAGAGGCAGCAGTGACGCTTGAAATACTCGGCAAAGGAGTTGAGAGGATTTATGATGTTGGTGTCAGCGGAATTCACAGAATTGTTCCGCATCTGGAAAAACTTAATAAATGCAAAATTTTGATTGTTATTGCAGGTATGGAAGGGGCACTACCTGGTGTGATTGCAGGAATGACTGGTAAACCTGTCATTGGGGTGCCAACTTCTGTTGGATACGGAACAAATTTGAAGGGATTTGCACCCCTTCTGACGATGCTCAATAGTTGCGCGCCGATTGTCGCTGTTAATATTGACAATGGTTTTGGAGCAGCATTCTTTGCCTGGCTTGTTTTGAAAAAATGACTGTTTTTTGAAATTTGATAAAATAAATCAAAAAAAAGGAAAAATATGAAAAAAAACTTCATTCTGCTACTTGCTGGAATTATGGTGTTTGGCGGTTGCGCAATTCACCCTGGTTTCAGAGCTGAAAGAGAAGGCAGAAGCATGATTACTGATTACCCGATGAATAAACTGGCTGTTGCAAGAGCAATTCAACAGCACAGGATTATTTATGGGATGACGATGGAAGAAGTCATTGAAAGCTGGGGTTATCCTGAATACCAGCATGAGTTGATTATCAATGGAATGGTCTATTATTCGTGGGCTTACAGAAAAGATAATAGAACCAGGATACTCTATTTTCGTCACGGAATTGTTGTGGATATAAAATAATGGTTTTCCCTGATAAATGGATTAAGAAAAACGCAAAAAAAGGAATGATTGAGCCCTTTTTTTTATCAAGTGTAAAAAAGGGCGTTATGAGTTATGGGGTTTCTTCGTATGGTTATGATTTTATGCTTGCTGATGAATTCAAAATTTTTACTGGATGCAACTGCATTGACCCAAAAAATCCTGATTCTGCTTCCTTCAAGAATTTTACTGGAAAAGTATGTGAAATTCCACCAGGAAGTTTTGTCCTGGGTAGAAGTGTTGAATATTTCAGGATACCGAGAAATGTGCTGGGTATTTGTTTTGGGAAATCAAGTTATGCCCGTTCGGGAATCGCAATTTATGTCACGCCCCTTGAGCCAGAATGGGAAGGACATATTACTGTGATGATAGCAAATCTTGCTCCTGTGCCAAACAGGGTTTATGCTGGTGAAGGAATATGTCAGGTTGTGTTTTTGAAGGCGTCTGGCGAATGTGAAAAGTCATATGCAGACAAAAAAGGTAAGTACCAAAAATCCAGGGGAATTATCTTTAGCAGGTAGAAAAATCGAATCAGGTATTGATGTTCTTGAAAGAGCTCGCATCAGGATGGCTTTGAAACGGTATGGAGAGAGATTCTTGAAGAAAATTTACACAGAGCGCGAAAGAAAAAGTTTTCTTGAGGAAAAGGAAATTTATTTTTCAATAGGATTCTCAATGAAAGAGGCATTCTGGAAGACCCTTCCAGCAGATATTCAGGGAAAAACATACTTTGATGATATTGAAATTTTGTGGGATGGTAATAAACTGGAAATATTTCTTTCTGGCAAAAAGGTTAAAAATGCATATCTTTCTTATGCCTTCAATAAGAAAAATGTGTTAACCACTGTTATCAGGTATCTATAAAAACATGAAAAAATACCACATCGTCACAGGCGGAATGGGTTTTATTGGAAGTGCCCTGATATGGCAGTTAAATGAGATGGGTATTGATCACATCATTGTTGTTGATGCTCCAGAAGAGTCAGAGTCATGGAAAAATCTTGTCAATCTTAAATTTGTCGATATTTTTGACAGGGACGATTTTATTCAAAAATTGGAAGGTGGCACTTTCAAAAGTTGCATATCAGGTATTCTTCACATGGGAGCATGCTCAGATACCACGGAAAAGGACTTCAAATTTTTGCTTGAAAACAATTATCAATACACAAAGCGTCTTGCAATATGGGCAAAAAGTCATAAATGCAGGTTTGTGTATGCCTCTTCAGCTGCCACCTATGGAAATGGTCCGGATTTCTCTGACAGCGAAGAAAAATTGAGTTTATTGAAACCATTGAATAGATACGGTTATTCAAAGCACCTTTTTGACCTCTGGGCATACAGAAATGGCATCTTGAAAACAATCGCAGGTCTTAAGTACTTCAATGTTTTTGGTCCAGATGAATACCATAAAGGAGACATGAGAAGTGTTGTTGTCAAAAAATACTTTGAAATCATACAAACTGGCACAGCACAACTTTTCAAATCGTATAGAAAAAATTTTCCAGATGGCGAGCAAAAGCGGGACTTTATCTATGTGAAAGATGCAGTAAAAATGACTCTATTTATCTATTTCAAGCCAGAAATCAATGGAATTTTCAATATCGGGACCGGCAAAGCGAAAAGTTTCAATCACATTGTAAAAACAATATTCAAAGTTCTCGGGAAAAAAGAAAATATCCAGTATATTGAAATGCCAGAATCAATAAGAGATTCATACCAGTACTTTACACAGGCAGACATTTCAAAATTACGCGCAGCCGGATACAAAGAAAATCTTTATACCCTTGAGCAGGCAATAGAAGATTACATTAACAATTATCTCCAGCAACATGACCCATATCTAAAGGTTAATCATTAACCTTTCCATTTATTCGCATGGCAATTTTTTCAAAAAGAAAGGATGCGCCCGCAATGTATGCCGCCTCATTAAAAGCGGTTTTTCCATGGGTTTGGCCCTCAAGAATGAAAATAGCGGGCTTTATTGTATCTGATATAGCAAATAATCTTGCGTAAAATTCAAAGCACGCCTTTTCATCAACCCTTGGGTCTTTTTCGCCAATTGTAATAAGTAAAAACCTGTTTGCAAGCCGACGAGCAAGATTGATGGCATTTGAAGAAATAAGGATGGGATTATCCTTCAGCTGTTCAAATTCTTTGATTTTGCTAAGGTCAGTGCACGGAGCATGGACAACCGCTGCATAAACACGTTCATCATAAGCCATGATATGCATGGCTGAAAGTCCACCTCGGGAAACCCCTGACATCACAATAGTATTTTTCCAGGCAAGTTTTTCTCTCGCGGCAAAATCAATGATTGATGAACCAATTTTTCTGATTTTTTCAAAAATGTCCACACCATCAGACATTGCATTTACCCACCCAGTAAGTCCTTCACCATAATTGTCAATATGCTCGCCGTGGTTTGGCAGGTCAAAACTTGCCACCAGATGCCCTGCAGCAAGAAACACGTCTGAAATGAGATTGTAGTCAGGATGGTTCAATGTATGATAACAGTCAGCTGCAATCGTTATCAGTAGTACCGGTCTTTTGCTGAGATTTTCCGGACTGCGCAAAATAAAATAGTACTTTGTCCCATCAATGCCAATCTCATATTTTTTATCAACATATGAAGTCGTATTCAATCTGCCTTCCATTCAGTAGATCACTTGACTGGTTTCATGGGTTTACCACAGCAAACTGGCACAGGTTCACCTTCTTCCACTGTCTTTTTCGCGCATTTGTCTGGATGAACCGCGCATTCGTACTCTTTCTTCTCTTTCTTTCTTGAACCGCAACAGCAGCACCTACACATTGTTATCCCCCCTTTCAATCAATCATTGTTAAAAGGTTTTGAAATATTCTTTGCCTGCATTACAGAGCGGACATCTATCTGGCGCATCGCCTTCAATAGTCCAACCACACATTTTGCATATGGCGATTTTACCAATTTCAATATCTTTGCCTGACTCAACTGCCTGCAATGCTTTTGCATAAAGTCCTGCGTGTACCTTTTCAGCAGAAATCGCATAGTTGATGCTCTTTTGCGCTGTTTTCTCTTCCTGCAATTTTGCAACCGCATCAAAAGCAGGATACATTTCTTCTACTTCATACGTTTCACCAGAAATTGCACCTTGCAGATTTTCCGCAGTATCTCCAACTTCTCCGAGCGCCTTCAGATGATTTGTGGCATGAACTTGTTCAGCAAGAGCAATTGCCTCAAATAATCTTGCCACATTTTTCTTACCCTCTTGTTCTGCTTTCTGAGCAAAGATAAGATATTTCATATGCGCCTGACTTTCACCGGCAAACGCTGTCTTGAGATTTGCTTCTGTCATTTTTTTCATAAAATACCTCCATTAACAGTTACATTTTAACTTTTTTGCAACCTCAGCGACCCTTTTTCCTAAAAAAATACACAAACTTTTTTCTTCTTCTGAAAGTGGCTTGAAATTTTCCTGCATGCCAACGACGTGGCTTGCTCCATATGGTGTACCGCCTGTGCTTGTTTTCATCAATTCTTGCGTGCTTGAAGGGATTCCCACAATAATCATTCCATGATGCAAAAGAGTCAGCATTGTTGAGAGACATGTTGATTCCTGACCACCGTGCAGAGAAACAGAAGAAGTAAAAATTCCTGCTGGTTTCCCGATAAGCGCTCCTTGAAGCCACAATGAACCTGTCTGGTCAAGAAAGTTCCTCATCTGACTGCACATATTGCCAAATCTTGTGGGAGTTCCTATTAAAAGCCCATCGCATTCTTTCAGGTCATCAAGGGTCGCAACAGGCACATCTTTTTGAAGTTGCTGCGCCCTGACAATATCCGGCTTCTTCTGAATTATACTTTCAGGAATAAGTTCAGGTACTTTTCGTAATACTGGTTGGGCACCCTGGACCTGTTTGATGCCTGCAGCCACTTGTTGAGCCATCTGAAACACATTTCCGTACATGCTGTAATACAGCACCAGGATTTTAATTTCCATTGTTCTACCTTTTTAATCAACCACTTCTATTGGTTTTTCGCCCTGCCACAATCCGTGAAGGTTGCACATTTCCCATGCCTTCAGAATTCCATGACTGTGAGAAAGTTTTACCCTGAATGTAACCTTTGGAAATGAAGAGCCACCATTGAAATATGCTCTGGCAAGGAATGTATCTCCGCTGTACAGCTCAATCCACTGAATAAAATGGCCTGGTTCATTGGGGTGTGGAAAAAGTTTGCCAACTTCAACAGTCACTTCAAATTCTTCATCTCGTTTTACCTTGTCTGGCGCAGTTATCACAGGAAGATGCTTTTTTTCGAAGTCAGTCATATTAGCAGGGTCTTTTGGCCTGTTTACCCCGCATAAGATATCACTTTCACACTTATACACCTTTTTTTCTTCCATAATTTCTCCTAGTTATGATTTAGATGCTTGAAAATGGTTTTTGTTTCATTTTTCTCTTGCGAAAATTAAGTTTCCTTCAGAATATAATTCAAGCGGCAATTCCTTTAATAAAATTAGCTTTGGCTTTTTTGCGATACAATTGATTGCGACAAACATACATGGGATTGATGTTTTCAATTTTCCTATTTTGATGTTTGTTCCGTGTTTTCCGTTTATCATTACACCGATTCTTCCTGATTCATCCTTAATCAGTCGACCTACTGCAGGAGTTTTTGAAAATTTTGGATTTGCAGGATTCCAGCAACTTGTGACCCTTCGCCTTTTCAGATTTCCGTCTTCATCAGGTATGCGCACAGAACGGATTTCAACGGTTTTTACACCTGCCAAAAGACCTTTTCCAAAAGGTTTCCATTGCATGGACTTTTCCGGATTTGAGATTTATTATACCACACTCGGGCAAAAAGCAGTAATTATGTCCTTTCCATCCTGTTTAATCCATTTTTTTCTCAAAAATTCAGGTAAAATTCAGCCTTCTTGACCCCCTTGTTGGCCGGGTAATATCAGAGTGGAGAAACAAGAAAAGATATGAAAATCAATAACATTCACTCAAGTATTTTTCTATTCATATTTTGTTTTGTGATGGTCAGTTCGGGATATTATGATAGTGGTACAGATAAGAAAGGTAATATTTTACAGGAGAGACCAAGGTATACAAGGCAAAGATAAAGCCAGATAGTTTTCAATATGATGGATGTGAATGGATTTTACCCTGGAGTCAGTGGATAATCGCAGTGCCTAATGGACAGTATTGTTATGTCAGCGGGATATTACCTGATTATGGAAGGATAGAGGTACATGTTCACAGGTATGATAGTGGAGGGTGTGCAGTAAATTATGTTGATTTTGGGATATATTCAGCAAACATTCAGGTAAATGAGAAAGAAGAAGGCATCACAGAATAAATACGGAATGAGTTTTTTTGATTTAACAGGAGAGCAACAGGAAGATATTTTAAATACAACAACGCCAGATTATGAAGGAACAGGAGAACCACCATATGGCTCAATAACACCAAATTCAACGACAGATGAAAATGGAATAGCAACATCAATATACACAGCAGGGACAGAACCAGGATATATTGAGTTTTGGGTTTGTGATAATGATTTTAAATTGTCGCAAAGAGGTAGTTTTATTTTCATTTTATCCTGGAGGAAAGAACATTTTGGGAAAGAAAAGTTAAAGTTGAAGGTGTATTTAAAGACAACAAATTTGCCTCCAGTTGATGTTGACAAAGTAAATCAAGCAAAAAATTATATTATTAACAGTTTTAGTTTTCTTGGATCAAATAGAGTTGAATTTGTTTCACAGGAGTTTAGCAGTTGTAATATTAATGAGTTTAATATTGATTTTTCAACAGAAACTGCCGGAACGCCATATGAAGCAGGAAGATACAATTCTAATGCAAACATAAAGATTTACCTTTTTACAATACAACAAAATTATTCTGACAGATATCCTGAACGTATTGGATATACAATAGCTCATGAAATTGGTCACAGTTTTGGTCCAAATCATTTACCAGCACCTGTATTTGACAATCATAATGGATGTATAATGAGTGCTTATGTGACACAATTAAGAGAAGGAGAACAAACTTTTTGTGATTATTTTGCACCATGGAGACGATGTCAACATAGAATTCAGTCTAAATTAGGAGAATAAAAAATGAAAAAATGTATCTTATTTATTACATTTTATTTTTTTTCTCTACTTTTTTGTTTTGCAGAAACCGCAAAAAATCAGAATTTTTCCCCACAGAATATTGCGAATAAAAACGAAATTATAGATTTGATAAATAAATTTGCAATAAAGGATGCAAAGGAAGGGAAACAAAATGAAGCAATATTAGAGATAATAAAAAAGTATGGTTTTAGTGCTTTACCTTATCTATTAGAAGGATTAGGAAATGAAAACGATGAGATAAAATACTATTCTTTGCAAAGCATTGGAGAAATTTTATCTACGGAAATAGTAAAAAGAGGTGGATCTCCCAACAAAGCAAGTGATTTTCGTGAACTTTCTTTTTCTGAAGAGGAAAAAGAAATATTAGAAAAAATTTATCAAACCCTTCTTTTTCTTTTAAACAGTTCTAATTCAAAAGTTCGTAAAAGAACAGTCTGGCCACTTTCTCTTTTGGGTAGAAAAGATTCAATTCCTTTTATAGAAAAACTTTTAAATGACAATGACATTGAAATTCGTTACAATGCCCTTATAAATTTAAAAAGATTTGGTGTTAACTACAACGGATTTAAAGTGTTAGCTGGGAAAGAACCAAAAACACCTGAAGAATATGCTGAATTTTTGGATTACATGCAATATGGTTTATCAGTAAAAGCAATGGATGAATTGAGAAAATTTGAAAAAAAGGCAATACCTGTTTTATTAAAAGTAGCAAAAGAAGGGAACTATTATGCCAGGGTAAATGCTTTACAATTGCTTATAGAAATGGAAGCAGAAGAGGCTATACCTATATTTGCAAATTATTTAAATGTGGATGAATATATTGTCAAATTAAGTGTCTATGGATTGAGTAAGATAGATACAGAAGAATCAATAAAAATATTAAAAGAATATGGATTAAAACATCCAAACCTTGAGATAGAACTATTAACTGCTGAAACACTATTGAAAACAGATGAAGAGAAAATAAAACCTTTTTTGATTGAAATGGCAGAAACAATAGAAGATTGCAATATAAAACTGAGAATAGCGAATATACTCAAAGAAAATAGAAAAAAAGAGTGTATCCCTATATATATAGAACTTTTATCGGATCTAAAGTATTTCAACACAGCGAAGAATTACCTTGAAGATATCACAAAGCAGAGATTTGGAGATATTCCACCTGTAGTAAGTAAGAAAAAACTTGAACAATACATAGAAAAATGGAAATCCTGGTGGGAGAACAACAAAGATACATTTAAATTCCCAGAAGAACAAAACTAACCCCGGTCCATAAGCAAATAAAAACCTTGTAAATTTGCGGTCCACAAATAAATATTTTGTCAATCCTGCTGTTTTTGTTTATTCCTCTCTTGACAAATTTTTTCAATATGTTAAATCTTGTGAGAGTGAAATTGAATGAAAAAAACAGGGAAATTTACAGGGGGGGCATTATGGATGAAAGGATTAAAGAAATACTTGGCAAAATGAGCATTGAAGAAAAGGTGGCACAGTTAACCTGCATTGAAAGAAATGAAATTTGTGAAAAAGAGCACTTTTCACAGGAAAAAGCTGAAGCCCATCTAAAAAACGGTGCAGGCCATATCAGTCCAGTTTTAAGGCCATTTGACCCAGAACAGGGAACAAAGATCTCCAATGAAATACAAAAAATCGCAGTAGAAAAAAGCAGTTCAAAAATTCCTGTTATTATCCACGACGAATGCCTTCATGGATGCATGGCAAAAGGATCAACAAGTTTCCCTCAGTCAATTGCGCTTGCAAGTAGCTGGGACCCTGAGATGATGTATCGGGTGGCAAAAATTATAGGAAAGGAAACAAGAACAAGAGGGATTCATCAGGCGCTTTCGCCAACCATCAACATTGCAAGGGATGTAAGACATGGAAGGGTGGAAGAAACTTATGGAGAAGACCCATATCTTACTTCGCAGATGGCTGTTGCATTTATCAAGGGATTACAGAGTGAAAAGGTAATTGCCACTCCAAAGCATTTTGCCGCTGATTTTGCAGGAGACGGCGGAAGAGATAGTGGCCCAACTTTCTTTTCTGAAAGAATTTTGAGGGAAGTGTTTTTCCCTGCCTTCAAAGCCAGTATCATGGAAGCAAAGGCATGGTCATTGATGGCTGCATATAATTCAATCAATGGAATACCTTCTTCCTCTAACAAATGGCTTCTTACAGATGTCTTAAGAAATGAGTGGAGATTTGAGGGATTTGTTGTGTCAGATTATGGAAGTGTTGGGGGGCTGTACAGAAGCCACAGGGTTGCTAATTCACTTGCTGAAGCGGGAAAACTTGCTCTTGAAGCAGGGCTTGATATAGAAATTCCTGCGTCTTTCTGTTTTTCGCATCTTGCACGACTTGTAAAAGAAGGAAAGATTTCTGAATCAATAATTGACCGTGCAGTGGAAAGAGTTTTAAGAGGGAAAATCTGGCTGGGGCTATTTGAAAATCCCTACTCAGACCCAGAAGAAGCATCTTTAATCTGCGATTGTGATAAACACAGACAATTTGCTCTAAAAGTGGCTGAGAAATGTATGGTACTGCTGAAAAATAATGGAATCCTTCCACTTTCAAAAGATATCGGTTCCATTGCTGTCATAGGACCCAATGCAGATGCAATACGACTGGGCGGTTATAGTGGTTCTGGAATGAAGGTCGTCACTGTTTTTGAGGGAATAAAAAATCATATTTCAAAAAGAACAAAACTGTATTTTACTGAAGGCTGTAAGGTCAATGATAGAGATAAATCAGGTTTTTCAAAGGCGGTTTCTATTGCAGCAAGAGCAGATGTTGCAATACTTGTGGTGGGAAACTCTGCTGAAACAGAGGGTGAAAACAGGGACAGGTGCAATCTCAATCTTCCTGGAGTTCAGGAAGATTTAATCAAAGCCGTTGCTGACACAGGAACACCGGTTGTTGTGGTACTCATCAATGGAAGCGCTGTTACGATGGCAAACTGGTTTGACAGTGTTGATGCCATACTGGAGGCATGGTATCCAGGAGAAGAAGGTGGGAATGCAGTGGCAAACATTGTTTTTGGCAATCGCAATCCAGCAGGTAAACTTCCTATTACCTTTCCTAAATACACAGGACAACTTCCCCTTTACTATAATCACCTGCCCTGTTTAAGAACTTATGATTATGTGGAAGTAAGAGGATTCCAGCCAATGTTTCCTTTTGGCTATGGTCTCAGTTATACGCAATTTGAATATAAAAATATCAAAGTTTCTCCTGAAAAGTTTTCAAAAAAAGGCAATATCAGGGTGTCAGTTGAGGTGGAAAACGCAGGCAACTACGAAGGTGATGAAGTCGTGCAACTTTATGTCAGGGACATCGTCAGCTCTATTATTAGGCCTGTTAAGGAATTGAAGAGATTTTCAAAAATTCATCTGAAGCCAGGAGAAAAAACAATGGTTGAATTTACACTGGAAGAAAGCGATTTGTCTTTCTTTGACGAAAATTTCAAACCAATTACAGAACCAGGATTATTTGAAGTCATGGTTGGAAAAAATAGCACTGAGGGGTTAAAAACAACATTTGAATTAAAATAGGAGATGCCAAATGTCCATTGAGATATTCAAAAAGATTGTAAATCTTCAATTTACTGAAAGAGTCGGAAGGACAGAGTATTGCGACCATCCATTATTGATTAAACACATCACTGGTCTTGATCCGCAAAGCTCCAATCCCAATGAAGCAAAACATGCTTACAAAAAATTTTATGAATGGGTTCCGTACGACTTCATATGGAGCGCAAATGATGGTCCTGTGGACTGGTCAAAAGTTGGTAGAACAACAGATATGGGACACGCCGTGTATGCTGAAGGTGGCATTGATTACAGAAAACCAAAGCCCTGTCCTTTCAAATCAGTGGATGAAGTCCTGAATTTTGATGCAGCGCAAGAATATGGGATACCTGATATCAATGAGCGAGCAGAGTATTTCAGTCAATCTCTTAAAAACGCTCAAGATGCACATCCTGATGTTTTTGTCACGGCTGGCTATTGTAAAACCATTGTTTCTGGCTGTATTGCCAGTTTCGGCTGGGAAATGTTTCTTGAGGCAGTTGGTGCTGACCCTGAAAGATTTGGTGATTATGTGATTGAAGGATTTTTTCAACTTTCACTTGCAAATTTCAAAGCATGGGCAAAAGCAAAACCATTTGCTTTTATCTGTCATGACGATATGGTCTGGTCAAATGGCGCAATTTTCAATCCTGCCTGGTACAGAAAATACATCTTTCCCAGGTACAGGAAACTGTGGGATGTTTTAAAATCAGAGGGAATAAAGGTTCTTTTCTGCTCTGATGGGAATTTTACTGAGTTTGTTGACGATATTGCAAATGCAGGCGCTGACGGATTTATTTTTGAGCCACTGACTGATCTCGAACTTATCGTGAAAAAATATGGAAAAACACATGTAATTGTTGGTAATGCTGATTGCAGAATTTTGACTTATGGAACAAAACAGGACATTGAAAAAGAAGTATTAAGATGCATGAATACTGCAAAAAATTGCCCTGGATTTATTATGGCTGTTGGAAATCACATACCATCAAATGTTCCCATTGATAATGCAATGTTTTACTTTGAGGCAGTGAGAAAATACGGACAACGATAGGAGGAAAAAATGAAGCCGCTAAGGAATAAAAATTTGTTCAATGTCGACTGCAATGGCTTTTTCTACAAGTACAACAAAAAAAGTTTATGGTATTATCCAGAAAACCGCAGATTCAGTGCAAAACATATTCATCACTGCATAGATATCCTTGCTGAAAGCGGGGTTGACACACTTGTGGTCAATAGCAATGCTCAGGTTGCCTGGTATCCGAGCAAAGTGGTTGAAACAAATCTTGATGGCTATAAAAGGGGAGATAAGACATTTTTCTTCGGTCATCTTTTAGGTCAGCCCATGACCAGACAGCAGGTTGAACGGTATCTCAATGAGATGGTAACATTGATGGATAGATACCTTGATCTTGTTGAAGATGGGGTTGACTGGCTCAGTGAATCAACAAAGGCATGTAGAAGAAATCACATTACTCCCTGGGTCTCAATTAGGATGAATGATATGCATGGAGCAAGTTTAATGCCTGAATTTGACTTTATGAACTGCAAACTATTTAAAGACCCTGAGATGCGACTGAAAGGAACAACAACTAACCCTGAAGAACCTGTGCAGGTATCCTGGCAGGGCCTTAATTTTGAAAAAATCCAGGTTCGTAATTACATGAAGGCATTGATTCAGGATTGTATAGAAAACTATGATTTTGAAGGAATTGAACTTGACTGGACAAGATGGCCCCTATGCTGTGAGGTACCTGCAAGTAAAAAGGCAATAGAAATAATCACCCAGTGGCATGCTGAAATCAGGAAACTCTGTGAGAAAAAATCAAAAGAGACCAGAAAACCATTTTATATGGGCATCAGATACGCTGGAACATTTGATCAATTGAGGCAGATTGGAATTGATATTCCTGAAATGGCAAGGCAGGGACTTATTGACTTTGTCTGCCCCACAAATACATGGCAGACAAACTGGGATATACCCTGCGACAAAATAAAGCAACAACTCGGTGAAGATATTGCTGTGTATGGAGTAATTGAACTTGGAACAAACTGGTTGATGGTTTATTTCCCTGGTGCAGGCGCAAATACTTATATTGGGGCCTCAGACAGCCGTGGATATCGACTTTCTGCATTCGGTCCCGAGATACTGAGAGGCAACGCAGCAGGAAAACTTGCTGTTGGCTGTGATGGAATAGAGACATTTAACTTTTTCTGCGCTGACACACCAGGACACTGGCCCTGGGAGCAGGCAAATTGTTTTGCTGATTATGCCTCGTTGAAAAATTTACACGACATTGATTTTCTCAAGGGAAAGCCAAAGTTTTATACTTTTTCCTCTGGCGTTGGATTTTATGTCCACAACTTTTTTGAGTCAGTAGGCCAGATTCCTGCCCATATTGAACCGCAATGCAGAAAAGAGTTTCTACTTCCCATGATGAAAGAGCCAGAGAATAAAAAAATGAAATTGACAATTCAGGTTGTTGTTGAAAAACAGGAAAAAACTCCATCAATTGGTGTCAGTTTCAATGGATGCTGGCCTAATTTTAAAGGACAACAGACAGGCCACCTGTTATGCGCTGTCGGTGGTTATACCCATCATGTTTTAGAACACACAGCATTTAATTTTGAATTTGATGCAAAAGATATCAGGCAGGGGTACAATAGCATCGTAGTAATGAACGGAAGCCACCAGTGGTATCAAAATGAAGAAAGAAAAAGGGAGACAATAAGAGTAGTAAGCGTAGAACTTCTGGTAGCATAAGCATGGAGGAAACATGTATATAAAAAGCATCAGAAGAATAACAGACGATGCTAATCACAATGCCTTTACAGGCGCATGTTTTTTCAAGGATTCTTTATATGTGGCTTACAGGCAGGGCGCTGCTCATGCTGACCCAACAGGGAAAATTATTGTACTTCGAAGCGATGACGAAGGAAAACACTTTGAACATGTCGCCACATTCAGGAAAAACAGTGATGCCAGAGACGCCCATCTTTACTCAGATGGAGAAAAACTTTTTGTTGTAGGATTTGAAGCAGGTACAGAACGAAGTTCTTATACAGCGTTTTCAAAAGATGGAAGAAACTGGAGCGAATGGACAAAGATGGAAGGCACAGATGGATTTATTTTGTGGAGACCGCAATTTCATAATGGAAAATACTATTGCGCTGGATATGGCGAATTTCACTGGAGAAACACATCAACAGTATCATGGTTTGAAAGCGATGATGGAATTAAGTGGGAAAGAAAATACGATATTCATAAAGGCAAGGATATACCAACAGAGTGTTATCTTGATTTTTTGAAAAATGGTATGGCAGTGATGCTGATGAGATGCGATGACAAAACGAAAAAGCCATATTTATGCCGCAGCAAACCTCCTTACAGAAAATGGAGCATGGCGCGACTTGATATTCAGCTTGTTGGCCCGTGTCTCTGGGTTGTAAATGATGAAATCTGGATTTCAGGAAGATGGTTTTTACAACCAGACATCACTCATGTTGGAGTATTCAGGATTGTGAAAAACAAACCCGTATTAAGATTAGTTCTGCCATCAGGTCCTGGCTTTGACCTTTCTTATATGGGAGTGGCAAGAGACCCTGAAAATCCATCAAGATTCTGGTTTTCTTATTATTCCGGGCATACTGCGCCAGAAGACCCTGATATTGAACAGTTCAATTATCCTGACATATACCTTGTTGAAGCAATGTTTTCCTCTGACAGGGAAGATTTTATCAGACAATGGATGGTTTCAGATATAAAAGAAATATCCTTGGACCAGGCAGAATACTGCGATGCAAACGACAAAGACATTCGCTGGAGAAAAATTTCTGCATACCAGGAAAAAGATATGAAAAAGGGTGTACCAATGTCAGCGATTGGATTTGTTGATGTAGGAAAATTCACAAAAGGTAAAAAAGGTGTGATTTACTTCACCACTGACATTGAACTTGGTCCAATGGAAAACGCAAAAATGTACATTGGTTATGATGGCCCTGTGGTCGTATGGTTTAATGGAGAAAAGGTATTTTCAGGAAAAGGAACAAATCCAGCAATTGCAGACCAGACAACAGTTCCCATCAATGTTCGACACGGGAAAAATACAATCACAGTGGCTCTTGACACAAACGATGGAAAGGCAGAAGGCATCTTTTGCAGAATCAAGCCAGAGTGAATGATTTCATGAAAAAAATACTACTTTTACTTTCCATTGCTGGTTGCTGCCTTCTGTACAGTGGAATTCAGCCATCTCTTGTTGAATACGAAGCAAGAATTCCAAAATTTTATTCTCAAATACCTCAGATAATAAAAGCAGCGGAATTTTCAGCAAATCATGTTTTGAAATACCCTGACACTCTCATCAATGTTCCTTATGACTCGCAGAGAACTTTCAGTGAAGAATTGATTAACAGAGCAGGAGGGCTATCCATTATCTATCCTGAAGAATGGAGAAAAAATCAGTGGACAGACCATGACATAGTTATTCTGTCAGTGCGAAGCTGGGAAACAGATAGTGAGACAGTAATCACAAAAATTGAGGAATACAAAGAGAGAAAGTGGAAAGTGATTGTCTTTGGTTCAAAAAATGGAATGCCAGAGAAATTGAAATGTGATTATTTCATAGACAATGGCGCGCCTTCAGGACAGGCAATCTATGGAAGAATCAATATTCTTGCAAATGTCACTCTTGGATGGATGTGGTGCTGTGAATATGTTGCAGCAATGACAAGAAAAGGAAAAATGCCAGGAATTTTAATTAGTATTTCATTAAAAGAAGCAACACAGCACAATAGAAAAATTCAAACCCCTGACGGACGACTTTTTATTGGAGATTGCCCTGAAAAAATACCATCAGGAAAACTTGCAAAAATTTATCTTGAAAGGGTAAAAAAACTTGTTTCTGACCTGAAAACTGAAAAAATTCAAACGCAGATTGAAAATGCATCAACGATTATCGCAGAAAGAATGGCGCAGGGGAAAAAAATTGGTGTCTCTGGTGTGGGACACGTAATTATTGACGAAGTCAAAAGGGACTTGAAAGCACCCTGGATTGGCTTTCAGGCAACCGGTTATATCAGGTCAAGACGAAATATTTTTTCAAGATACCTTCAACCAGGAGATTTACTTGTCTGGATTGCCTACATCGGGCTTAATTCAAAATACGATAATTACGGAGCAAAGATAAAGGAATCAGGCGTTGACTTAATTACATGTTTTGCACCTGACCCTGATGACCCATCAGTCAATGAAACCTGGGCAATTGCTCATATTGACCAGTGCTGGAAAAAGGGTGATGCTGAAGTGCCTCTGGCCTGTCATCCATGGAAGATGGCTCCTGTCAGCGGCATAAATTCAGGTTTAATTCTCAGGATTCTGGACGATGCTGTCAGTGCAAAACTTGAAAAACTAAAAAGTCAGAAGATTGAAACAGAAACAAAACCACTTAGTATTTTTCAACACCTCCTACTTTTCCCAGTTAAAAATTACCCCGAGAATTTCAGATGGTTCGTTTAGGATTTTGCTGTAAACTTCCTTTGCCATTTTATAACTTGCAACAGTGGTAATAAGAGGTAAAATTGTAAGTTTTCTTTCCGCTATCCATTTTATTGACTGCCTTAATGCCTCGGCAGTGAAATAACAGGGCATATAAACAGTCGCAAGTTTTGCGTGAAAATTGTGATAATTGATCTTTGACTCTCCAGGATACCATCCTTGCCATACAAACTTTCCTCCAAATTTCAAAAGATGGATTTCTTCATTTAACATTCTGTCACTACCTGTTGTATCAATAATGATGTCAAAAAAATGTGAAATTTTTTTTATCTCCTCAACAAAGGTTTTTCCACCTACATTGATTGCTTCATCGCAACTATATTTTTTTGCAATTTTAACTCTTTTTTCAATGACATCTGCACCAACAACTTCACATCCTTTTAATTTCATAATCTGGCATGCCATCTGGCCTATAAACCCCAGCCCAACAACAAGGCATTTTTCGCCGAGAGAAACCTTTGCCATTTCAATTCCCCTGCAACTTACAGCAGCCAGTGCCGAAAGAGCAAGGCAATTAATTTCTTGTTCATCAAGTTTTCTACCAATTTTCACACAGTACGGATTAACCTTCACAATTGCCGTGGACAAGTGTGTTCCACTCCAGCTTGAATATGGTTTTTCCACTCTTGAATGAACAAAGTAAACTATGTCTCCGATTTCAATGTCTGAAACTTTTTCACCAGTATTGATAACCCTACCAATTCCCTGGTATCCAGGTACAAGGGGAAAAACTGTATCAGGTCTTAACCCTGAAAGAGCCCATCGTTCTGTGCCCACGCTTACTCCAGTTCTCATTACATCCACCATTATTTCGTCATTTTCCATTTCAGGAATCTCAATTTCTTTTATCTCAACTTTTTCTACATCTTCAAATACTATTGCCGTAGTTTTCATTTTTCTCCTCTTTCCATCAAAACCGGCCTATCAAGACCTTGAACAATCGTTCTATTTTTCCTCTTTTATCCTCGTCCCTTGCGAAAGAGAATTGAGGTGGGGTGGCTTTCAGGAAATCCCTAACTCCAAACTCGAAACCCAGTGAAGCAGCGGATAGTCAATAGTTGGTAGTTACCGCTGAGATGCGCAAGTCCGTTAAAACGAAACGGCACAGATCAATCCCCTATCAAGCGGGTCTCATTTTCCGACTTGATAGCAAAAAAGAGAGACAAACAGTCTGGATTCGTCGCAATCCCCTATCAAGCGGGTCTCATTTTCCGACATCTTACAGAGAGGTGAAATGTGAGAGTGGTAATTTGTCGCAATCCCCTATCAAGCGGGTCTCATTTTCCGACGGAATAAAAGGAAAATAGAAGAATTAAAAGATAGACATGTCGCAATCCCCTATCAAGCGGGTCTCATTTTCCGACGTGAATTTGGTTTTGGATATCATACTTTTGCTTGTTTAGTCGTCGCAATCCCCTATCAAGCGGGTCTCATTTTCCGACATTTTCAAGATACCCCCATTCCCCTAATGCATATATCTTGGTCGCAATCCCCTATCAAGCGGGTCTCATTTTCCGACAAAGAAAAAGTCAATCAAGAAGATTGGGTTAGGTGGAGTCGCAATCCCCTATCAAGCGGGTCTCATTTTCCGACTTGTTTAAGTTTTACTGCTATTTCTACTGGTGTTTGTTCAGTCGCAATCCCCTATCAAGCGGGTCTCATTTTCCGAC
>ERZ795060.2012-NODE-2012-length-21749-cov-36.411681_pt1 | contig 21749 bp, 21 predicted proteins | sample MGYA00375144_ERZ795060 | MGnify/ENA primary metagenome ERZ795060 (study PRJEB30189, sample SAMN05720157) | activated sludge metagenome | isolation source: anaerobic digester from wastewater treatment plant | place: Japan | collected 2015-05-15 ...
CAAATAATAAGGGGGAAAAGAAGGAGAGTGGTTTAAATGCATCACGCCTTCATGTACTTTCTGAACTTGTGTCAAGGGCTATACTGGCATCAAGGATGGGGTATCAGTATGGAACTGATAGGAATTTATATAAAGCGTTAGGTTATCCTGAGACTGAGATTACATTTGAAGAATTTTTAAGTCGTTATTTGCGTCAGGATATAGCTAAGGCAGTTATAGACCGTCCTGTAAAAGCCACGTGGCAAGGTCCACTAGAGATTTTGGAATCAGGTGAGAAAGAGGATACCCCGCTTGAGAAGGCGTGGAGAGAACTTGATAAAAGATTGAGTTTAAAATCAAAATTTGCAAGATGTGATAGATTAACAGGTATAGGGTCTTATGGAGTATTATTATTGGGTTTAAATGATGTTAAGAAAAAAGAAGATTTTGAGAGACCTGTTAATAAAAATGTAAAATTGAGATTGGATTATGTAAAACCATTCAGCAGTAAATCTGCACAGATATCATCATTTGTATCGGATAGTAGTAATCCAAGATATGGGATGCCTGAAATTTATGATATAAGTGTTAATGATGTAGAAAGTAACAATATTGCATCATCAATAAAAGTTCATTATACAAGAGTGATACATGTGGTTGAAGATCCTCTTGAAAGTGAGATTTATGGTATTCCACGACTTGAAGCCATTTATAACAGGTTAATGGACCTTGAAAAGGTTGTAGGGGGTGATGCGGAAATGTTTTGGCGTGGTGCCCGCCCTGGTTATCAGGGGAAGGTAGATAAGGATTATCAGATGACGCCGGCAGCGGAGGCAGATTTAAAAGACCAGATAGATGAGTTTGAGCATAATCTAAGACGATTTTTAATTAATGAAGGTATTGAGATATCAGCTTTGGAACAACAGATAGCGGACCCGTCATCTCATGTGGATTCATTATTAAAAATGATTTCTGCCGTAACATCCATTCCAATAAGGATACTTGTTGGTAGTGAACGTGGAGAGTTGGCAAGTTCACAGGATTGGATACAGTGGCTTTCTTATATACAGGCAAGGCGAGAGGAATTTGCCGAGGTGGCAATAGTAAGACCGTTTGTTGATAAATGTATTGAGTATGGTATATTACCCAAACCTGTTACAGGAACATATTCTGTTAAGTGGGCTGACCCGTATGCACAGAGTGAGATGGCTCGTGTAGAGATAGGTATGAAGCGTGCTGGTGCAATACGTGAATATACTTATAATATAAGTGAACAGGATGTTGTTCCTGTTGATGCATTCCTTGAGTTCTGCCTTGGGTTTACTCAAGATCAGATTGAGTTAATTCATCAGATGAGAGAAAAGGAGATTGAGGAAGAACAGGATGATTTACTGCCAGAAGAAGATGATGAAATTAATAAAGAACAAATATTAAAGAAAGTCAGTGGTAACGGAAACGATTAATACATATCAAAAGATTACAAGATATGACCCGACTCATACCACACGTCAGAGGAATGCTTTTGCCCGTGAGGTAAAAAGTCGGTTTAAGTCATTAAAAAATGTTATTGTAGAGAGTGTAGTAAAGAATGATTGTTTTGGGTTATCTTCTATAGTATTGCATCAGAATGCGCCGGCAGGATGGAGGGCATTTGCATTTGTTCGTGATGAACAAAAGATAAATGAATTTTTAAAGTGGTTGGACCAGCAGGTAAAGGATGGTATTTTGACAGTAAGAGATATTGAAGAAGCAGTCAGATCAGGTAAATCAGTATGGTATAATAAATATGTAGTGGATACATATAAGAGAGGTTTGATGAGGGCTAAGCAGGAATTAAAAAAGTCTAATTATAAAATATCAGAAGAAGAATGGAAAACAATAGAAGCTTCATTGAACGTTCCTGTACACGTGGGGACATTAGCTTTGATATATACACGTGTGTTTTCGGAGTTGAAAGGTATTACAAGCCAGATGAGTACTCAGATCAGTCAAGTTCTTGCACAGGGTTTAGCGGATGGAGATGGTCCACGTCTACTAGCCAGGAAGTTAGTGGCTACGATAGATGGGACTAATATGGGTAGTTTAGGTATTACGGATACTCTGGGAAGATTTATTCCCGCAGAAAGGAGAGCATTGATGCTTGCAAGGACTGAACTGATAAGGGCTCATCATCTGGCAATGGTAAATGTTTATCGTGAATGGAGTGTGGAAGGAGTGAGAATTGTTGCAGAATGGTTGACAGCGGGGGATGAACGTGTGTGTGGGGAGTGCCATAAATTGGAAGGTAAAATTTTTACTTTGGATGAGGTAGAAGGTATGATACCCCTCCACCCCCAATGTCGTTGTATTATACTGCCAGCATTAGTAAAAGATTAAAGAATTTGAATAAATTAAAAAATTTTATATATTTGTGATGAAATTTAGGATTTTTTTGTCTTAAACTCTTAAATTAAAAGAAAGATGCCGTGGGGTATAGATGATGTTGATAGACACAAGAAAGGACTCACTGAAAAACAGAAGAGACAATGGGTACGCATTGCCAATTCTGTTCTCAAGCGTTGTATGGAAAAAGGTGGGTCGGAGGAAGAGTGTGCTGCTAGCGCCATAAGGCAGGCTAATGGTGTAGTTGGGAATTCTGCCAGGTATTATGCTTATCAGAGAAACAAGCAGGGGGATTATGAAATAAGGTTTACCGTTCACCAGGGGGAGGCTACCATTATCGTCCCTGTGGTAATGATGGTTGAGGGTGTGCATCATGGAAGTTATGGACCATTGTTACATAAAATAGAAGATTTGGGTAAATATCCTGAGTCATGGAATGGTATACCTGTTGTGATTAACCATCCTCAGGAGGATGGAACATATATATCTGCCAATTATCCTGATGTGGTGGATAAACAGGTGGTTGGTAGAGTATATAATACTATTGTGGAGGATAATAAGCTTAAGGCTGAGGTATGGCTTAATGAAAATAAATTGAGTGAGGTGGCTCCTGAGATACTTGAAAAGATTTATGATGGTGAAGTACTTGAAGTTAGTGTTGGGGTTTATGTGGATGAGGAGGAAGAAGAAGGAGAATATAATGGTAAAAATTACAGGGCTATAGCAAGAAATCATAGGCCTGACCATCTTGCAATTCTTTCAGGTTATGTAGGGGCGTGTTCTGTGAAAGATGGATGTGGATTAGGTGTAAATCAAAATATGGATGATATGGAAATAAATGAGAAAGTAAGTGCAATGGAAGAAAAACGCAAAGAACTCGGCATGAGTGTTGAGGAGTTCTATGCGATACCACGTGATCCTCCGAGTGAAAGCAAGTTGCCCATATTCGATGAGGCTCACGTAAGGAATGCGATGGCAAGATTTAACCAGATAAAAGGTGTCAGTGCGGAAGAGAAGGCGAAGGCAAGGAGAAAGATAATTGCCAGAGCCAAACATTTTGGCATAGACACGACTGGTTTTGAGGAGGCGACTGCTAACCAGTCAGCTGAAGGCGGGTCAGTTGAAAATGTGGTTGGCGTGGTCACTCATGTTTTAGAAAAATTAGGTTTAATTAAAGTTAAAAATGGAGGAGACAGTAAAATGAACGAGAACAAAAAAGGAAAGATTGATGCTCTGATTGCCAACAGCAATGGACGTTGGACAGAGTGTGACAGACCTTTCCTTGAAGGACTGAGTGAGGAGCTCCTTGACAAGCTGACTCCAATAGTCATTGAAAAGGAGAAGGTTGTTCAGGTGAATGCTATTTCTGATGAAGAAAAAGCCATGCTTGAAGCTTATAAGCAGGAGCTAAAACAGAGAAGGGATAAGATGGTTTCTGAAATTCAAGCCAATACTTCAAAGGAACAGTGGCCTGATGATGTTTTAAATGGAATGAAGGATGATGTTTTGAAAAGGCTTCATGAGTCTGTGGTAAAAGCACAGTCATCTGTTGACTATACATTGGCAGCTGGAGGATTTAATGTCAATGTAGGTTTAAAAGATGTGGAGCCTTTATATCCTATAGGTGTAAGTTAATTTAAATAAAAATAGGAGGAAGAAAGATGGCTTATAATACAATTAAATTGAAAAATTATTCGGATGTTATCGTAGAGTACGAAGCATACGAAACTATTTATCCAGGCATGCTAGTAGAACCTCGTTCAGGATATTCTACAATACAAAAGCATGCTACTGCTGGAGATAATGCTATTCCGATGATAGCTCTGGAAGATTCTTTACAAGGTAAAGATATTCTTGATGCTTATGTAGCTGGGGATATTGTTAAAGTATGGATTCCTGGAAGGGGTGATGAAGGTTATGTATTGCTGGCAGATGAGGAAAATGTTGCCATAGGTGATTTTCTTGAAAGTAATGGTGATGGTTACTTCAGAAAACACGTGGCTCAGGAGGCTTCCGCGGGTTCGGCAGCTGCCGAGGTTTCCATCAAACCTTTGAGAATTGTTGCCCAGGCACTTGAGGCGTTGGACCTTTCCAGTCTGTCGGTTTCTGAATCGGAATCCTATCCGACCAGACAGTTTTTGAGAGTTAGATTTGTCTAATTTTAAAAGAGAAGGAGGAAAAACGATGAGTAATGTTTCAGTTGATATTTTAGGACTAGATGGTGGAATAGGAGAGGTAGCTCAATATCTTGTTAGATCTGGTGGATTTGATGTAGGGGCAAGACGTCCTTATATAGATAGTAAAGGTCGCACCTGCATAACTGTTTATGTAGGTGGGGACCCCAAGAAACCAGAAAGCTATCGCACAATAGTAAATCCACCTAATGTACATGGAACACTTAGGCGTGATGAATGGAAGGCTCTTGATGATGCTATTCTTCAGGCCGCCAGATATCGTCTTGGTGGAATAGATGACCTTGTTGTAAATGGGCTTGTTTATAATCTTGGTAATGCATTGGGTACTACTATTCTGGAATGGCATGATATCAGTGATTCTATGGCAGCTGTTGTTTCAATGGATGGAGTAACCAGAGGGCCTGCTGATAGACCAAAATTCCAGTACAACTATTTGCCAATCCCAATAGTTCATGCTGATTATGAATTTACTGCAAGGGAACTGGCAGCTAGTAGAGGACTTGGCAACCCACTTGATACTACGGCTGCTGAACATGCCGCAAGGAAGGTAAAAGAGAAACTTGAGGATATGTTGTTTACTGATGTTACCTTCAGTTATGGTGAAAAGGATGAAAGAAATAGGAATACAATATATTCTTATGTAAATCATCCTGATAGAAATACAGGTACACTTACCTATTCATGGACAAGTTCAAGTGCAACGGGAGCTACCATTCTGAAGGATGTTATAAATATGATTCAGGATTCTATAGATGCTTATCATTATGGACCCTGGGTATTATACGTCCCAACTGCATATCAGACAGTTCTTTACAAGGATTATGATACTGTAACACCAGGAACTACGATTCTTGAAAGGTTAAAGAAACTTGAAGGAATCAAGGGTGTAAAAGTCATTGACACACTTGAGACTGACAATGTTTTACTTGTGCAGATGACTCCTGATGTGGTTCGTCTTGTTAAAGGGTTTGATTTGCAGAATGTAGAATGGTCTACTGAAGGTGGAATGGTTTATAAATATAAGGTAATGACTATTCAGGTCCCCCAGATTCGTAGTGATCAGAATGGGAAATCAGGAATAGTTCATTACACAGCCTAATAAAGTTTATACACACTAATCAAGTGTTTTAATTTTTAAATTTAAAATATGGCATTATGGAAAATAATGTTTTTCAATTTAAAAAGATAGGGGGAGGGTCTTTGAGACTTAATGGGAGAATAATCAAGCCCAATGAAATTTTCACAGCAAAAAAAGAAGAAATCCCTGCTTCTTTAAGGAATGTTATTATACCTTTAGGTACTACTTGGAGTAATCTTGATGGTGATGGATTTCAGGGAGTAAATAAAGTTAAAAAACTTCCTGAGGAAGAAAAAAAAGAAATAGAACAGGCGGTCCCCAAGTACCTTGTGGTGCCACGTGGGAATAGTAATTCTTGGTTTGATGTAGTAAATGCTCAGACAGGGAAGCCAATTAATGAGAAAGCTTTAAGAAAGGATGTTGCTGAACAGTTAAAGCATGATTTAGAAACATGAAGTTATGGAGAGTTCCCCCCATGTGGGAAGGTGGTGATGTATGGATACTTGGTGGGGGGCCTTCATTAACAGAACAGTTTTTAATACCAAAAGAAATAGTTAATAAAGTTGTTAAGAAGGAGCTTCCCCCAAGTGTTTATTCTGATTATTTAAAACCAATTCATAATTGTCATGTAATTGGGATTAATGTTACCTTTCTAATAGGTGATTGGATAGATGTTGTCTTTTTTGGGGATAGTCCATTTTTTCTTAGATATAGACAAGCTCTTTTAAAATTTCCTGGTTTAAAAGTATGTTGTTGTTCTATTCCTGATAAAGATAGGGCATGGGTAAAAGTATTGGGACGAGAACGAAATCGTCCTAGAGGTATTTCTGAAAGTCCTTATAATGTTAGTTGGAATGGAAATAGTGGAGCCGCAGCTATAAGTATGGCTGTACATGCCGGTGCTAAACGTATTATTCTTGTGGGGTTTGATATGAAATTAAGTGAAGATAAACGTCAGCATTGGCATGATTTATATGGTAAAGGAGTATATGACAATCCTAAAAAAATGATGAAATTACCTTTTCAAAGACATTTAAGGGGATTTGAATTCATTGCTAAGGATGCCAAACGATTGGGGGTTGAAATAATAAATGCTTCTCCTGATAGTGCAATCACACAATTTCCTAAAATGAGTATTAAAGAACTTTTATTTGATAATAGTTAAATTATGAACATTGTTAGAATATATGGTGGTTTGGGTAATCAAATGTTTCAGTATGCTTTTGGAATGTCTTTACTGAAGAGAAATAAAGAAGTTGTATTTGATGTTTCCTATTACGCAGATGGTAAATGTTTGAAAGGACCTTATCCTCGTCCTTTTAGATTGGATAAATTTAATGTAAAACATCCTGTTTTTCTAAGTGATGTTAAAAAGAATGAAGTTATAGTAAGAGAAAGTAAAGTAGGATATGACGAAAAAGTTTTGGAATTGAAAACAGAGTCTTTTTTTGAAGGGTATTGGCAATATTATAAGTATTTTATAGATCTCTTACCTGATTTAAGACAACAATTTACAGTTAAAGAAGAATATTATACAGAGGAATATTTAAAATATGAAAAGAGTATTTTAAAAGGAAATTGTATATCCTTACACATAAGGAGAGGGGATTATTTCACACATACTACACATAAATATGGAGTATTGTGTCCTTCTTATTTTTTTGATGCTTTACAATATTTTGATAAAAAATATGATTTGTACATATTTAGTGATGATTTAGAGTGGTGCAGAAAAATTTTTAAATCCGATTATTTTAACAGAAATATTTATTTTGTGGATTTAGATGATTACTTATGTATGCAGTTGATGAGGTATTGTGAAAATAATATTATAGCAAATAGTACATTTAGTTGGTGGGCGGCGTTTTTAAACGAAAATGAAAATAAAAAAGTTATATGTCCCAGACATTATTTAGGAGATAGTTTAGAGATATCTGAGAATTTAAGATATCCAAAAGAATGGATTAAAATTTATGATTATGTTGATAACATCCCTTGATAAATATATAAAAGTGCGTAAAGGGGCTATTCATGTGGGGGCACATGAAGGAGAAGAAAGACATTGGTATCGTAAGATGGGATTTTCTCCTGTGATATGGTTTGAACCCAGTAAGTCTGTATATGAACGTCTTGTTAAAAATTTGGAAAATTTTCCAGACCAGATACCTTATAACAGGGGGGTTCATGATACTTTAGAGGTGGCTAAGTTGTATATTGCCAGTAATGATGGTCAGTCATCTTCATTGTTACCTTTAGGGACCCATGCCAAACATCATCCTGATGTTAAATATGTGAGTACAGAAAAGGTAGAATTGGTACGTCTTGATAAAATTTTCAGTTTTATAAAAGTTGATGATTTTAATTTTTTGAATATTGATGTGCAGGGGGTAGAATTAAATGTGATTAGGAGTGCTGGTGATTATATTAAATATTTTGATTATATTTATACAGAAGTTAATACAGAATATGTTTATGAAGGATGTAGTCTGCTTTCGGAGATAGACGAATATTTAAAAAGATATGATTTTATAAGGGTTAAGACCCATATGACAAAGGCTGGATGGGGGGCTGCTTTTTATAAAAAATATCAAAATGGGTGAATTTTTTGATATAGTATCTAAAACGTATGCTTATAATGAAAATATGTATAAGAATAATTCTCGATGGAGAATTGTAGAATGTTTATTTGAAAACAATTTTGCTTCTGGATTTTATAAAACCCAAGAAGATAAAATTCCTAAAATAATTCATCAGATCTGGGTTGGGGATAAACCACTACCTTCAAAATATAAAGAACGGAGTGAAACCTGGAAAAAATTTCATCCTGATTGGGAATATAAATTATGGACGGATAAAGAAGTTGAAGAACTTACAGATTTTCCCTTTAAAAATCTTTTTTATGAAACTCCAAATTTTGGTGCTAGAAGTGATATTTTAAGGTATTGGATATTATATGAATATGGGGGTTTATATATAGATACTGATTTTGAATGTTTAAAATCTTTTGATGAATTCAGAAAATTCAGTTTTGTAATATCAATAGGGTATTCTTCGGTTGTTGAGTTATATACAGGACTTATAATGAGTACTCCCAAACATTTTATTCTTCAAAAAATATTAGATAATTTAAAAGGAGTGTCTTCCACTCAAATTCATTTTGATATTTTATCTGCTACAGGGACGTATTTTGTAACCAATTGTTTTTTTAATGTAGTAAAAGGACATGAACAAGATATCGTGGCAATGCCTACTGAATATTTTTATCCTTATCCTAATAAATATCAAGTTGAAGGTAAACCTCCTTTGGAATATACAACATCTAAATCATATGCCATTCATTATTGGGAAGTTTCATGGGTTGTAAAGAAAGGAGGGAGAGATTGGTTGCAGGGTGAAAAATTTAAAGATATTGCTGATTTTGTATATACTCCTTTTATAAAAGCCCCTGATGATTATTATATGTATCCCAATACTTTTGAGCCAGAGAAATTAAAAAATAAAAATATTATTTATACACATACTATTTATCTTCCTAAATTGTTAAGAATTATTGAACATTTACCTCAAAAATTTGTTATAATATCTCATAATCATGATGTTAATATTGATGCGTCTTTTAAAATTCCTGACAATGTTGTAAAACTTTATGCTCAGAATGTATGTTGTAAACATCCCAAAATAGAATGTATTCCAATAGGTTTACAGAATGAAATCTGGAATGGTAAATTGTTTGAATCTAAAAAAATTATAATATCTAGTTTACTTAAAACACCTAAAAAAATTAAAAATCTTGCATATTTATGTTGTCTTATTAAAACTAATCCTGAGAAAAGGCAGCTTCTTTATAATTTATTTGATACAAAAAAGTGGGTAACAGCGGAAGGAGGGCATAGAGTTGTGAAAGTAAAACAGTTTTTGACCAATATTTATAATCATGTATTCGTTTTTTGTCCTGAAGGAAATGGGGCGGATACCCATAGGTTATGGGAAACATTATATTTAGGAAGTTATCCAATAGTAAAAAGAAATGTCCATACTTCTTTTTGGGAAAATGACTTTCCCATTTGTTATGTAAATAAATGGGAAAATGTAACACAAGAATTCCTTTTATGTGAAAAGGAAAGATTGGATAAAATGGTATGGGATCGGTCAAAGTTGAATTTCAGTTATTGGAAATTAAAAATTTTAAAAGATTTAGAAAATGAAGGTTGGTATAATATGTGATTTGGATTTTTCAAGGCATCCGCAATTCAAAAGTTATTATTATGCTCTGGAAACATTATACGGGAAGATCCCTATTTTGGTTAAAGATAAAAAGGATCTGGTGAATCTGGATTTACTTATTATTGGGGATGATCATTATGATGGTCATAAAAAGATAATAGAGCAACCTGGATTTATTAATGTGTGTAATACACTTAATATTCCAGTGGTGGTATTAACCACAGAACGTATTTTTGATTCATTTTTTGCGTGGAATATAGATAATTATAACAAAATAAAACAGTTTAAAAATTTACATCATTACACGGCAGATGTGGATGATTGTGAAAAACTCGGTACTGGAATTCATCGCATCAGTATATCAAAAAAGTATAAAGATATTTATAAAATAAAAGATAAAAAGAATGCTATTATATTTGTTGGTAGTACCAGGTGTAAGATGGGGTCATATGATGAACGCAGACGTTTGTTGGAGAAGATGAAAAAGGAAATAAATCTTGAGATAATTGACAGTGGTCTTCCTGCATGGGAAGATTATATAAGGACAATTGCTCAATATAGATTTGTTTTTTCTCCATTGGGTAATGGTAATTTTTTACCTACCAGGTTTTATGAAACATTGGCTGTTGGGTCTATTCCTGTCCAGCAGGTTAGACATAATACTTTGAAGTATTATGATATTGAATCCAATTTCAAGGATTGTATCTTTTTTGAGGATGGAGTTGAAGTGAAATATTTATTGAAAGATTATTCTTTTGAAAATAGTACTAATGAACTATGGACTGAAGATAATTTGAAAATGATATTAAAAAAAGAAGGATTTCTATGAAAAGAATTTTGATATTGGGTGCAGGAGGTTTTATTGGTCATAATCTTGTGAGGTGGTTTAAGGAACGGTATGATTGTTGGATACGTGCCGTGGATAGGAAATATCCACAGTTTTCACGTACTTTGGCTGATGACTTCTGGGTGAAGGATTTGAGGTATATAGATAATGTAGATACAGTATTTAATAGAGATTTTGATGAAGTGTATCAATTTGCTTGTTATGACGATAAAACCGAAATATTGACAGAAAATGGGTGGAAATTTTTTGAGGATATAATGAACAGTGAAGAAAAAGTTTTCACTCTAAATAAAGATGGTTTTATTGAATTACAAACTCCAATCTCTTTTCTAAAGAAAGAATATGAAGGAGATATGATTTTATTTAAAGGGAAATCCATAAACATTATGGTAACTCCAGATCATAAAATGTATATAAAAAGACCTCATAGAGATGATTATGAATTTATAGATGCAGAAAAATGTTTTAAAAAGCGAATTTCGTTTTTGCGAAGTGCAAAATGGAAAGGACATCAGGAAGATTATTATTACTTTTCAGGTGTTTACAAAAAAGAAGTTAAAAAAGTAGAAAAAATAAAAATGGAACTTTTTCTTGAATTTCTTGGGTATTATATTTCTGAAGGAAGTTGTTGTGATAAAAAAGATGGAACTTATAAAATTATGATTTCTAATAGGAACAAGAAATTAGTAGAAAGAATTAAAGAAGTTGTAAAAGAAATGGGATTTACTCCTTACGTTGAAAAATGTAGGTCTATAATAATGGGTGTAAGTTTTTGTTCTTATCAAATATATTCTTTTGTAAGTCAATTAGGAAAATCAAATAATAAATATGTACCAAAAAATATTAAAAATTTGGATACATATTATTTAAAAATTTTATTTGATGCTTTAATGAAAGGAGACGGTACAAAAGATGGTAGATGTTATATAACGACTTCAGAAAGATTATGTAGTGATTTTCAGGAAATTTGTTTGAAACTTGGATATAGCACAACAGTGGCTGTTAAATATCCAAAGAATGATAAATGGCATGTAAGATATGATATTTATATATCAAAATCTAAAAAATCAAGATTGCTTAATTATCCAGAAAGAGTTAAGTATAAAGGATTTGTTTATTGTGTAGAAGTACCCAATCATTTAATTTTTGTTAGAAGAGAAGGAAGGACTGCATGGTGTGGTAATTGTGAGATGGGCGGATCGGGTTATATTTTTACAAAAAAGAATGATGCTGTTATCATGCACAATTCGGCAATCATAAATCTCAATGTAGCGAGAAGGGCTTTTGAGGTTGGATGTGGAAAACTTTTCTTTTCTTCTTCAGCCTGTGTATATCCAGAATTTAATCAAAAAGACCCTTTAAATCCTGATTGTAGAGAGGAAACGGCTTATCCAGCTCAACCAGATTCCGTGTATGGATGGGAGAAACTATTTGCCGAAATAATGTATGATGCTTTTAGTCGTAATTACAATCTTGATATCAGGATTGCCCGTTTTCATAATATCTTTGGACCGGAGGGGAGTTGGAATGATGGGAGGGAAAAAGCTCCGGCAGCCATTTGCAGAAAAGTGGCGGTGTCCGATAGTGTAATAGAAATATGGGGTGATGGGCAACAGACACGTTCCTTTCTTTATATTGATGAATGTCTTGAAGGTGTGAGGCGTTTGATGGACCATCCTGAACCTTTACCTCCTTTGAATATTGGTTCGGAGGAAATGGTGACTATTGATGAACTTGCTTATAAGGTAATGAAGATTGCCGGCAAGACCTTAAAGATAAGGCATATTGAAGGACCTACTGGTGTGAGAGGCAGGTGTTCCAATAATGATTTAATAAAGAAATTGCTTGGATGGGCGCCTTCACAACCGCTAGATGTTGGATTAGAGAAGACATATTGGTGGATTTATAAACAGATATATGGCTGAACTTCATACCATAGTAATGGTTTTGCGTAGTGGAGGGGATTTTACGATGAATGATGTGGATTTGCTTGCTTCACACATTCGTAGTAAATGGAAGGGATATCCTCAGCCACGCATCATCTGTCTGTGGGATAAAGCCAGCATGATTTATGAGTTAGGTAATATTACATATGTTCCTTTGACAAATCAATATCCAGGAACATGGTCTCGCATTGCATTGTATTCACCAGAGATGGAACAGTTCAGACCATTCCTCTATATTGATTTGGATACGGCTATCATACGTTCACTTGAGAATATCTTTAAACTTGTTGAAGGTAAGGAGGATAAATTCATAACACTTGAAGATTTCTGGCAGAAAGGTCAACTTGCAACTGGTTTGATGTGGGTGCCAAAGAATTCTGAAAAGGTGAAGAAGATATGGGAATCCTTCAAAGGACCAACAGGGGCTCGTATGGATAATTACATTCGTTCAGTGGTGAAGGCGGATTTTTATTGGCAACAGCTTACAGATACAATACATGATTTTAAACCTGCACCTCATCATTATCTTGAGACTTTACCTCATAAGACGGATATAGTGTGTTTTCATGGTAAACCACGCATTCCAGAAGCAGCTAAACGAGTTTTATGGGTTAATCTTTATATGAACCAAAAGAATGATTCGATATTGTTAAAGGTTCATCCTGTTACTGTTATCATACCTTATAAAGTTGATAGAGGTTGGTTAGGTGATGCAATAGCCAGTGTACCTACGGATGTTCAGCTATTGGTCAGCCAGGGCGAAGGAAATTGGCCTTCAAATTTCAATAAAGCCCTTCCTGAAGCCAAAGGACGTTATATAAGATGGTTGCATGAAGATGACATGCTAACACCAAATAGTATTTCGGATTCGGTGGATTGTTTACTGAATACAGGAGCTGATTTTATTCATGGGAATGCTTATTTTTTGATTAAAGGAAAACCTTTGAAGGCGTATATACCAAAAATAAAAATTCCTACATTTGAGGATTTATTGATGGATAATATGTTACATAGTCAAACATTGATGTATCGCAGAGAAGTTTTTGAAAAAGTTGGATTATTGGATGAAAGGTTGAATTATATGGAAGAATACGAGTTTAATTTAAGATGTTTGAAGGCGGGGTTGAAAATTGCGTATTGTGATGCATTCCTTGCCTATTATAGAGTTCATCCTTTACAAAAGGTTAGATCTCCTATTCATATGAAAAAGGCTGAAAAAGAAATGGTTAAAAGTTGGTACAAATGATAGATAAGTCACCTATATTGATTACTGGTATTCCACGCAGTGGGGCGTCAATGATTGCCGGCATTTTGAAATTGAGTGGAGTCTTTTGCGGGGATGTTTCTTTGCATCCTGGCTCTTTTGAAAATGGGTCAATTTATAAATTTGTTGAAGGTGCTTATTTGGAACTTATGGGATGTGATATTTTAGGACAATATCCTTTGCCAGATAAAATAGATTATTTACCTTTGACATGGGGGAAGTTAATATCTACTTATCTAGTAACAGAAGGATACAAAGGGGGGATGTGGATGTATAAGAGTTCACGTATTACTTTATTATGGAAGATATGGGACCATACATTTCCAAAGGCAAAATGGATACTGGTTCGCCGGCGGACAGGGGATATAATTCAATCCTGTTTGAAAACGGGGTACATGAAGGCTTTTAAAGATGAAGAAATAAGAAAAAAAATAGGAGTAAAGACAGAGGAAGAAGGATGGTTATGGATGGTTCATGAGTATGAAAAGAGATTTGTTGAAATGATAATGAGTGGGATAGATTGTAAGGTGATATGGCCGGACAGGATGGTATATGGTGATTATCAACAGATATATGAAATGCTTGAGTGGCTTGGATTGCCCTGGAAAAGTGAGATTTTAACTTTTTTAGATCCATTACTTGAAAAAAGTCGTCAAATAGAAAAAGAAAGGAGGATGAAGAAATGGCAAACAGAGTAACAGCATCGGGTGTGAAGGATATAATGGATAATTGTACGGTAGACGATACCATTATAGAATCCCTCATAACTTCTGCAAATGCTTTAATTAATAAAGTATTTGAAGATGATGTGGATATAACTGAGACTATACTTACTGAGATTGAGAGATACCTGACAGCACATTTTATTGCCAGTGGAATTCAGAGGTCGACTTCTGTAGAGAGAATAGGAGATGCAGAAGTGAGATATACGGGAACTTATGGGGATTTGCTAAGGTCAACCCCTTATGGGCAAACGGTATTAATTTTGGATTTTACAGGAAAAATTAGTAAATTAGGGCGCTCAAAAATAAGTATGTATGCTATACCACAATTTGATGATGAGTAAATGGGAATAGAGAATTTAATAGCAAGAAGATGTACCCAGACGGCAGTTTATTGGGGTAATCCACAACCGGATGGTTATGGGGGGTATACTTTTGATGACCCTGTAGAAATAAATTGCAGGTGGGAAGATGTTACTGTGATGATTGCGGATCAGACGGGGGCATCTAAAGAAGAAATTGAAGCACGTTCTGTGGTATATGTTACAGAAGATTTGGATATAGGAGGAATGCTTTATTTGGGAACGTTAGATGATCTTACAAGTACTGAAGAAGCGTCTCCTATTAACATAGAGAGGGGGGTTTATGTGATAAGAAGATTTGGCAAGATACCTTCTTTAAGTGGTGATAATAATTATTTAAGAAAGGCATATTTAACACAATGGCGTACGTGGAACATATAGAAGGATTTCATAAAGTGATGAAGAATCTTCAATCCCAGTTATCCAATTTAAAAATAAATTCAACAAAAGGATTGAAAGAGGTGGCTATTTTTTTAAGACGTGAGACTGAGACAAAACCACTGGTAACTCCGGTTGATTTGGGAAATCTGCGTGCAAGCTGGTTTGCAATTGTTACAGGTGATAAAGGAAGGATTGCAGATCCTTTAAGACAGAGTGGTAATTTCAGGGAGGGGACAAAGGAACACCCACGTGTTAAAGGTATTTCTAAAAGACTGGGTGAATTGTATAATAAAAGTATTTCAGAATATACGGCTGAGGCGAATGCCGTAAAAAATAAATTAAAACTTATATGTGGATATTCTGCTTATTATGCAGCGGCTGTTCATGAAATGATAGGGGCTAAGAATTGGTCAAGACCAATGTCTGGGCCAAAGTGGTTTCAGGCAGCTATAAACAGGAATATTAATAAAATAGTTAGTATATTGGCTAAAGAAGCTAAGATAAAGGGGGGAGGTAGTTAAATGACATCGGCGGCTGATGATATAAAAGATTATCTGGAATCTGTAAGTTCATTAGGATTGAATTTTGGTGTAAATTTATTTGTGGGGAAAGAACCGGTATCCCCTCGTGATTGTGTTACAATTTATGATACGCCGGGGTATCCCCCAGCTCTTACGCTTGATGGAGCCGATAGTACCAGTACGTATGAATATCTTTCAATGCAAGTAAGAGTAAGAAATAAGAGTTATACGGAAGGATGTAGTTTGGCGTATGATATAATGGGTGCTTTACATGGGCAATATAATTTGCTTGTGAATGGCTCGTTATATACTGTTATCTACTGTACTGGCAGTCCCGCCCTGCTGGAATGGGATGATAACAATAATGCAGTGTTCATTTTAAATATTAATTTACAAAGAAGGAGGTGAGAACATGTCTGATGCAATTGCTGGTGTAGGTACAAAATTTCGGCGCTGGAATAGTTCTACTTCTAAATTTGAAGACATAGCCGAAATTAATTCGATTACCGGGCCCAGTATGTCACGTGATACAATTGATGTTACATCACTTGACAGTACTGGAGGGTATCGAGAATTCATTGCCGGCTTTCGTGATCCTGGTACTGTGGTTCTTAATATGAACTTTACCAGAGACACCTATGAATTGATGAAAGCTGATTTTGAAAGTGATGACTTGCAGAATTATGAAATTATTCTACCTGATGACGAGGAAACATCGTTGGAATTTGAGGGGTTGGTTACTGAACTTCCTCTGGCAATTCCCACTGATGACAAGGTTACATCAGATGTTACCATTAAAATCAGTGGTCAGGTAGTTGTTAATTCAGGTTCTGCTACGATACCTTAATTAGTTTTTTATAATTTTTAAACCTAATCAAGGATTTTATTTATTTAATCAAAAAAATTAATATAATATGGAAAAAAAGATATTAACAAAAGAAGATTTGCTTAAAGGAGATTCAGTAGAAATAAGAGAAGTTGATCTTGGAGATGGTATTGTTTATGTCAAACAGATGACAGGCAAAGAGAGAGATATGTTTGAAAGTTCTGTCATTAAAGCCCGTAGGGACAGTAAGGGTAATATAACAAGTTATGAGACTGTACTTGAAGATTTCAGAGTAAAACTTGTTGTATGTACTCTTTGTGATAAGGAGGGTAATTTGTTATTTAAACTGGAGGAAGCTCCTTTACTTAATAAAGCTCTGAGTGCAAAGAAGATTGATAAAATAGTTGAAGTAGCTCAGGAACTCAATGCTATTTCAGAGAAGGATAAGGAGGACTTAATAAAAAACTCCGAGCTCGGCCGAGCCGACAGTTTTATTTCAGGCTCTGCCGAGAGTTAAAAGTCCCCCATCCAGATTATTTGTTAATGATGTTATCATCAAGACAGATAAGTGAATGGGAGGCTTATGACAGATTGGACCCCATAGGTAGCTGGCGTGAAGATTTTCGTTTCGCACAACTTATGAGTCTTTTGGTAAATATCGTTACGAGAATTTTCGCACCTAAAGGGCATGCACCAAAAAATGTATCGCCTCTTGATTTTATGCCACAGTGGGGTGATTTTGCAGATTTTAAAATTGAAAAACCACAACAGAGCGTGGAAGAAATGAAACAAATATTACTCAGTATTGCCTCCAGTCAAAATAAAAAGGTTAAAAATGAAGTACAAAAAAATAATACTATTAGGACCCCTTTAAAGAAAAAGAAGAATGGACTTTAATCTTGGGCGACTTGTTGTACATCTTGATGTTGATACGTCATCTTTGACAGTAGCTACTGCAAAATTTGAAGATTTTGCAAAGAAGACGGCCAATTCTATTGACCGAACTGCTCAGAAGGTACGTACAATGGGGTATCTTATGACAGCAGTTTTTACTGTTCCTTTGACAGCTGCAACAAAGAGTTTGATAAAAACATCTTCAGATTATGAATATGAATTACAAAAGATAGTAGGTTTAACAGATGTGGCACAGGAAGAAGTAAACGAATGGAACAAATCAGTTTTAAAACTTTCTAAAACATTTGGTAAATCTCCCATAGAACTTGCACAATCCCTTTATTTTATAGCGTCATCAGGTATAAAGAGTTCTGAAGCTCTTGAAGTTTTACGTGTGTCTGCTATGGCTGCTGCATCTGGATTGGGTAGTACCAAAGATGTAGCGGATCTTGTCACATCTGTATTAAATGCTTATGCAAATACAGGAATCACGGCCACTGAAATTACTGACCAACTTGTTGCCGCAGTACGTGTTGGTAAAGCTGAAGCAAATGAATTTGCGTCATCAATAGGACAAGTTATCCCGATAGCTGCTCAATTAGGGGTGTCTTTTGCCGAAGTGGCAGGAGGTATGGCTGCAATAACGTTACAGGGGGCTTCCGCTAGAACTGCTGGAGTGTATTTAAAAAATGTACTTAATTCACTTTTAAAAGAAGCTGGTGAGAATAGTGTTATTTTTGAAGAGTTAGGATTAAACTGGAGTAAATTAAGAAGTATTTTAAAAGAACAGGGTTTAATTGCCTTAATGAATGAACTGAGAAGAATTACAGAAGAATATGATCTAAGTTTATTCCGTGATTTATTACCAGATGTAAGGGCTCTTACAGGAGGTCTAGCACTGGTTGGTAGAAATTTTGAGTATAATTCCAAAATAATACAAGAAGTTATTAATTCTCAAGGGGATTTAGCTGAAGCATTCTCAAAGGTATCTGACACCTTAAAGATACGTCTTGATAGGGCTCTTACCCGTATTAAAACTGTAATGATAGATTTTGGTAAAAATGTGGCAGAGGCGGTTATTCCTCTGGTGGAAAAGTTTGCAGATGTGGTAAGATCTATTACTAATAAATTTAATTCCTGGTCTGATTCTACAAAAAAACTTGTGTTAATAATAGGGGGCTTAACTATTGTATCTGGGCCTTTACTGCTTTATTTTAGTACACTTCTTTATGTAACTTCCAATACAATACGTATTTTTGGTCAATTAGTAAAAATACTTAAGGCTTTTTCTATTGCATCCATAGCTACTAAAATTGTTGTGCTTGATATAGTAGCGGGTCTAGGGGCTCTTGCCGGAATAATTATTGGTCTTTCTGCATTGATACGAAGTACTACAAAAGACCAGAGAGAATTCAATAAACAACTTGATGATTTTCTGGATAAACAGGAAAAATTAAATAAAGAGAGAAAAGAACAGGGCTTATCACTCAAAGAAAAATATGCTACAATTGGTGAAATGAATTTAAGGCAATTGAAAGACTATACAAATGAGTTATCACAATTTATTGCCTTATTGGAAGACCAAAAATTAGTAGCTGATGAACAATTTGAAAACTTAAAGACAACTGATACATTCTATAAAAAGTTAAGTGATGATGTAGAATATTATAGAAAAATTTATGAAGATTTAAATAAAACTATTAACGAAGGGATTTTTTATTATCCTGGTTTAATAGATAGATATACAACAATATCAAAAGAGTATGAAGATGCCAAAAATAAACTTGATGAATATACAAACTCTATTATAGAAAATAAAAAAGCGATAGATGAGAATTTAGGTGAATACAAAAAGATGTATGAGAAAGTAAAGAAGATGTATGAAAAAATGGCTTCGAGTGAAGAACAAAAAGCAAAAGCAGCCCAAGATGCTGCAGATAAAATTAAAAAATTTAAAGAAATAGTAGAAAATACTACAAAAAGTTTACAACAAGCTGATGTTTTATCTCCTTTAATGAAATCTATTTTTGAAGAATATGACGTACTAGAGGCAAAGAAATCCGCATATCAAAAAGCAATACAAGGTATTACTGAATTGTTTGGTGACCAGGCAATGGTGCTTACTGAAACCAAGACAGCTATAGAAGGATATCTTTTTGAACTTCGGAAAATATCATATATGCAAATGAAACAACTAGTTGGCAAGGGGGTTCCTGGGGGTATTCCTGAAATGGCAGAAATAATAAAAGGAATGACGGCACGTCCTGAGGAACTAACTTTGGCAAGCGGGTTAAAAATAAATGTTACAGAACTTGCAAAGTTGCCTCAGTATCAATATGATACTGCAAATGCTGTTCGACAAGCAAATAATGAACTAAACAGACAATTATATCTTATTGATGTGCTGGCTGAAGGATTTGCTGAGTTTTTTGAAGATATGGATAGGGGATGGAAAAGAATGTTACAATCATTTGTTAGAGAACTTGAAAGATATGTTGCAAGAATAGTTGCATTAACATTGATATATACTATTGCGGAGGTAATAACTGGAGGAGGTACTAAATTTGGGGCTTTAGTATTGACTAGTTTAAAGGTTGCAACAGGTGCCTTTAAAGGTTTTGCAGAAGGGGGTGTTGTTCCTCCAGGTTATCCCAATGATACCTATCCTGCATTGTTAAGTTCAGGTGAAGTTGTGTTTACTCCAGATCAATTAAGATACCTGACGGGGGTTGCTTCAACAGAAGGTAAGGTTGAATTTGTAATTGAAGGAGAAACATTAAGAGGTGTTTTGCAGAAAACAAATACTAAAAGAAATATATATTAATGGCATATACATTAAAATATCAATCTAATTTTTATAATAGATTTGGGGCCCTTGTTTCAGTAAAAATCTATAAGAAGGATTATTCTGGTTCAGCTATTTCTATTCGTGTGAGTAATGTTGAACTACAATGGGGTATCGAAGATTTTTATACACCTATAGCGGGGGCTGGCGTAAGTATAACCATCGTTAATACATTTAACGAATATGATGCATTCAGTGATTTATTAAAGTCTTATCCGAAAGATTTTAAATGTGTCATAGAATACAATGGTAATGTTGTATTTGAAGGATTTAATGTAACTGAACTTAATGAGGTTAATTTATTGCAATATAATAGTTTAATTGTTAAATTTACTGATCAACTTAAAATGCTTCAATATGATAAGTTGACAGGAATGTTAAGTATAGGAGGTCAAATTGGTTTATTTGATTTAATAGAAGAAGCCTTATATAATACAGGACTTACGGAAAGAGATTTATATGTTAACTCGACATTATTTGAAGCTAACATGGCAGATGAGGCTTCTTCAGGTAATCCTTATTGTTTTTTAACTCATAGTTATATAGAAAAAAGTATTTTTTATGATAACCTAACAGAATATAAAGATACTTTGTCAATATTAAATGAAGTATTTAAACCTTTCAGTGCATTTATATATTCTTATGGTGATAAATGGATTCTTGAAAGATATGAAGATATAGATTCTAACTCAGATTGGGTATGGTTTGATTTAAATGAATCATCTTCCTCAAGTTGTCTTTATATTAATACTTTAAAACAAACTCTATATAAACAAAATGATGACTTTAATTATATTGAAAGTAGTCAAAAATTAAGTTATAAACCGGCAATTCAAAAATTAAAACTCAATTTACAGGAAAGAAAATTAAATTCACTTGTATTTAACGAATTTTCAAGTAATCCCCCTCATACAAGTGATATATGGCCGACATCTCTCACACCTCGTACATGGACAGTTCATTCTGGGAGCTCAAGTGAATCAGCCGGCACAGAACTAAATGGTATAACAACATATTTTAAGTGGACCCCAAGCGGGTCCTGGTATGTGGGGGCTTTTTATAATTTTATGATTACTTTAAATGACATAAACGGAGAAAAAGCTGATAATGTTCTTGAAATAAATTTTAAATTTACTGTATCCAATCCTCCCATAGATTATCGAAAAGGATTTTATAATGTTGATGTGGTGGGACTACCTGTATTTTTATATGCTAAGAAGAAGAAAAGTATACCAGGAATAGGAGGACGATATATTTTACTTAATGATGATGGAACAATAACT
>ERZ795060.2013-NODE-2013-length-21747-cov-6.098746_pt1 | contig 21747 bp, 16 predicted proteins | sample MGYA00375144_ERZ795060 | MGnify/ENA primary metagenome ERZ795060 (study PRJEB30189, sample SAMN05720157) | activated sludge metagenome | isolation source: anaerobic digester from wastewater treatment plant | place: Japan | collected 2015-05-15 ...
ACGAAATCGCGCTCATGCGCGAGGCGTTCCGGATCAGCGAGCTTGCCACCGAGAAGGTGCTCAACGAGATGAAGCCGGGCATGACCGAGCAGGAGGTCGTCGGCATCGCCCAGGCCGCGCTCTATGCCAACGGCGCCGAGTATGAGGGCCACCCCACCTACGTGCTAAGCGGCCTCAACAGCACCCACGCCATCGGTCGGCCCAGCCCCAAGGTGATCCAGCCGGGTGAGATGATCCAGCTCAACATCGGCGCCCTCGTTGGTGGCTACTCGTCCAGCGTGGGCCGGCCCGTTTGCTTCGGCAAGATGCCGGCCGAGATGCGCACGCTCGTCGAGGTGGGCCTCGAAGCGCACCTGAAGACGATGGAGTTCATGAAGGCGGGCGTGCCGGCCAAGGAAGTCGTGATCAAGTTCGAAGAGTTCGTCCGCTCGAAGGGCTTCGGCGACAACCTCCTCTACGGCCCCTGTCACGCCATCGGCATGATGGAAGTGGAGCGGCCCTGGATGGAGTCGTCGTCCGAATACCCGCTCCAGGAGAACATGACCTTCCAGGTCGATACCTTCCTCTACACCAAGGAGTTTGGCCTGCGCTGGGAAAACGGCGTTCGGGTCACCAAGGATGGCGTAGAGATGTTCTCGAGCTACCGCAATGAGGTGATCGAGCTGTAATCGGGACGGGGGATGCGGGAGGGGCCCGATGCCGCCTGCCTACCGGCCTGGTGCAGCGCCTTCGCGCTCGCGCGGGCGATGGCGCCCTCCCGCATCCCCCACCCTTATCTTAGGGACAAGCCATGAGTGATATCACCGTTATCTTTGGGTTCGATAGCGAGACGGACGTGGGAAGCTGGACGCCCTTCTACGAGGGGCTCCAGAAAGGCACGCCCCGACTTCTCGACCTGCTGGCCCAGAAAGGGGTGGTCTCCACCTTCTTCTTCACCGGCGATGCCGCGATGCAGCACCCGGAGATCGTGAAACAGGTGGCCGCGGCGGGTCACGAAGTGGGCGCGCATTCGCTCTACCATGAGACCGTCGGCGATCCCATCTTCGAGATCCCTGGAGTGAAGCCGCTGCTCCCGGAGGAAGTGCCCCTGCGAGTGCGCCGCGCCACCGAAGCGGTCGCCCGTGCGCTGGGCGAGCAGCCTGTCTCCTGGCGCTGCCCTCGCCTGTGGGGAAGCACCGCCGTCGTCAATGCCCTGGAGGAGCTGGGCTACATCGCCGATGCATCCTACCCGCTCTACTACTACCGCGAGCAGCTGGTGCCCTACCACCCAAGCCGCGAGGATTGGACGAAAAAGGGCGACTCGAAGGTGCTTCAGATCCCCAACTTCGCGGACATGACCATCGAGAGCAAGGATCCTTACGGCCGTGACCGCGACCAGTGGCCCCTCTGGCGCACGGAGAGTGCCGCCAGCCTGATGACGCACGTCGACAACTACGTGGGCTACGTCCGCGAGCGAGGATTGCCCGCGGTCCTCTGCTTCTACATGCACCCCTGGGAGTTCTGGCCGATGGCCTCCGAATACCACTTCGGCGAAGGTACCGTCGTGCCCGATCCCTTCATCGTCAAGAACTGCGGCGACTATGCCCTGGAACAACTCGGCGTCCTGATCGACCTGCTGAAGGAGCGCGGCGCGGAGTTCACGACGGCGAAGGGCCTGGCCGCGACCTGGAAGTAGGGTGCGGCCAGGCCTCCCCGCGCGGATCTGGAATCCAAGGAGAAGAGGATGAGCACAGGCAACGGACACCGCGTTTGGATCTTCCCGGATGGCGACCTGCCGCCGGCTGGCGAGCCGGACCTCCCCCTGGAGGGGCATGAGTCGCTGGTCGTTCTCAACACCGGTGATGAGGACGCCCACATCCTGGCGGATGTTTACTTCCCCGATAAGGAGCCGGAGACCGGCATCAAGTTGCTGGCGCCCGCCCGACGCGTCACCTGCTTCCGACTCGACAAGCCGATTGGCGAGCAGGGCTTCCGGGTGCCGTTCGGACAGTACGCGCTGCGCCTCACGAGCAACGTGCCGATCGTGGCCCAGATCGGCCGCGCCGACGTGCGCCAGCCGAACCTGGCCTACTACACGACCATGGGCTTCCCCGGCGATTAAAGCCCGGCCAGCCGGTCGTTTCTACCCCCCGGGCGGGTGGCGCGCTGGAGAAGAGCGGCACCGGCGCCGCGCGAGCTCCAACCCAGCCCTTCCCGCCCCTGGGGTATGCCCGGGAGAGGCAAGTCTTCTTGCCGGGCATCACCTCCCCCTGCATACCTCGCCCATCGCTCCGGCTGGCACGGTTTGGCCCCACCGGCACATCAAGGCCGCCGGCCAGAATAGAGGCCTGCGGAGTTCCCTCAACCGTCAACTCTCTATCAGAACGGCATCTCCGATGCAAGCCACCGCTCCCGTGGACGTAGGGAGATGAGTGTGGCGAAGTCACTTCATGGAGTGCAGGTGCTCGTTGGCGTCTCGCGTTCGCAGTTACGCTGGCTCTTCGCGGCGATCTGGGCGGCGAATGTCGGTCTTCTCGCCAGCAACTTCCTGTTCGCGGCTGGATGGGCACCGCACCCTTCCGTGGTCAACCAGCTCAACATGGACGAAGAGACAGCGTTCGGAGCCTGGTATCCGAGCGCCCTCCTGATTCTACTGGCGCTGAGCGCCGCCTTGCACTACCTGATGGACCGCCATGCGAAGCACGAGCCACCCTCTGCTTCCGCCGGGTGGCTCCATCTCGCTGGCATTGCCCTTATTATCTCCGCCGATGAGGTCTGTGGCGTCCACGAATATGCCGACCGGTATTACAGCAACGAGGTGAGCACGCAGTTTCTGGGGATAGGGGTGAGCTGGACCCTCCTGTTTCTGCCACTCATCCTCCTCAGCGCGATGGCCCTGGCGCGCCTGGCCATCCATTCCCTGAAGCGGACTCCGGTTGCGCGCACGCTGGCACTGGCGGGCCTCTGTTGCTGGCTCGGAGCGGTGGGGCTCGAGATGGCACAGTGGGCCTTCCTGGATGGCGAGCCCCTTCCAGTGATCGGTGCCTACGAGCCCGCTCTCGAAGAGGGGCTGGAGCTCGTGGGAACGACACTGCTCCTGCATGCTGTGTTCGTATCCATGTCTTCCTGGACCGCGCACTGGCGCCAGGTGCTTCTTGGCGCGCCTCCATCTCGGGCTTCGTAGCAGCGCCATCCCCAAAGAGCTCCGGGGTACCGGGCCTCGGAAGGGAGCGGGCGGTGCATAGCGAAGGAGTCCGGTACATCCTATTAGCGCCAGGCAAGCCGGCTGGCCTGGCCGAGGGGAAAGAAACTGCGGGTGGCCCGCCGCGTCGCCGGTCCCTTCGCTGGCCGGCGCGTTCCAGGAGGAAATGAGCCTTGAAGATCTTCGATAGCATGCCTTTTGCGAAGGAGCTGCTGGCGCCGACGACCAGCGAGTCGTTCCGGCGTCCGGGGGCGCAGGCGCGCCCGGGAGAGGTGATACTGGATGGCAGCTGGTCGGTTGCCGTGGAGAGCGACGCCCCGCTGGCCCGGACCGCCGGCGAGCACCTGACGCGCTTCCTGGCGGATTCGCTGGGCGTCGCGTTGGGCACGTCCGGGAAGCCGATCCGGCTGCGCATCGATTCCAGCCTCGGCGAGAACCCGGAAACGCACCTGGTGCGCGTGGGCGCCACGGAGATCGAGGCGGTTGGCGCCGGGCCGGAGGGCGTCCTCCGCGCGGTTTTCCGGCTGGAGGCGCGGATGCGCGAGCGCGGCGGCCCATTCCTCGCTACGGGCGAGGAGCGCCGGGCGCCTCTCTTCCGGAATCGCATCCACCGCTCCTGCTTCTCTACCTTCTACATCGAGGAGCTGACCGGATATGATGGCCCGCCGCTGGACGCGCGCTGGTTCTCGCCCGGCATGGCCTATCCCGGCTATGCCGAGGAGGATGCCGGCCCGGAGATGTTCTACCACGACAACCTCCTGATGCGCCTGGCAGAGCAAGGCTTCAATGGCATCTGGGTGCGCGCCGCGCTCAGCCTCTTCGCCAAGGTGAGGCCGTTCCCAGAGTTTGGCGCGGACTCCGACCGCATCCTGGAGCGCCTGAACCGCCTCTGCGAGCGTGCCGCGCGCTGTGGCCTCAAGGTCTTCCTCTACTGGCAAGAGCCGATGGGGATGCGCGATGACCATCCCTTCTGGAAGGCGCACCCGCAGGTGCGCGGCTCCAACTCGCCCTACAAGCCGATGGTCCACCTCTGCACCAGCACGCCCGAGGTGCAGGAGTATCTGCGCGAAGGAACGCGTTACGTCTTTGAGAAGGTCCCGGGCTTGTCGGGCGTCCTGCAGATCTCCGCGTCGGAGTTCCCGAGCCACTGCTACTCGCACCTGCGCCGCCCCGAAGACCCGAAGGAGCTGGAGAAGCAGGTTGCCGAAGGGAAGCTCTGCCCGCGTTGCGCGCCCTACCTGCCGCAGGAGATCATCGCGCAGATCCTCACCCTGGTGCGCGACGGTGCGAAAGCGGCCAACCCGAACGCCGAGGTGATCGCCTGGAACTGGAGCTGGAGCCACTACGAGCCGGACCCGCAGCGCGGCGTGTTGGAGCGCCTGCCGGCCGATGTGATCGTGATGGGCGACTACGAGCGCGGCGAGCCGGCAGAGGCGTGTGGCTTCCAATACACCAACGACGAGTACAGCATCAAGGTGGTTGGGCCTTCACAGCGCTTCCGCGGGGTGGCCCAATTCCAGAAAGAGCACGGCCGGCCCGTCTATGCGAAGCTGCAACTGGGCACCACGCACGAAAACCCGAGCATCCCTTACCTGCCGGTGCCCCAGAAGATCGCGCAGAAGTACTACACCCTGAAGGAGACGGGTGTCTCCGGGATGATGACCTGCTGGAACTTCGGGAACATGCCCTCCCTGGCCACCGAGGTGGCTGGCGAGTTCTCGTGGGATCCCCAGCCGGCCACCATCGAGGATGGGCTGCGCCGCATCGCCGCGCGCCACTTCGGTGAGGAGGTGGCCGACGAGGTCGTCGCCGGATGGGCGATCATTTCGCGCGCGCACGACGACTTCCCGAGCAGCATTCCGGTGATGTATCAGGGGCCGATCAGCCGTGGCCCTGCCTTCCCCCTTGTCTTCGACCGCGTCAACCGTAAGTTCCCCAATTCGTGGCTGCTCGATAAGGAGATCGAGGGTGATCTCCTCAACTGGGTTGCCCCCTTCGGCGCGGAGAAGGTGGTGGAGTGCTTCCGCTCGGAGGTCGCTAAGGCAGCTCCGGGCGTCGCCATCCTGGAAAAGGCCCTGGAGAAGACGACCGGCGCCGACCGCGAGCGTCTCGCCCGTGACCTCGGCGTGATCCGGTTCCACCTGATCCAGCTGGAGAGCTCCGCGAACGTGGTGGAGTTCCTCCTCGCGCGCAACGCTATGTACGACGCGACCGATCCGGAAGAGAAGCGCCGCCACCTCGACCGGATGGAAGAGATCTGCCGGGCGGAATGGGAGAACGCCAGCGCCGCGCTCCCGCTGGTCGATGCCGATCCGCGGCTGGGCTGGCACGGCGAGGCGTACGGCTACATGATCAACCGTCCGCTCATCGAGCAGAAGCTCGCCGGCCTGAAGGTGATCCTGGAAGAACGCATCCCCCAGGAGCGGGCCAAGCTCGGGTAAGTAAGCAGCTGGGGAGCGCCCCGCGCGCGAGGGCGCTCCCCGGCAATCGCATGGTCTGCCCGGCGCGCACGGGCGCCGGGTGAAATCGAGGAGCGTGTTGCGCTTCGGCGCGCGGTGGGTAAACTCCCTCTGGTTCCGCGCGGCGTGATGGCCGGGATGGCGTTGCCATTCGGCCTCTGCCCACAGAACGAGAGGGGACCCTTGTGAGGGAACAACCGCCTGGATTCCGGGCAAGCACGGATGCGCGCCAGTATGGGCGCGACATGACGACCGGGAGCACTCCGAGGCACCTCCTCCTCTTCGCGCTTCCGATTCTCGCGGGCAGCCTGCTGCAAACGGCCTACAGCTTCATCGACGCGATCTGGGTAGGGCGGTTCTTGGGCACGGTGGCGCTCGCCGCCATCACGGTCAGCTTCCCGATAGTCTTTGCTCTCATCGCCCTTGGCGCCGGACTGACGCTGGCCACCAACGTCCTGATCGCCCAGTACTTCGGCGCGCATCGCCGCGGCGAACTGCGCAAGGTGGTCGATAGCTCCCTGGCGCTGATTGGCCTCCTCAGCCTCATCCTGCTTCTGATCGGGGAGCTCCTCGCTCCTCGAGCCCTGCGCGCCATGAGGACGCCGCCCGAGGTGCTGCCGCTGGCGGTTGGCTACATCCGAGTTTACCTGCTGGCGCTGCCGTTCAGCTATGGCCTCTTCCTGACGCGCTCGATGATGCAGGGGGTGGGCGACTCCAGACGGCCGCTCTATTTTCAGACGGCCTCCGTCCTGCTGAACACGGCGCTCGATCCCCTGCTGATCTTCGGCCTGCTCGGCTTCCCGCGGCTTGGCCTCAATGGCGCGGCGTGGTCCAACGTGATTGCCCAGGGGATCACGCTGGCGGCGCTGCTGTTTTACCTGGAATGGAAGCCGACGCTCGTCACCCCAAACTGGCGCTGCCCCAATCTGGACTCGGATACCGTCTTGACCCTGGTGCGGGTCGGGCTGCCTTCGGCGGCACAACAGGTGCTCGTATCGCTGGGGGCCGTCATTGTGATCAGCATCGTCAACCGGTTCGGGCCGGCTGCCGTCGCGGCCTACGGCGCGGGCTCGCGCATCGATCAGATCGCCTTCATGCCGGCCCTGACGTACGGCCTCGCCATCTCCACCGTGGCAGGGCAGAACCTGGGAGCCGGCGCCTTCCACCGAGGCGAGCCTGCAGCTTGGCCGCCTCACCCGGATTGCCGATGTGCAGCGTGTCGTAGGCCTGCTGCGAGCTCTTGAACGCGCCGATGCCCTCATGCCCGTGCCAGTCGCCCTGGTGATGGATCGGGTTGGGGAGGCCCGTTGCCTTCTCGCGTTGGGCGATATGCGCCTCCATGCGCGCCTTGAGGAACTCCACGACTTCCGGCTCCTTCTCCGCCAGGTTGTTGTTCTCCTCGGGGTCGTCCAGGAGGTTGTAGAGCTCCACCGGTGGCTTGAAGTGGAAGTCCGGCTCCAGGGCCAGGATCAGCTTCCACTCCGGCGTGCGCCAGCCATGCTTGCGCATCCAGGTGCATTCCGTGAAGTAGAACTCGGTGTCGTGGTGGGGCGTCTCGCCGCGGACCATATCCATCAGGCTCCGGCCGTCAAACTGGTAATCGCTCACCTGGATGTCGAGGAGCTCCAGGATGGTCGGGACGATATCCCAGTTCTGGTTGTAGCCGGACAGGCGGAGGCCAGCAGGCACCTTCTCCGGGTAGCGGATGATCAGCGGCACATGGAGGACGTTGTCGTAGGTGCCGTGGTGGTCGAACCAGCACTCGTGCTCGTAGAGCGTCTCGCCGTGGTCGGCGGTGATCACGACCACGGTGTCGTCCAGGATCCCTTTGGCTTCCAGCGCAGTGAAGATCGACTGGATCGCCGCGTCCATGTAGGCCACGGCGCCGTCGTACTGGGCGATGACGTAATCCTTGTCGGTGACCGGACCGGGCAGCCAGCTCGCGAAGTAATCGCAGAATGGCTTGAACGCCATCACCGGCTCCATCGACTTGTTCTCCGGGTCATACTCGTTCCCGTGATAGAAGATGCGCTCGTAGGGTGCCGGCGGGAGGTACGGCGTGTGCGGGTCGAGGTGGCGCAGGAAAAGGAAGAACGGCTCGGGGGCGTCCGCCATGCGGTCCAGTTCCGGAATGGCGACCTTGTTCAGGTTCTCCGCCTTCGGCATCTTGCCGCCGGGGTCGCCACCCCACCCGGAGTATTCCAGCACCTTATCAAAGCCCCGGAAGGGGTATTGCACCGTGGCGGTGTTGTAGCCGTTCTCCTTCAGGATCTCGGGGAGCGTGCGCACTTCGGGGCGCAGGCCGCCCTTGTGGCGCAGGGCCACGATCTGCGTGTTGAAGCAATCCATGCCCGTGAGCATGCAGGCATAGCCGGGCGTGGTGGGGATATGCGGGCTAAAGGTGTTCTCGAAGAGCACGCCCTCCGAGGCAAAGCGATCCATGTAGGGAGTCGTCAGCCTGGGATAGCCGTAGCAGCTCATATGCCCGGCGCTCAGCGAGTCGATCCCCAGGATCAGCAGGTTCGGCTTTCGTTTCATGGCAATCCTCTTTCCTCCGTGCGCGGTACCGGCCTTCGCGGCACGGGCGAACGCGAAGAGAGGAGCGTCCCGACGCGCTTCGCGGGCGCTCGGCCTCGTTGTTCGGCCCTTCGGGGCCGAAGCCGGTCGCGGGATCCGAGAAACCCAACCGTATCGCCATGAGATTCGCACCCGGGCGGAAGAACACCTGCTGGTGATGTGGCAATCACTTCTCCTGACGGGAGCCGGGGGGATGCGCGCGCGGGCCCGCCTGTGGCTCGCGCTCTCGGGTAGGTTCAGATCTTCTTGGCCGGGGTTGGGCGGCAGATCTCACGGAGCGCGAGATATGCGGGCATCCGCGGCAGCGCCCACGCGAGGAAGCTCCGATAGCTTCGGATGCCGGCCACCACATCCAGGTAGGCAGCCACCACCCGGGGGTGGCTGCTAAAGAGGCGGTGGAATGCTGCCGGGAAACGGTGAACGAGGCGGGCCAGGAAGAGCGCGTCCCGCAACTCACCGCCGAACGCGCGCTCGCACGCGGCTTCGTACTCCTCGAGTGCCTCGATCCGCTCGGAAAGGGCACGATGCACCGCCTCGGCGGCCAGCTGACCGGACCGGATTGCGTAGGCAATTCCCTCGCCGCTGAGGGGGTCGGCGAACCCGGCGGCGTCGCCACAGAGGAGGATGCGGCCGTTGACGAGATTTCGACGGATCCCACCCATCGGGATCACGTGTCCCCGGCACCGAGACGTTTCGGGCAAGCCGTTCTTGCGCAGAAACACCTGCAGCCTCTCCCGAATCCGCGGCATGGCCGGCAGCAGCCCGCCGACGCCCACCGAGAGGTAACCGGCGTGGGGGAAGATCCACCCGTAGCCCCAGCGCGACATCCCAAAGTGGATCTCCGCGATGCCGGCTTGCGGCTGCGTCACCGGAATCTCCGTGACGATGGCGAATCCCTGCTCCGCTCGCGTTTCGCGCCGGCGCGCCCGCCCCTTCAGATGTCCCTGGGCGCCCTCGGCGATGAGCGCGCAACGGCCCCTATAGACGCCCACCGGAGTGCGCACGGAGATACTGCCGTCCGTCTCGCAGAGGCCCAACACCTTCTCCCCCTGGTGGACCTCGATGCCTGCCTTCTCCGCCTCGGTCAAGAGGAAGTGGTCGAAGTCACTCCGCGAGACCAGGAAGGCATAGGGCGCCGAAAGGTGCGCCTCCACCTTGCGACCGCGGTAGCAGACACGCGCGCCAGTCAACGCCTGGGCTTGCAGTGCGGGCGGGAGCAGGAAATCCAAGGAAGCGAGGGCCCGGGCCGAGAGGGCTCCGCCGCAGGGCTTCTCCCGCGGGAAGACCTCCTTCTCCAGCAGCAGTGCGCGCAGGCCGAGGCGTCCGGCGGTCCGGCCCGCCGAGGAGCCCGCGGGCCCCCCTCCCACGATGATCAGGTCGTACATGCCGCTGCCCCCCCAGTGGTGAGCAAAGCCCGTCTGTGGGCCTCACGACGGCGGCCTCAGAGCGCCTGGATGAAGTGTAGGTGATGGCGCTCCTCTGTGCCCTTGCGGGGAAGGTTCTCCGCCCCTTGCGCAGGAGCTCTACGCAGCCACAGGCAGCCGGCTGGATCCATTGGGAGCAAAGGGGTGAACCCGCGACGCGGGCACGCCCGGCCCTCCGGAGATACGCCCCCGCGAGCAAAGAGCGGTGGAGCCACAGGGCCTCATTCCCCGTGGGGCAGGTTCCCAAACACCGAGATGGAGCCGGGCAGACGGTTAGGTCGCGCGCGGCAGATGCGCGGCTGCCGGCGCGAGGTGCCCCGGCGGGATGCCCCCCGCGCCGGCCCTATCCTTACAGGGGCGTTGGGTGGTAGGTGGAGTAGCGGAAGGCACGCGAGAGCGCCAGCTTCTTCCCTGGCACCGCGGCGGAGCCGCACGCGCAGATATACCGCCGCGGATCCTGGCCTAGCTCGTCCTTCAGCTCGTCCCACATCTCGCGCGTCTCGGTGCTTACGTAGAGGAGCACGTCCTTGTTCCAGCGGCGCACTTCGCGGATGAAGTGGCGGTAGATCTCGGCGCGCGTCTCGTGCGGGAAGGGTCCGGTGCGCACGCCCTTCATCGCGTCTTGGACCTTGCGCGCGGCGTCCACGCACTCGGGGTCGAGTAGATCCGGATCGAGCGTCTGGATAAGCGTGTCGTAGGTGTTCCAGATATAGAGGCAGAAGCCGATTGACTCGGGCTCGGTGAGCTCGAGCATCTGTTGGATGATTTGCGCGTACTCCTCGCGCCAGTTGCGCACCGGAATGATCGGCTTGAACTTGTAGCGGACCGGGATGCCCATCTCCTGTACCTTGCGCGCCGCTTTGATCCGGTCGATGGCGGCGCCGGTGCCGGGCTCGAAGTGCCGGGCGACCGCCTCGCACGTGGTGCTCCAGACGCCCACCAGGCGGTCGCGGTGCGGGAGATCCGCCATCCACTCTACGTTCGAGCTGACCGTGTGGAAATGCCCGTAGCGGCCTTCATACTCGGCGAGCTTGCGCGTGAAGAGGTCGTGCAGCCCATACTCCGGCTCGAAGGTGATCAGATCCGCGCCGTCGAGGATCATCCGGAAGACCTTGTTCCAGGGGTTCTCCTCGATGACGGGGCCCACCACCTTCTCCATGAACTCCTCGAGGTTGAGCGCGACCGTCAGGAACTTGCCGCCCCGGCCCGCGCCGCAATACTGGCAGCCGTGCGGGCACCCGCTGATCGTGCCGAAGTTGATCGTCGGCCAGCAAACACAGTTGTTCCGCTGATCGAGATGGTGCGGGTGCTGGTCGATGGCGGTGGTCATCTGCCCGTAAATCTTTTTCAGAATCCCAAGCGACGTGCCGGCGGGGCAGCGCGCGAGGAGCGGTGTGAGATCGGGCCAGGTAGAGCTCAGATCCATGCGCGTGAAGACGATGGGGCGCATGAAGGAGCGGACCTGCCCCTCGGGCACGCGCTCAGGCGGCCAGAGATTCTGGAGCTCCTCGACGACGTCCGGCAGGCTCTCATCCGTGATCCAGACCAGATCCCCGGTTGTCTTCCCCAGCGCGCTTAGGATCCGCTCCATCCGTGTCATGCAGGCGGAGTCGTCTCGAACCTGATCCAGGGCGTAGACTTTCAGCGGCGTCAGTGCATACATGGCGGGCTTCTCCCTCCTTGAGAGCTAGTTCTTCGCGCCCGGCGAAAACTCTCCTCTCGTGGACTGCCCCTTGAGCGCCAGGCGTCCGGTGCAGGGAAACGCGCCCCGGCCGGGAAACGATCCAACAGCTTCTCTCGCCGCGTGGCTGGCGAGGGAGCCGCCGGAACGAGGAAGGCGACGATGAACGAGAGCAAGAGACGACGGTTTCGGTACACAGGGCGGAAGACCAATGAAATCTCCTTCCCGCTGGGAGGGATCGGCACCGGGTGCATCGGCCTGGGTGGGAACGGTCGGCTGATCGACTGGGAGATTTTCAACCGGCCCAACAAGGGGAGCTTCAACGGTTTCTCGCATTTCGCGATCAAGGCGGAGCGCGACGGCACGCTTCTGGATGCGCGCGTGCTCAACGGCGATCTCCACCCGCCCTATACCGGCCAGCTCAATGGCCGGGCGTATGGCTCGTTCGGCTTCGGCCCGCCGCGGCAGACGCTGGCCGGCATGCCCCATTTCCGCTCGGTGACGTTTCAGGGGCCGTTTCCGATTGCGACGCTCTCCTTCCGCGACGAGAGTTTCCCCGGCCGGGTGCGGCTCACCGCGTTCAACCCCTTCATTCCCTTGAACGACCGCGATTCCGGGATCCCGGCGGCCTTCTTCGAGATCGAGGTGCGTAACCCCACCGGCGCGCCCATTACCTACACCGTCGCGGGCACGCTCGCCAACCCGCTCCCGGAGCGCAATGTACACCGGATCTTCCGGGAGGGGAACGCCACGTTTCTCGTTCTGGAGAGCGATGGCGTTTCGCCCGAGGAGACGCGCTACGGCAACCTCACCCTCGCCACCGACACGGAAGAGGTGAGCGGCCAGGAGTATTGGTATCGCGGCGCCTGGAACGACAACCTGGAGGTCTACTGGCGCGACTTCACGACGCCCGGCAGGCTGGTCAACCGCAGTTACCCCCCGGAGGAGGCCGGGCGCGACAACCACGGCACGCTCGCCGCGCATGTCACCGTGCCGGCGGGAGGGCGGGCGCGCGTCCGGTTTGTCATCTCCTGGAGCTTCCCCAACTGCGAGAACTACTGGAAGCCGAACGCCTGCGAGTGCGCGCGAGAGGCCGGCGTCTCGCCCACCTGGCGCAACTACTATGCTACCCTGTGGAAAGACTCGCGCGAGAGTGCAGCCTACGCCCTCTCGGAGTGGCCCCGGCTCTTCGCTGAAACCAGGCGGTTTCGCCAGGCGCTCCTCGCGTCCGACCTGCCTGCCGCGGCGCTCGACGCGGTGACGGCAAACCTTGCCGTGCTGAAGTCGCCGGCGGTCCTCCGCCTGGAAGATGGCACGTTCTATGGGTGGGAGGGGTGCCATCCCTCGGCGGGGTGCTGCGAGGGCTCGTGTACCCATGTTTGGAACTACGCGCAGGCGCTCCCCTTCCTCTTTCCGAAGCTGGAGCGGTCGATGCGCGTGGCGGATTACCGGTATAACCTCCGCCCCGATGGCGGGATGCCATTCCGTCTCCAGCTCCCTCTCGGCACGCCGTCTTCGGGGTTTCGGCCCTGCGCCGACGGCCAGTTCGGCGGGGTGATGAAGGCCTACCGCGACTGGAAGATCTGCGGCGATACGGAGTGGCTGCGCGCGCTCTGGCCGGCGATCAAGGCGTCGATCGAGTTCGCCTGGCACCCGGAAAACCCGGACCGCTGGGATCCGGATCAGACCGGCGTCCTCTGGGGCCGGCAACACCACACGCTCGATATGGAGCTGTTCGGGCCGAACTCCTGGCTCACCGGGTTCTACCTGGGCGCGCTGAAGGCCGGCGCCGAGATTGCTGAGGCGCTTGGCGAGCCCGAGACCGCCGCCCGCTATCGCGCCCTCTTCGCGAAGGGGAAGGCGTGGACCGACGCCCACCTCTTCAACGGAGAGTACTACCACCAGCGGGTCGACCTGACCGACCGGAGCATCGCCGAGCGTTTTGATGCGCTCAACTACTGGAGCGAGGAGCACGGCGAGCTGAAATATCAGGTGGGCGAGGGGTGCGGCATCGACCAGATCCTCGCTCAATGGCACGCGGACCTCTATGGCCTGGGCGAGATCTTCGACCCCGCGCAGGCGCGCTCGGCGCTGGAGGCGATCTTCCGGCACAACTTCAAGAAGCCGATCCGCGATTACTACAACCCCTGGCGCGTCTTCTGCGTGAACGACGAGGCCGGCCTGGTGATCTGCGACTATCCCGAGGGCCGGCGCAAGCCGCGGATACCGCTGACCTATGCGCAGGAGACGATGCACGGCTTCGAGTATGCCGCCGCCATCCTGATGATCCTGCGCGGGCTGGTGGAGGAGGGCCTGACGGTGGTGGATGCCGTGCGCGAGCGCTACGACGGCGAGAAGCGCAACCCCTGGAACGAGATCGAATGCGGGAGTAACTACGCCCGCTCGATGGCGAGCTACGCCCTCCTCAACGCCTTCAGCGGCTTCGAGTTCAACCTGCCTGCCGGGCATATTGGCTTCCGGCCGCTGCGGCTGGTGGATGGCCGGTTCCGCTGCTTCTGGTCGCTCGATCCTGCCTGGGGCGAAGTCCTCTTCTCTCCTGAGGGCGCAGAGGTGCGCGTCCTCTACGGCTCGCTCTCGCTGCGGAGCCTGGGCCTACCGTTTGTGCCGGCGTCCGTCGAGGTGGCCGGCCAGCCGGTCGGCTTCGTCGTCCGGGATGGCGCGCTCCACTTCGGGGAGCCGGTTACCCTGGACAGGCGGCGCTGGCTGCGGGTGAAGCCGCGCTAACCCGAAGTATTCACCAGAATACTTCACAAGAGAAGTCTCTTGTCTGGTGATACGCCGTTGCCGCTACAAGCGCCCGGCGGCAGAGTGTTTTCGGGAGCAGTGCCCATGAATCCGGGCCACGCCTGGCAGAGAGACTTCTTTTCATTATTCTGATGAATAATGCGGGCTAAGCGCGAAGTGAGGCGGCGGCTCCCGTCGGCCGCCGCCCCGAACTCAGCCCTTCAGGCCGGTGAGCGCGATTCCCTTGATGAAGTAGCGCTGGCCGATGAAGAAGAGCACGATGGTCGGCAGGATGTGGATGAGGGACGCGGCCATCAGCAGCTCCAGCTCGGTGCCGAACATATCCTGGAACATGCGCAGGCCAATCGAGACGGTGTACTTCTCCATCGAGTTGAGGTAGATCAGGGGGCCCATGAAGTCGTCCCAGTGGGCCAGGAAGGAGAAGAGCGTCACGGTGACGAGCGCCGGCCGGGAGAGCGGGAGGAGGATGCGCCACCAGATGCCGAAATAGCTGCATCCATCGATCATCGCGGCCTCGTCCAGTTCCCTGGGCACGGTCATGAAGAACTGGCGCAGGAGGAAGATGGTGAAGGCACCGCCGCCGAAGAACGCGGGCACGGTCATCGGCGCGAAGGTGTCGATCAGACCCAGGGCGCGCCAGATGAGGAAGACCGGGATCATCGTCACCTGGGCGGGCAGCATCATCGTGGAGAGGAGCAGGTAGAAGAGGAAGGTGCGGCCTTTGAAGCGGAAGCGTGCGAAGCCGTAGGCCACGAGCGACGCGGACGTGACCTGCCCCACCACGGAGATGAGCGTGATCAGCACCGTGTTGAAGACGAAGGTGGGAAAAGGAAGCTCGGTCCAGGCGCGGCGGAAGTTCTCCCACTGCACGGGATTGGGGATCCACACCGGGGGCACGGCAAAGACCTGCTCCTTAGTCTTGAGCGCCGTTGAGACCGTCCAGATGAAGGGGATCGAGAAGATCGCGCTCCCCAGGCAGAGGAGCACGAACGTCACAACCCGGCCCCACCGGGTGCCTTGACGCGCGGGTGATGTTGCTGTTTGCGCCATCGTAATCTCTCACTCCCTCTCCGCGCCTTCGTAGTAGACCCACTTGCTGGCGCTCTTGAACTGGATGATCGTGAAGACGAGGAGGATCACAAAGAGGATCCACGCCATTGCCGACGCCTTGCCCAGCTTGAAGTAGACGAAGGCGTTTCGATAGAGATAGAGCACGTACATCAGCGTGGCGTTGTTGGGGCCGCCACCGGTCATCACGTAGGCGGAGGTGAAGACCTGGAACGAGCCGATGATCCCGAGTACCAGGTTGAAGAAGATGGTGGGGGAGAGCATCGGCAGGGTCACGTGCCGGAACTGATGCCACGCGCCGGCGCCATCCAGCGACGACGCCTCGTACAGCTCGTCCGAGATCCCCTGCAGCCCGGCCAGGAAGATAATCATTCGCCCGCCACCAATGCCCCAAAGGCTCATGATGATCAGCGAGGAGAGCGCCGTCTTCGGATCCTGGAGCCAGTCGGGGCCGTCCACGCCCACCTTGCTGAGGCCGTAGTTCAGCAACCCGGCATCGGGATGGAAAACCCATTGCCAGATGAGCGCCGAGGCGACGGCCGGCACCAGCGAGGGCAGGTAGAAGAGGGTGCGAAAGAGGGCGATCCCCTTCACCTTCTGGTTGAGCAGCATGGCGACGAGCAGCGAGCCTGTCAGACCGAGTGGCACCGAGAAAAGGACGTAGAGTGCCGTATTCGTAAGCGATTTCCAGAAGAGCCCGCCGGCATCGCGGGTGAGGAGCACCTCGTAGTTCTTGGTGCCCACCCAGGTGAGCGTGTGTAGGTCGTACTTGCAGAACGACAGGTAGAGCGAGGTGAGCATGGGGCCGGCGGTGAAGATGAGGAAGCCGAGCAGCCAGGGTGAGATAAAGAGGTATCCCCAGAACGCAGGCCGGTCGAAGAGGGGCACCTTCCGGCGCTTGCCGGCGCGCAAGCTGTCGAGCGCCTGGGCTTGCTTTTCGGTGATGGCCATCAGAACCCTTCCTCCCCGCTCAGCGTGCGGTTCACTCGCCCCTGGGCATCGGCGAGCGCCGTCTTCGCATCCGTGACATTCACGTTGAAGAGCGCCTCCGTTGCCGAGTGGTACATGTGGACCCACTCCTGGTAGCGCCAGTCAATCGGCAGCCGCCGCCCCCGGCGCACCGACTCCAGGAAGACATCGGTGTGATAGGGAGGCTCATCCGCTTTCAGGTACTCCGGGTGGCGCTGCACCGAGAGGCGCGTGGGCACGGCACGGCGCAGCTTGCCGCAAAGCAGCAGCTCCGCTTCCGGACCGGTCATGAACTTCACAAACTCCCACGCCTCGCGAGAGTGCTTGGTGAGCGCGTTGATGCAGAGCTGGTTCCCTTTCACCACGCTGTAGCTCCCTGCGGGGCCTGAGGGCACAGGAGCGATATCCCATTTGAAGCTGCGGATGCTATTCCGGTAGCGCGGCGACTCGCCGGCCCACCCCCATACCATGGCGATCTTGCCCGACTCGAAGGTGAACGCCGAGAGCGCCGAGTCCGCGGGCGTGGGCGCGCAATGATATTTCCAGCGCAGGTCGGCGAGCTTCTGCACCGCCGCCACCGCGCGCGGGTCATCGGCGATGAGCATGCGCGTCATATCGGGATTCATGAAGTCGCCCCCCTCGTTCCACACCACTGAGGAATACATGGGGAAGGAGGGTACGGTCGTCCCGAACTGGCGGATGCGCCCCGAGGAATCCTTCACGGTCAACTTGCGCGCCGCGTCGACGAAGGCATCCCAGCTCCATTTCCCTTGCTTGTCCAGCTCGTAGGGGTCCGGCAGGCCGGCCTGGCGGAAGAGATCCTTGTTGTAGTAGATCATCATCGCGCCGAAGAGGACATTCATCCCGTAGAGCTTCCCCTGGTAGCGGCCCTCGTCCAGGGCAATCGGGACGAAGTCATCGAGGAAGCCGGGCGGCTCCTCGGCGATGAGCGGGTCGAGGGGGAGGAAGTAGCCTTTGCGCACGATCGCCGGGAAGTAGTATTGGTCGACGCGGAAGACGTCGGGCGCAGTGCGCGACGCGAGCATCAGCTGGAGCTTATCGAGATACGACGACCCGGGGACCATGAAGAGATGGACGCGAATATTGGGGTGGCGCTTCTCGAACTCGCTGACGATCTGGCGCTCCACCTGAAGCTGCGCCGGGTTTCCCCAGGCCATATAGCGGATGGTGATCCGGCCGTCGGGCGTGCCGCCGCGCCGGCATCCGCCCGCGATGGCCAGAAGAAAGACGGCTAAGAGGAGCGCCGGAAGTGCGGAAAAGCGCGAGCTACTCATCTCGTTTACCATCATATTAGATCCGGCAGCATAGTCAAGCACAACAGGCCAAGCCGCCTGCCGTAACCGCTGTCGCTATTCTGGCGCCCGGCAGCCATCCCTCCACGGCGCAGAGGGGTTCCGCTGCCCCGGCGTGGCTCGAACGAGCACGGCAAGAAACCTGGCGGCGAGCCCACGCGCGCAGGGAAGACCTCCGGTATCGGAAGCGCCCCCTGGTCCGGCTACTTTGCCAGGAGGGCGTCGAAATCAGCGGGAGAGACCTCTTCCAGCGAGTCCACCACGCGGTCGGCTTCGCTGAGCTTCTCGCGCGGGTGGGTGGTCGTGATGGCCAGACAGCGCGCGCCCGCAGCTTTGGCGGCCTGGATCCCGACGACGGCGTCCTCGACAACGACGCACCGCGCCGGAGGGAGCCCCAGGCGCTCGGCTGCCTTGAGGAAGACCTCGGGATCGGGCTTGCCGCGGGTGACATCGTCGGCGCAGACGATCGCATCGAAGAATTGGCGCACGCCCACGGCGTCGAGGATCACGCGGATGTTCGACATCGGCGTGGATGACCCGAGGGCGATCCGGAAGCCGGCGTCCTTCAGCGCCCCGAGGAGCTCCACGGCGCCCGGGAGCGGCTTGAGCCGTCCGGCGGCGAGCTCGCGGTAGATCTCCTCCTTGCGCTCGGAAAGCTCCTGGGCCTCCTCAGGCGGGAGCGGCTTCCCGAAAAGACGCTCGAAGATCAGCGAGTTCGGCATGCCGAACGTCTCCCAGAAGAGCTCTTCACTCATTTCAAAGCCGCGCTCGGCGCCCACGCGCTGCCAGCTTTCCCAATGCAGGCGCGAGGAATCGACGAGCACTCCATCCAGATCGAAAATCACGCCGCGTCCGGCCACACTCTTCTCCCTCCAACGCCAGCAGTATAGCATACCGCCGCTTCGCAGGCAAGAACCCGGAGGACGGGGCGCTCGGGGATGATGTTTCCGGGTGGAGCGATAACTAGGAAGCTGCCCGTGAGAACGTGGACGCGGGGGGAACCCGCGGGGCCGTTTGCGTGTTACTAGAGACAGAACGGGCAGAGAGGATGGGTTACCATGAAAGCAAGGCATTGGGTGTGGCTTTGGTCGGTCTTGGCGGTGGCTGCGCTCCCGAGCGGGGTACTGGCAGCTAGCTACGAGATAGATGCCTCGCACTCCACCGTTGGCTTTCGCATCCGTCACCTGGTGGGGCGGGTGAATGGGAGCTTCACTCGCTTCGATGGCACGATCGATTTCGATGAGAAGGCGCCAGCCAAGGGCAAGGTGACGGCAACGATTGACGCGGCGAGCATCAACACCGCCAATGAGAAGCGCGACGAGCATCTGCGAAACGAAGATTTCTTCTACGTCGCAAAGTACCCGAAGATCACTTTCGTGAGTCAGAAGGTGACGCCCAACGGCAAGGGACGCTACCGCGTGTTGGGGACGTTGACAATGCGCGGGGTTTCCCGGCCCACGGTTCTCGATGTGCGCCTCAACGGGGTGGCTGCTGACCCCTGGGGCGGAACGCGCGCAGGCTTCACCGCGACCACGAAGCTGAACCGGAAGGATTTTGGTATCTCGTGGAACCAGACGCTCGACCGGGGCGGGGCGGTCCTCGGTGACGAGGTGGAGGTGACGCTGGAGATTGAGGCCGTGCAGAAGAAGTGAGGGAGGCGAGGGGGAACCTGCGTGGCCTGAAGGAAAGGAGGTGGCCGCGGCATAGAGATAACGAGCGATGAGATATGGCAGGCGCCACCGCATGGTCCCGCCCGAGCGTGGCCACGGTGGCGCCTTTTCGTCTCTGGAGTTCCTGGCAGGCTTCTTGCTGGCCGGCCCGGATATGAACCACGCGCATGACGAGGGCATTCCACGCCAGGAACACGCCGCCGGCCACCCGCCGGAGCACGCGGCGCCAGCCGCCGGGCGCGAGACCCTCGAGCACGCTCACGCCGGTGAGTTCGGCCGGCGCTTCTGGATCTGCCTCGTCCTGACGATTCCCGTGCTCCTCTATTCCGAGGAGATTCAGGCGTGGCTCGGTTTCCGCGCGCCGGAGTTCCCTGGCTCCGATGGCATCCCCCTTCTTTTCTCAACGCTCGTCTACTCTTACGGGGGGATTGTCTTCTTGCGCGGGGCGCGCGAGGAGCTGGGCGCGCGCACGCCCGGAATGATGACCCTCGTCGCGCTGGCGATCACGGTCGCTTATCTCTACAGCGTCGCCACGCTCTTCTTCGTTCTGGGCGCGCCCCTCTACTGGGAGCTCTCCACGCTGGTGGTGGTGATGCTCCTTGGCCACTGGATCGAGATGCGCGCCGTTGGCCGGGCGCAGAGCGCCCTGGCGGATCTGGCGAAGTTGTTGCCGGATACCGCCGAGCGCCTCGCCAACGGCACCATCGAGCGCGTCGCCGTGGCCGATCTCCGCCCGGGCGACCGCGTGCTCATCCGGCCCGGGGCGCGCGTGCCCGCGGATGGCACGGTGATGGAGGGCGAATCGTCGGTCAACGAGGCGATGATCACGGGCGAATCGCGCCCGGTGCCCAAGGCGCCCGGTGCCGAGGTGATCGCCGGCACCGTCAACGGGAGCGGATCGCTCCGCGTGCAGGTTCTGAAGGTGGGCGAGGAGACGGCGCTGGCCGGGATCATGCGTCTGGTAGCGGAGGCGCACGCCTCGCGCTCTCGGGCGCAGGCGCTCGCCGATCGGGCTGCCTACTGGCTGACGATCCTCGCGATCCTCGCGGGCACGGTGACGCTGGTCGCGTGGCTGGCGCTCGATGCGCCCCCCGGGTTTGCCCTCCAGCGCACCGTCACCGTCTTCGTGATTGCCTGCCCGCACGCGTTGGGGCTCGCGATCCCCCTGGTGATCGCCATCTCCACCAGCCTTTCGGCGCGCAACGGCATTCTGGTCCGAGAGCGTATCGCGCTGGAGCGGGCGCGCGACTTGGATACCGTCCTCTTTGACAAAACCGGCACGCTGACTCGGGGCGAGCAGGGCGTTGTCGGGATCGCCGTGAACGGCCTGAGCGAGGACGAAGCGCTCGCGCTGGCCGCGGCGGTCGAGGCTGATTCCGAGCACATGATCGCCCGCGCCATCCGGGAGGCCGCGGATCGGCGCAGCATCCGGCGCCCGCGGGTGACCGGGTTCGAGGCGCTTCCTGGCAAAGGCGTGCGTGGTCGCGCGGACGGGCGGGAGGTCCTGGTCGGTGGCCCCAATCTCCTGGATGGGTTGGGCCGGGCGTTGCCGGCGGATCTGGCGCGGGCGAGTGAGGCCTGGGGCGAGGAGGGTAAGAGCGTCATCACTCTGGCTGTCGATGGTGAACCGCGCGCGGTGTTCGCGCTGGCCGATCTGATCCGCGACGAGTCGCGCGAGGCGGTGGAGCGGTTGCGCGGCATGGGGATCCGGGTGGCGATGCTCACCGGCGACAGCGAGGCCGTGGCGAAGTGGGTGGCCCGCGAGTTGGGGATCGACGAGTACTTCGCGGAGGTGCTCCCGCAGCACAAGTCAGAGAAGGTGCAGGAGTTGAAGGCGCGCGGCGAGCGCGTGGCGATGGTGGGAGACGGGATCAACGACGCGCCCGCGCTCCTGACGGCGGACGTGGGGATCGCCATCGGCGCCGGCACGGACGTGGCGATCCGCAGCGCCGGGATCATCCTGGTGCGCGACGACCCCCGCGACGTCGCGCGCGTGGTGAAGCTCAGCCGCGCGAGCTATCGCAAGATGCTCCAGAATCTGGCCTGGGCAACCGGCTACAACGTGGTGGCGATTCCTCTGGCAGCCGGGGTGCTGGCCGGGTATGGCATCCTCCTGGCGCCGGCCGTGGGTGCCCTGCTGATGTCCGCCAGCACCGTGATCGTCGCGCTGAATGCCCAGCTGCTGCGCCGGCTCAATCTGGCCGAGTGAGCCACCGTTCCAGCAGCTGCTTCCACGCGGGGAAATCGCGGCAGAAGCGGAGGTCGCCGTAGCCCTCGAACAGCTGCCCCGGCCCGGGGAGATAGATGGAAAGCCCGTTCGAGTTCGCCACGCGCGAGCCGGCGTGCGCCTCGAACAGCACCGGTCCCCCGCTGCCTCCAGGGAGAGCGGTGAGGACCTCCTCCGCGGCATCGATGGCGGCGGGGACCGGCACGTAGGCACGCACCTTCTCGGCGAAATCGCCCAGGTCGGCGTAGTAGGGATAGGCGTAACTCTGCGTCAGCGCGCGGGCCTGATCCAGAGCCGGCTTGTGTTCCGGGAGCGCCTGCGCGAGCGCCTCGGCGAGGCGGTCGACCGCACCAGCCAGCGCCGGCAAGCGGCTTGTGCGAATGAGCGCCTGGGTCACGGGAATCGGGTTGTA
>ERZ795060.2015-NODE-2015-length-21721-cov-6.081187_pt1 | contig 21721 bp, 13 predicted proteins | sample MGYA00375144_ERZ795060 | MGnify/ENA primary metagenome ERZ795060 (study PRJEB30189, sample SAMN05720157) | activated sludge metagenome | isolation source: anaerobic digester from wastewater treatment plant | place: Japan | collected 2015-05-15 ...
TTGTGCTCTATATGTGGCAGGCCTCCAAGGCGGAGCACGATGAGCCGGAGTTCACCGGGCCGCCGCTGGCACTCTCGCTTCTCCCCCAGGCCGGGCGCCGGGCCACGGTGATCGGGTTTTTCCTGTGGGCGGCGGCGGTGATCCTCGCCTCGGCAGAGCCATTCTCGGAGGGCCTGGTTGAAACCGGGAAGCATTGGGGCGTGGATGAATTCTTGCTGGTCCAGTGGCTAGCGCCGCTTGCCTCGGAATCGCCCGAGTTCCTGGTCGCCTCGCTCTTCGCCCTGCGCGGCACTCCCAGCCTCGGCCTGGGCGCGCTGATCTCATCGAAGGTCAACCAGTGGACGCTCCTCGTCGCGATGCTCCCTCTGGTCTTCAGCATTTCGGCGGGCCGGCCGGGCGGGCTGATCCTGGACGCGCGCCAGGAGGAGGAGATGTTGCTCACCTCGGCGCAGTCGCTCTTCGCGCTGGCGGTGATTCTCAACTTCCGAATGTCCATCTGGGAGGCGTTCGGGCTGATCTTCCTCTTCGTCACCCAGCTCTTCTTCACGGATACACATATCCGCTATGCCTACGCCTTCGCCTACATCGGCCTCACAGTCATTGTGATTGCCCGGCATCCAGATCGCCTGCGCAATCTGTGGAGCCTGGTGCGCTGTGGTGGCCATCGCTCGGAAGGATAGCGAGGCTTTCATCCGGTATCGGGAACAAGCGCGCGTGGGGAACACTCATCAGTGCTCCCCACGCGCACGGGATCTCAAATTCTAACGCCGGAATCCCTCTCACGAAGACGCTTCCTTGGTTCCCGCGTCCGGCTCTACTTCCGGCCCGGCCAGGCGTGACAGCGCGCTGATCACTTCGTCGGCTTCCTGATCCGACACAGCACGCATATCGAGCAGAAACGCATCGCGAGCGATCCGCCCAAAGATTGCCGGGTCTCCCCCGCGTAGCGAACGCGCGACCTCCTCGGGAGAGCAACCGGCAGCCTCAACGCGTACGGCGAAGCTGGGAAGCTCTTCCGCGGGCAGAGATCCACCGCCGACCTCGCAGGTAGTCGCCACGACGCTAAGCTTCACGCCCGGGCGCGCGGCCTCGCGTGCGACCTGCTGGGCGAGCGCCTCGATCTCTTCCAGAGAGCGCGTGAGCGCGCGCAGGATGGGGATCTGCTGGAGGGCGCTCTTCTCGTCTAGGTAGAGGCGAAGCGTCGCTTCGAGCGCCGCCAGGGTGAGCTTATCGCACCGGAGCGCGCGCATCAGCGGGTTGCGCGTGATCCGTCGGATCACCTCCTCGCCGCCGAGGAGCAGCCCTGCTTGAGGACCGCCCAGGAGCTTGTCGCCGCTGAAGGTGACGAGGTCGACGCCCGTCGCGACGATTCGGGGCACGGTGGGCTCGGGGGAGAGCCCGGCGCGCGATACGTCGAAAAACGAGCCGCTTCCGAGGTCGCTGACTACCAGGATCCCGCGCTGGTGTCCGAGGGCAACGAGATCGGGAAGAGGGACCTGCTCGGCAAAACCGACGATCCGGTAGTTGCTCGGGTGCACGTGGAGCAGGAGCGCCGTCTCGGGGGTGATCGCCTTTTCGTAATCGTAGAGGTGCGTCTTGTTGGTGGTACCCACTTCCACCATGCGGCACCCGCTCGCATGGATCACGTCCGGCATCCGGAACTGGCCGCCGATCTCCACGAGCTGCCCGCGCGAGATGATCACCTCGCGCCCGGCGGCGAGCGTATTCAGCGCCAGGAGGACCGCCGCGGCGTTGTTGTTCACCACGGCGGCCGCCGGCGCCCCCGTGAGCGCGCGTAACAGCCGCTCGACCGGCGCGAGCCGTGACCCACGGCGTCCCGTCTCGATCTCGACCTCCAGAACCGAGTGCGACCCCGCGACTTCGCACACCGCCTCGACCGCCTGCGGTGCCAGGACAGCCCGGCCCAGGCCGGTATTCAAAAGAACGCCCGTGGCGTTGATCGCGCGCCGCAGGGACCGCCGGCCGCGCTGGACGATGGCACCTGCAGCCTCCTCGGCCACCGCCGGCAACGAGGTGTCTACCTCCTCGCCATGCCGGATGCGCTGGCGGAGGCCGTCCAGCACCAACCGGATCGCGTCTACCGCGAGCGGGCGCGGCGTCTGTTCCAACAGGCACACTACCCGTTCATGGCGCAGGATCTCATCCACCGCGGGGATCTCGCGGAGGCGTTCTCTCATCACCGAATCTTCCATGTGGATTGACTTCTGGAATCGCGGGCGCGGCTTGCCTAACCCTCGGCCCCTTCCCTACCCTCCGCCCCCGAGCCAGCCCCAGGGAAGGGGAGCGACCGCGTGGACGTCGTGGACGGTGCCGGATGGATCGCGCACTCCGGGCATCCATACCTGCCGCGCTCATCCGTGGTAGCGATGCCCGCGAGCGTTGTGTTGCGATCCCTGTTCGGCTCGCGTGTGGTTGACACCTCCCCGCGGGCGGGAGTACAATGCCGAGAGGGCGCACGGGCGGCGCCGCGTCCGGCTTTGGGAAAGGGAAACTGAGGGTGAGCAACCCGCGCTATCATACCGCCTGGTGGCGGGTCTTTGAAACGGTGGTCCTGATTGCCGCCCTGGCAGGAGCCGCTTACCTGCGTCTTCACGTCCTCCTTCCCGCGCGCATCATTTCCCAGTCGATGGTTCCCACGCTTCAAGTGGATGACTACGTCCTGATCAACCGCCTGGCCTACCGGGAACGCCTCCCCAAGCCGGGCGAGATCGTCGCGTTCAACACGCTGGACCGCCAGCAGGTCTGGGTCAAGCGCGCGGTTGCGGGTCCGGATGACCGCGTCGAGCTACGCGCCGGCAAGCTCTACCGCAACGGCCAGCCGGTGGATGAGTCGTACATCGTGCAGCGCCGGCGAATCAGCTTCCCTCCCGTGCGCGTTCCCCCAGATCACATCTTCGTTTTGGGCGATAACCGCGACAATAGCGACGACAGCCGATACTGGGGCCCGCTGCATCGGCAGTACGTGGTGGGCAAGGTGGTGTGGGTCTACTGGCCCTGGGAGCGCAAGGGCCGTCCCGGGACGCCTCCGATAGAGGCAAACCGCGGCGCGGAGTGAGACCGAAACTGCTTCAACACTCGTTAATCACCCAGGAGGATCATGATGTGGCGAGGGGTCCTCTGCCTCTGTCTCGTTCTTGGGTTAGGGGCGCCGGCGGCGCCGGAGTATGCGCGCCCGGAGGATCATGGCGGCCTGCGTGACATCGCCCTGATCTACCGAGCGCGCGCGCCTCGAACGGTGGAGGAGTTGCTTCCCCTGGTCGCCTATGTCGATAGAGCCGGCCAGCCGAATGCGTGGTTCTTTGACGGCTTCCTCTTTCTCACTCAACAGCCGGAGTGGTCCCGCCCCAAGAGTTACGAGCATCTGAGTGGTTGGCTCGATGCTATCTTCGGCGAGAGGGGCCTCCTTCCCGTCCTGCAGCAGGCGATGGCAAGCGCCGAAGCCCGCCTTGGGCCGCCTCCGGCGCCGCGACAGGTGATCCTTTCGATCCCGCGGCCCCAGGGTACCTCCGCGGCGCGTCTCTCCTTGGTGAAGTGGCTCGTTGACGAGGCGATTCGCCGCTGGCAGGAAGCCTCTCCCAAGAACCTTCAGCTCTGGGGGATGTACTGGTACTGGGAGGATGTGGCCGGCGCGGACCGCTCCCTGGCGCGGGACGCGTGCGCGGTCGTCCACCAGCGCGGCCTGAAGATGCTCTGGATTCCCTACTATCGCGCCGCCGGCTGGGACCAGTGGCGGGAGATCGGCTTCGATCTGGCCATCATGCAGCCGAACTACGCGTTTCTGCCCCTTCACGAGGGCCGGCACCTGCCCGATGAAAGCCGCCTCGCGGAGACCGCTCGCCTGGCCCGTGAGGCGGGCATGGGCGTGGAAATCGAGACGGCCTACGCCCTGACGACTTCTGAGATCGACCGTGCCAACCTGCGCCTCTACCTCAACCACTCCCTGGAGGATGGTTACGCGAACGCCGTACGCGCGCACTTCTTCAGCTTCGACCAGTATCAGCGCCTGGCTGTTAGTCCACTCCCGGAGGCACGCCAGCTCTACGATGACCTCTTCGCGCTTGCCCGCGGTCGCCTTGTCGAGCGCTCCGTATCGCTGCTGGGAAATGCACCGGTGCGCCACATCCGGGCGGGGACCGATGTAGCTAACGCAGCTTCCTTGATCGGCGCCTCCGGGGTCGGCATGGGCGCGGGAGATTACATAGAGGTTACTCTTGATTCGCCGCGCATCCTATCCGAGATGCGCCTCTGCCTGGCGGCTGAGGGAGATGGCATAGGCCTGCGCTCCCTCTCGATTTACGGGCGGGAGACGGCCGAAGGCCCATGGCGCATGCTTCAGTCGCTCGCTGAGGCACCGCCAACAGAGGGAAGTTGGCTCATCGCCGGGTGGCCGCCCCAGATGCTCTCCGCGCTGCGCGTTGTTCCAGATCCTTTCCCTGGGAAGCGCGTCACCATCACCCGTCTTGCGGCCTATCCGGGGGTCTCCAGCGCCACTTCGCCGGACAACCTCGCATTCGGACGGAGCTACACCGTGCGGCCGACGCCGGAGAGCCATTATCCGGATCGCGCGGCGGAGCTGACCGATGGCATCCTAACCCGGCAGGGGTTCGTGGACGGGCATACCGTGGGCTGGAGTGGCGCGCCAAGGGTGATGGTGGAGGTGGCGCTTCCCGAGGAGACATCGGTAGAGGCGGTGCGTTGCCACGTGCAGGGGGGTGGATACGCCGCCGTCCATTTCCCGCGAGCGCTTTCAGTGGCGATCAGCAACGATGGCAAGCAGTGGCGTCTCCTTAGCGATTCCAGGGCGCGCATCGAGCCGGCACCCGTGGATCCGGGCGTGCCACAGGAGATCAGCTTGCGATGGCTGCGCCAGGAGGGTCCACCAGGCGGTCTCCCTGCCCGATGGGTGCGGCTCACTCTGCTGCCGGCCGGCTGGCTGATGTTGAGCGAGGTCGAGGTGCTGAGTGGCGGGCGCAACGTAGCCCGGGGCCAGCCCTACCGACTGCGTCCCCTTCCAACCGCCAAGGGGAATTACTCGGATGATGGCATCAAGCTCACGGATGGTGTTGCCGCTCCGTTATGGGCCGGGTCTGTGGGTTGGAATGGAGTTGAGGGCGATGTGGAGGTGGACCTCGGCTGTCTCTGCCGGGTGCGTGCCATCCGCGCCTACGTGCTCGGTGGCGGCACGGGCGCCGTCTTTCTGCCGCGAGACATTCAAGTGAGCCTCTCCACAGACGGCCGGGCCTGGACGCCTCCTGTCGCCGCCACCCTCCCCCGGCCAGAGGAGAAGGAGCATACCCTGGGCGTATGGGCTCTCGCCGAGGTGAATCCCCAGAAGGCACGCTATGTGCGCCTCCACCTTCGGCCGACGCGCGGCTGGATGATGCTCGGCGAAGTGGAGGTCCTGGGCACACGGCCGTAGGGCATGGTGCGCCCGTGGCGGGCCCCCCGGTGGCAAGGAGAGATCGAGACCGCTGTCGTATGCTCCTCCCGGTGCGAGCTTCCCGCGCGCTCGTAGGGACGCCGCGCGCCGCTATGGAAAGGAGGCAGCCGGCAGGGAGTGGAGCGGGACCAATGTCCCCGACGCGACACCCCTCAGCCTGAAGAGGGCGGTTCCCTGCCGCATTCTGCTATGGAGTTTCTGTCGCAAGCCCTGCCACGGACGCTCGATCCGGAGGAGTTTCGGAACCCGGGACCGGCGTTCCGCCCGGTGATGATGTGGATCTGGAACGCCAATCTAGACCGGGTCACCCTCCGCGAGCAGGTCGCGGAGATGGCCGCCAGAGGGATCGGCGGCTTCTTCATCCACCCGATGCCGGATGCCTTCCGCAAGCACGACTTCATCGAGGGGATGACCGAGCCCTACCTGGGCGAGATGTTCTTCGAGTGGGTAAAGGACGCGGCCGAGGTGGCGCGCGAGCACGACCTCTTCTGCTGGCTCTACGACGAGGGCGGCTGGCCCAGCGGCACCCTCGTCGGTCGGCTGGCCGATGGCCGGCCCGAACTGGCCGGGCGCGTCCTGCGCGTGCAGTGCCTCGAGGCTGGGGACACCGGCGCGCCGGACGCGGGCTCTGGAACGGAGGAAGAGGTGGTGACGCTGCCGGCGCCTGGTGGCAAGCGGCTCCGCTTCTATGCCAGCCGCGAGGGGTATCCGACCGATCTGATGAACCCGGCAACGACGGAAGCCTTCCTCGCCGCGACGCATGACGCCTACGCGCGCTGCCTGGACGGCGAATTCGGGGGCCTCGTGCCGGGAGTTTTCACCGACGAGGCGGCGGTTGGCGGCGTGATGGGCACCGACCGTGTCCCCTGGACGCCTGCTCTCCCGGAGGAGTTCCGGCGGCGCAAGGGCTATGACCTCCTTCCCTACCTCCCCGTGCTCTTCGGGGACGCGGCGATCCCTGCGGAAGCCCGGCCCGCGCTGTCGCCCGAACAGGCCGCGCGCGTCCGCTACGACTTCGGCGACGTCTGGACGCGGCTCCACGCCGATGCGTTCTATGGGCGGATGAGCGAGTGGTGCCGTGAACACGGCCTCCTCCTGGTGGGCCACGTGGGCGGCGAGGATGACCTGATTTACCATGCCACGCGAGGCTTTGGCCACTTCTTCCGCATCATGCGCTACCTCGATGTGCCGGGCGTCGACGCCATCTGGCACCAGCTCTTCCCTGGCGAGCCGCGCTCGCACTTCTCGAAGCTCGCCGGATCGGCGGCGCGCGTGCATGGCAAGCCCCTCGCCCTCTCCGAGACGTTCGCCGTCTATGGCTATGGCCTCACCTATGCCCAGATGAAATGGGTGACCGACCGCCAGTTCGGCGACGGGATCAACGTGATGGTCCCGATGGCCGCCCCCTACACCACGACGCGCGGGCGTACCTACGGCACCATGTCGAACCTCGCCTGGGGCAACCCCAACTGGCCGCTCTTCAAGACGTATGCCGACTACACCGCCCGGCTGAGCTACCTCTCGCGCCTCGGCCGGCCGGTGGCACGCGTGGCGCTCTTCTATCCGGCGAGCAGCCTCTGGGTGGAGGCCGATCCCGCCATCGCCAAGAGCTTCCACTCCGTGATGGACCTCCTCCAAGAGGCGCAGATCGACTTCGATATCGTCGATGAGGAGGACCTGGCGGGGGCCTCGGTAGAGAGCGGAACCCTGCGGATCGGCGTGCAGGCGTATCAGGCGGTGGTCCTATCCGACACGCGCGCGTTTCCGTGGGCGGTGGTGGAGCGCCTGGCCGCGTTCAAGGAGGCCGGCGGTGCGGTCGCCGCCGTGGACCGCCTCCCCTGGCTCTGCGCCGAGGCAGAGCATCAGGCGGAGTTCAAGCTAGCCCTGGGCGCGCTCTTCTCTGGAGAGCGGGCGCGCTTCTTCCCTCCCGAGGAGCGCGTGCGTCTGCCCGAATTCCTCGCCAGGCTGATCTCGCGCGACTTCGTGCTGGAGACGCCCGACTCCAACATTCGCTATTCGCACCGGGTGTGGGACGAGACGCGCCTCTACTTCGTGGTGAACGCATCGGAAACCGCCCGCGCGATCACCGCCGTGGTCGCCGGCACCGGTTCAGTGGATCTTTGGGACCCGGACCGCGGGACCGTGACCCCGGTCGAGGGAGAACCCTGCGGCGACCGGACTCGCGTGCATCTCGAGCTGCCACCGCTTGGGAGCGTCTTCGTTGTCGTGCGTCCGGGTGGGCAGCCGCGAAAGCCGCACTCTGAGCCCACGCCGGCCGGCGAGCTCCCTCTGAAGGGATCCTGGGAGATAGCGCCCGTGCGCGTCTGCCAGCTGGTGCAGGGCGAGGCGCGCGTGGACGCGCCGCTCCCCGGGTGCGAGGCGTGGAGCCCGACAGAGCTTCGCCCGTGGGCGGAGCTGGGCCTGGGCACGTTCTCGGGGAGCATCGCCTATCGCCGCGTCTTCTCGCTTTCAGAATTGGAAGCGGCCCGGAAGGCGGTCCTCGACCTGGGCACGGTGAAGTATGCCGCCGAGGTGTGGGTGAATGGCCGGGCTGTGGGAGCGCGCCTCTGGCCGCCGTTCACGTTGGACGTGACCGGCTACCTGCGCCCGGGGCGCAACGAGATCCGGGTGGTGGTGACGAACACGTGGGCCAACCAGTTCCTCCAACCGGAGGAGATGGCGCACGCGCGTGAGCGCGGGTGGTACAACACCTATGCTCAGCGCGTCGAGCCGTTCCAGCGCGAGAGCCTGGAATCCGGCTTGCTTGGCCCTGTCTCCCTGCGCCTGTTTGAGTAAAGGTGGCGCTGCTGGTCGGTTCCTGACGGCCTGAACGGAATGCGCGGCCGGGCGCGCGAATGGTATCGCCAGACCCGCCGCGCATTCTACAGGCTCTTTCCCCGCTTACCTGCTGTAGGGGCAGGCGAGGACGCACGTCTCGAAGTTACACGGGCGGTGCTTCGGGATCGGGGGTTGCTGACGCAGGCCCTCGGCAAGCGCTTCGGCGTCAATCTTCTCTGGGAGAGGCACGTTCATCTCCCAGCCGACGTATTTCACGCCCTCCTCGCCCACGAGCGAGTAGCGCTTCGCCCAATCGCACCGGTTGCGATCCATCCGGTAGAACCGCTCGGCCACGCCGTTGACCTCCACCGTCGCCTCATCCTGGAAGGCGCAGGTGTGGCAGGCATCCAGGCACCGCCGGCAATCGCCGCAGTCGACCGGCTGGAGATACTCTGCGGGAATCGGGTCGGCGGCAATCGGCGCATCGGTGACAATGGCGACGAAGCGGACGTTCGGCCCGAATTCGGGGGTGATCACGAAACCGCCCTTGCCGAGGTGGCCGAGCCCGGCGGCAACCGCCGTGAACCGGTTGCAGAATGCATCCGGCTGCTCGCCGCGCGGGTTGGCGACCACCGATCCGGTGCCGCACAGGTCAAAGCTCATCGTCGCCCGATAGCCGCGGTCCTCCAGCCACCGGATCGCCCGATAGCCGATGTTGCGGAGGAGCTTAACCGACTCGTACTGCGCGAAGGCATACGGGCCGACTGCCTCCGCCGGCGGCAGCGCCGTGCGCTCGACGCTCGCGCGCGGCAGGCGCAGACCCACGACGATGACCGAGCGCGCTCCCTTCAGGTGATCTTCCGGCGCGCGCGTGCGCGTCACTTCGGTATGCACCTCCGGGTCATACTCGCGCATGCGCGGTGAGCGGTCACGCGCGACCAAGACCTCGACGCCATCGAACAGGGCCGCAAGCTGCGGGTGCAGCGCCGCCAGGCGCTCCGCCGGGACGACGCTGGCGAGATCGGCGCCCCACTCGTGGAGAAGCCGCTTGAGCTGCGCGCGCGTCTCCTCAGGCGTGGGCGCGGGAACCGACACCTGCGGCAACTCGCGTGAGGTGGGCTCGAGTGGCGCGGCAGTGATTACCGTGGCCGTTTGGACGCTCCAGCCCTCTTTCACTCCGGTGAACGTCGTCTGGAAGCTCTTCTCCGGGAAGGCGGTGTCGCACACGGCGCTGTAGCCCTGGCGTTCCAGGGCACGCGCGATGTCATAGGCCGCCATCTCCAGCAGGTATTGCCGCGCGGGAGCCGCCGGATCGGCGCCCTCGGGCGTCCGGAAGTGAAGGCCCACAGTGACTGCCGTCTGCCCGTCCGGGAGGTACTCCGTCGGCCGGATGCCGATCGCTTCCAGATCGGCCTGGGGGGTGACCATCACGAAATCGGCCGCCCAGCGGTAGGCGAGGGAGCGGACCTGCTCCTCAAGCCCGCGGCGCGATGCGAGTTCATCCGGCGTGTTCCGCTTCCGGCGCGGGGCGTTGGTGTAGCTCGAGTCGAAGTAGCGGCGCTCCTTCGGCAGGCAATAGCGGAGGCAGCTGCCCATCTCGCCGCCGCGGAAGCCGTGGATGCGCACCTGCTCCAGGATCACCTCCTCATTCACGTGGTCGGGAATCGGGAGGTCGAGGTCGAGGTCGAAGTGCTCGCCCCAGGCGCACCGCCAGAGGTTCTTGCGCGCCTTCGTATACTTCTTGCCCTCAATCCAGAGCTCGTCCAGGCCGTCGACTTCCTTCGAGAGCGCCTTCGAGAGGCAGTGCTTCACGCACAGCTTGCACATGTCGCAGACGCTTCCGGGCTCCAGGAGGGGCGTAGGCTGGAGCGGGGCGTCGGTGATCACAGTGACGTAGCGCTGGCGGGCGCCATACTCCGGGGTGATTGCCAGGCCGCTGTAGCCCAGATCCGCCAGACCGGCGGCGACCGAAGCATAGATGTGGCTGATATCGGGCGCGAAGTGCGCGGTCAGGTCTTTGTAGCCCTTATAGCGCCAGATGTTCGAGCTGACGATGGGAACCGCGGCATATCCCTCCTTCTCCAGGAAGAGGCCCATGCGATAGGAGATCTCGTCCAGGCGCGTGTTCATCCAATACTGCACCCGGTAGGGCCCGATCACCTGGGGGTGCTCGATGCCGCCCATCTCGATGCACGCGTCTGGATGGTGGAGCGCCATGACCACGACCGAGCGCGCCGAGGGGAGAATTCCCTGGGGCGACATCCGAAGAGGTGCGTTCTCGAAACGCTCGATGTTCGCGATTCCGACGAGGTCTGCCCCAAGCTGTGAAAGCGCAAATTCCTTCACGCGGCCGGTGAGCCCGGAATCGACGGGCCGCACCGCTCCTGATTGCTCCTTGACTGCCATCTCGCTTCTCCTTCTGGAGTGCCGTGTGGGGCCGCGGGTGTCTGACGAGGGGCGCCTCTACGGCGCTGGTGCCTCGCCCGCGCCCGTCTCCGTTTCGCATTCGAGGCCAGCGATGATAAGCTCAGTTTCCTCCCTGTACTGTCATGCCTGCTGTCCTAGCCGGTTTGCTGCTGCGGCGATCTCGCGCCGGATCTTCTCCCGGTGTTCAGGGGTTGCCCGGGAGGCGGGGAGGTGGATCCCCAGCGCCCCGAGGAGCTGCTCACGGGCATCGAGCACCGGTACCGCAAGGGAATAGACCTGCGTGCGTCCGCACTCCTCCTCCGCCATGCCCGCGCGGCGGACCTCGGCGAGCGCCGCCTCCAGCGTCTCCTCTGTCTCGATCCCGTTCCAGCTCTCTCCCGGTAGGCCATGCACCGCCAACAGCTCGCTCAGCTCCTCGGGTGTCGCGTAGGCTGCCAGCACGCGCCCGGTCACCATCCGGAAAAATGCGCTCAGCTCCTCATAGGTGGGGCTGACCCGGACGACAGCATGCCCGTCCGCGCGGAGCAGCGGGTAGCGCCGGCCATGCACCAGCGTGGCGAAGACCACCGACTCCCCCGTGCGCTCTGCGAGCGAGTGAATCGTGCCCTGGGCCGCCGCCATGAACTTCGCCGAGAGAGTGCTCCCGCGCGCCAGGTCGCGGCACCGTGGGCCCAGGCGGTAGAGGTGCTGATCGTCGCGCGCCACGTAGCCGCACATGACCATCGTCTTCAGGATGTTGTGTGCGGTGGACGGAGGCACTCCCAGGCGCCCGGCAATCGCCTGCAAAGAGACTCCTTCACCTCCCAGCCCTTGCTCCATCAGGGCATCGAGAACGTCGAGCGCGCGCTTGATCGATTGGATCGGTACGGTGGCTGCCATCTCTCTGCTTCCAGATAGTTGAATGTCGTTCCATTATATAGAAGCACCGGGCGCCTGTCAAGGGGTTTTTCATGGGGGAGGCGGTGATCTTTCCGATGCCCGGGTCCCAGATCCGGCCACACGCGGGTAAGCACCGGGCCGCTCGCATGTCGCGCGGTTCTTTCGCCCCGGGCGTGTGGCGGATGCCCCGTCACCCGTGGTATCGATCTCCGCTCCAGGCGCCCCCCATTCTGACGCCACTGGGTGGCCGCCTGGGCCTTTACATTCTGGCACGTTCTCTGCCCCTTCCTTGCCTGCGGCGAGGGAGGAGCGAGGATGCGACAGCGTTCCCGATATGCGTGGGTGTGGGTGGTGGTTCTGTCGTGGGCCGGGATGGGCACGCCTGGGACGCCGGGGCCAGCAGTGCCCCGGGCCGGGGTGCCAACACGGGCAGCGCCGGGCGGCGGAGCATCGGAGTATGAGGTGGCGGTCGGCCGCTCCGCGGCTCGGGAACTGGAGCAGCGCTACGGACTCTGCCAGGATGAGAAGCTCAACGCGCGTGTTCGACGCGCTGCCGCGCCCCTGCTCCGGGTATGTGGCAGTCGGACGCCCATCGTCATCCGCGTCCTCAACTCAGACGAGCCGAACGGCGTCGCCCTCCCCGGGGGGTTCATCTTCGTGACGCAGGGACTGTTGCGCATCCTGAGCGAGGAGGATCTCCTCTCGGCGGCGCTAGGGCACGAGGTGGCGCATATCGCTTTGGGGCACATGACCGAGATGCTGCGCGAGTACACGAACGCCCGGATGCCCCGATCCGAGGGAGAGAATTCGGAGTACCCGCGGGCCACAGGCTCGGGAGTGCCAGAGCCCCCGAATTCTCTGCCCCCGCGGCTTGAGGCTCCGAAGCGCGCCTCCGTCAACGTGGTTCACGAGCGCGAGAAGGAGGCCGACCGCGCCGCGGCGCGTTACCTGCGCGCCGTTGGTATCGACCCGCGCGCCGTGGTTCGGCTCCTGATCCGGCTTTCGGAGCAGCCGGAGCTCGATGCCTCCAACAGCGAGACGCATCCCACCTGGCCGGAGCGGATCCGCAGCCTGGAGGAGTACCTGAACAGCCCGGAGTTTCGGAACAGCGGTCCGAGGGCGCCCGAAGCATTGCCCCCGGCGTATCCTCGGGGCGATCTCGGCGTTCCCTGGCCGCTTCGGGCGCCAGCTCGCTAGCTCCTGTTCAAACGATGCTCGCTGCCTGGGAGGGAGTGCCCCGGCTATTCAGGAGACGCTGGTACACGCCCTCGATATCTTCCGCCATGCGCGCCACGTTGTAGCGGTCTGCCACCAGGGCGGATAGCTCGGCCGCGGCGGCCTGGGCGGCGATCCGGTTGGATAGAATCTCGAGGATGCCGCGTGCGAGATGGGGTTCCGTCGCGCGATGGGCGAGCCGGCCGTGGTCCGCGAAGCAGACGGCGCGCGCCGCCTCGAGGTTGTCCACGGTCACCTGGCCGAAGTAGCCGGTGCGCCCGGCAGCCAGGGTAGGCGCACCGCACGCGATTGCCTCCAGCGCGGTGTTGGCCGCCGCGATCACGAGGGTCCCGAGGTTCATGACGCGCTCGATGTCGCGACGCGGGCCGACAAGTATAGCTGCCCGCCGTCCCACCTGGCGGTTGACCTGTTCTACCCCCGCGCGGAGTTGATCCTCCATCGGACCTTCTCCCACGAGGAGTAGGATGGCCCGGGGCTCGGCGGCGCAGATCCGTGGCATTGCGCGCAGGAGCTCGAGCGCCACGCCTGCCTTCTGATGCGCAAACCGGCTGATATAGACGAGCGGAAGGGCATCCTCGGGAAGCCCCAGCTCGGCGCGGAGCGAGTGGGTCTCGATCCCCGGCCGAAACCGGTCGGTATCAATTCCGTAGAAGCTGAGGTGAACGCGGCGGCGCGAAATCCCGCCGAGCGACGTGATGTTGTCGCGGTCGCCCTCGCTCATCGCGATCACCGAGTCACTCCAGCCTCGGAAGAGAAGGCGGTGCCAGAACCAGCGCGGCCCGTGAACGCTCATCAGGTAGCGGGCGCCGGCGCGGGCGGCGAGCGCCCTGGCAAAACGCGCCGCGCGGTAGTTGTGGGCGTGAATCAGATCGAAGTGATGCGGGGCGATCGCTTCCAGAGCGGACTCCAGGTGCTCCTTGCGGGGGGGAATCAGGAAGAGGCGGCCCCCGGCGGCGGTCACCCGTTCCTCAAAAACGCCTCCCGCTGTCAACAGGCCCACCGTATGCCCCAGGCGGACCTGCTCCCCAATCAGCCGGCATAGGTAAGTCTCCACGCCGCCAATGCCGATTTTCGGGTGGACATGCAGCACCTTCATAGGCTCTCCGGCGGTCAAAACCGCCTCTCCTTTCGTTCTCCAGTTCGCTCCGCGACAGCCCGGGCTGGCACCCGAGGGCGACATGGCGCCTCCCCGCTTCCTCCCGCGCTGGACGCGCGAGTGGCGTTCTTCAGCGCGCGGTCAAGCGGCCGATTGCCTTCCACACCTCCTCGGGCGAGATCGGATCCAGCCATTGGTAGGGCGACTCCTGCAGGCGCTGGGCGTTCGGGTCCCAGTGGCGCTCCAGCCCGAGGAGCACCTCCACGCGCTCTCCAAGCGGGCCCATGCGCGTCGGATCGGTGAAGCCGTAGAGGCCCACGGTTGGCACGCCCAGGGCGGCGGCGATGTGCGTGGGGCCGCTGTCGCCTCCAACGAACGCGGTACACCGCGACACCGCGGCGGCGAAATCGCGCAGCGAGAGCTTCCCGGCCAGGTTGACCGCGTTGGTCGCTTGTGTGGCCAGCCAATCGCCGGTGGCCGCTTCCTCGCCAGGGCCCCCGAAGGCGATCACCTGGGCTCCACTCGCCTCATCCGCCAGCCGCGCCAGTTCGAGGAAACGCTCCGGGCGCCACGCCTTCTCCGGGTAGGATGCGCCCACGTGAACACCAATCCACAGGTGCCCAGGGCGCAAGCCCCAGCGTGCCGGAAGCTCCTCGGCCCACGCCTTCTCCTCGGGCGTCAGGTAGAAGCGCGGCAGGTCGCCGTTTCTCTTGCCGCCCGCCAGGCACGCGAGCTCCAGATAATCTTCCGCCCAATGCCGGTCTCGCCGCTCCTCGATTCGCCCGGTCAGGAAGAGGCGCGTTTCCGGACGGTTGAAACCCCACCGCTGGCGACATCCGAGCGCCATTCCCCAGGCGGCTCGCTCCACGTTGCGCGAGGAGAGCGAGAGCGAGAGGTCGAAGCGGCGGAAGAACCGGCGCAGGAGCTGCCACCGCTCGGAGAGGGTGCGCGGGAACTCCACGAGATGGTCCACATCCGGGTTGGCGACGAGCACGTCCTTTGCCCGGCGGCCGACGACCACCGTCACCTCGGCTTCTGGATACCCCTTCCGCAGCGCCGCGAGCGCCGGCGTGGTAAAGAGGACATCACCGATGAAATTCATATTGAAGACGATGATGCGTGGTGTCGCCCGTGTGCCCGACATCCCTTATTCCTGTTCTCCGGTTGCCCGATGGAGGCGCCGCCGCCAGCGTGAGCCTATCCCGCGCGCCGGCGGGCTGCTCCTCGCAGCCAATTCCATCGCCTCTTCCATGTGGACAACCTCATCTATCCAGAAGTTTCTCGGATAGGCGTTCAGGGAAGGGGAGTGAGGGGCCAGCACAGGCCTCCGGTCGAGCAGGACAGGGTCAGATTCTGCTCGTGGCGGCGCATCTCCTTCCCGAAGTGTGGTCTCAGCCCCCGTTGAAGGGGAGCGTCAGTTGCGCCTCTCGCCGCGGGCCGCGCATGCGCGGTGCCACCCGGTGGTTGCTGGCCTCAGGTGGGTCGGCATTCCCCTCGCCGAGGTGCCACACCCCCTCCTCGTACGGCCGCCCCTCGGTGATGCTGTAGCCGAAGCGGGTGGCCAGCACCGTATAGAGATCGCACGCCAGCGGCCGGCGCGCGAGCGCCGGATAGAGCGCCTGGAAGAGCTGATCGTAGGTCATCGCACCCCGCTCCTCCAGAAGAGCGCGGATCATCGCGGCGATCTCGTGCTCGGTGACGGGAGTAGCCTCGGCCGGCGTGGCGCGCGCGCCCGGCGAGCCGTGCTTGCGCAGGGTGAGGAGGTAGTTTCCCTTGAGGGTGGTCTCGTGCTGCCGCTGCACGAACGAGAGCTGGTCCTGCTGCAGGGGGGTGACGCCGAGCCACTCCAGGCCGGTCGCCTCGATCGCCTCGCGCCACTCGTTGAGCACGCTCGCATAGCGCGTGGCGAAGTTGAGCGTGAGCACCTTTCCTGGTCGCAACACGCGCGCAAGCTCCGCGAGCGCCTGGGTCATATCCCTTCGGAAACGCTGCTGCCAGGGGAAGATCTCCTGATCGAAAGGGAGTTCGAAGCCCATCCACGAGCACCACAGGACGCTGAGATCGAAGTACTTGATCGCCCACGGCGGGTCGATGAAGACGTAATCGACGCTCTCTTCAGGGAGGAAAGAGAGATCGGTGGCCGAGCCGATACGAAGCCTGCAAGCGGCGTTTGGTTCGGGCGGGTCTCCCATGGAGAGGCTCACGGGGCCCAGAAGCGCGTTCGTCTCCTCCTTCATGCGCACCACTGCCCACAATTTGTTCTCGAAGGAGCGCCACACGTTGTTCTCGCGATAGGTGCGCGGGATGCGATAGGCGTTGACCCACCATCCGGTGCCGTTCTTCTTGGTACGGATCATCTTGGTGAACTGCGCGACTGCCGCGGTGAAGGAGAAGCGGAGGAGATCGCGCGTGACCGGGTCGCAGGGGATCGTCTGGATGCCATGCCACAGCAGCGCCGCGGCCGTCAGGTTGCGCGGGGTGAAGAGGTCGGCCACGGTCATGCCGGCATCCTTGGCCATGATGCCGAAAGCGGAGACGGGCAGCTCGGTGGTCGGGTACCAGTGCGCGGGCCGGATCCCCTCGCCGTCGCCGGCATAGAGGGCGTTGATCTCATCCGCGACCGCGGCTCGCAGGTGCTCGAACGCCTGGCGAAGCGCGTCGGTATCGGCAGGCGTGATCGTGACGCGGCAGATAAACGCCGCCATGGGGTTGAGATCGACCCCTATCGCGCGCCGCCCCGTCGCGAGTGCCTCGACCAGGGTGGTGCCGCTGCCGCAAAACGAGTCGAGAACCGTCTCTCCCGGGGCCGTGTGTGCCTCAATCAGCGCGCGCATGGCATACCACGGGCGCCTGCCCCAGTACTTATGGGCCAGATAGCGGTGCTGGAAGTACTTCTCGCTCATGTGATAGCTCTTCGGCCACCCCATCGGGCGAGGCAAGCGCCGCTGTCTCCCGTGGCTGGCGTTCTCCCCTTTCTCTGGTCAGCAGGCACACTCCTGCGAGAATCGTCACGCTGCCGGACATGCTCACGGATCCGCCCGGCCACAATGCGCCTGCCTCGCCGGGCGGGAGATCCCCTTCGCAGTGGCAGAACTACCGGAGGGAAGGCGCGGGCGACTGGCCGGTCTCCACCCCCCGATCCCGGCGGATGGCAACGGCTTCCAGCACCTGGCTTGTGCTCGGAAAGGAGCGCGGCGTTCCGCGGTGAACTCCCAATCAACCAGGGTGAAGAAGCCTGCGCTCCTCAGAGGGCACGGGTTGCACGCGCCGGGATCTGGGCGAGAGCGCCAGGCAGGGCCTTGCGGTGTCGTATCTGCCGGACGCTATCGCAGAGCAGTCGGAGAGCACGCGCCAGGGAGTATCAGGTTTGGCGGATCGCGCTTCGGGTGTTGCCACCTGCGGCGCAACATTCAAGACGGTGGAGGTTCCCATGTGTGTTGTGGCAGGGTACATCGGAGAGCGGCAGGCGGCGCCGCTGCTTCTGGAGATGCTGGAGCGAGAAGAGGGCCTGGGAGGCGGCTTCTACACCGGCATCGCCACGATCCATGAAGGCCGGCTCTATACCGAGAAGGTGGTTGGAGATGTCGCTGCGCTGCGCCGGCAGACCGACGCCGAGAAACTGCCGGGCACGATAGGGATCGCCCATAGCCGCACCCCGAGCGGTGGCGATCGCGAATGGGCCCACCCCTTCGTCGACTGCACGGGCCAGCTCGCCTACATTGCCAACGGTGCCCGGGGCTTCTTCTCGGAGACCACCAATCTGGCCGAGGCCGGCCGGCAGCTCGCGGCAGCGGGGCATAAGTTCCGCAGCATCTGCCAGGAGCCGGTCGGCAACTACCCTATGGTTCCCGAGGTGGGCGCCGTCCACATGAGCGACGTGATGTGCCACCTGATCGAGGAGGCCTATCGGAAGAGTGGAAGCCTGGTGGCGGCCGCGGCCGAGGCGTATCAGGGCTGGCCCGGCGAGATCGTCGGGATGTGCCTCCATGTCAACGAGCCGGATCACGTGGTGGCGATGCGCATCAATCAGCCCCTCGTTATCGGTCGCGAGGGAGGAGAGACGTATCTCGCCACGACGAGCCTGGCCTTCCCGGGGCCGGTCTCCTGGCGCATGCCGATGGCCGTGAACGCTGCCGCGACGGTCTCGCGCGAGAGCGTCGAGATCCGCCACTTCACTTCCGCGCGCGTGCCGGTTGCCCCGATGCCCTCTCCGCTCGCCGTGGAGCAGACGGTCGTGAACGCGCTGCGCGAAGAGGGGCTCCTTGGGATAGGCGCCCTGTGCGGGCGCACGAAGCCAATCTGGCCGGACGGCGCGCTGGGGCAGGACGCGATGCTCGTCTACGAGACGGTCGCCGCGCTTGTCGCCGAGGGGCGGGTGCGCCTGGAAACGGATCTCGTTCCCGGCATGTTCGGCGAGGGCCAGGTGCCGCGGACGCGCGTGCGCTGGATTGCGTGAGGTTGTTGCCGGCGCCCGTGAAGCCGTCTGCTCTTGCCACGAGGGGAGGTTGCGACAATGAAGATGGTCACCGGGGAAGAGGAGAGGGTCTCGGATCTACTGCGGACATCCGAGTCTTTTCTGCGCTACGTGGCGGAGTGGGAGGCTGACCTGGCGGTTCTGCCACTTGCTCAGGTGGTGCGCGAGGCAGGCGGGCCCGGCGGGGTGGCACTCCATGTCGTGGACCTGACCGTCGGTTTCTGCGACACGGGCCGCCTGGCCAGCCCGCGGATCGCCGCCATTGTCTTCCCGATTGTGGATCTTCTCTGCCGCGCGCACGACGCGGGCGTGAAGCACTTCCTGCTGATCCAGGATGCGCACCCGGAGGGCTCGCCCGAGTTTGAGGCGTTCGGCCCGCACTGCGTCGTCGGCACTCCCGAGGCGAAGACGGTGCCGGAGTTGGAGGCGCTGCCTTTCTCCAACCAATTCCTCAGGATCCCAAAACGCTCGATCAGCCCCTCCATCGGCACCGAGCTGGAGTCCTGGATGGCCGCTCATCCGGAGGTCACCCGGCACATCGTCGTTGGCGACTGCACCGATATCTGCGTGTACCAAACCGCGATGTACCTGAAGATGCGTGCCAACGCCCTCATGCTGGAGTACGAGGTGCTCGTTCCCGAGGACTGCGTGCAAACCTACGACTTCAGCGTGGAGCGCGCGCAGGCAATTGGCGCGATACCCCATGATGGCGACCTGCTCCACCTCATCGCGCTCTACCACATGGCGCTCAACGGCGTGCGCGTCGTGCGCACCATCACGTGAAGGAATAGGGCAGGGGAGAGCGGGCAGAGTTCGGGCTGCCGCTTTGTGGGTGGGTGGTGCCACCCCATGATTGAACTTCCGGAGCGGCCCAGCCGCCCGATGGATGGGACCGCGTGGGGCAAGCAGATGGAAGTGGTCTTCCTGGGCACGGCGGGCTATCACCCGAACGAGACGCGGCACACGAGCTGCGTGATGATCCCCGAGATGGGGATCGTTCTCGACGCGGGCACGGGCTTCTTCCGCGTGCGCCAGCACCTGCGCGCGACCACGTTGACCATTCTCCTCTCGCACCTTCATCTGGATCATGTTGACGGGCTGACCTACCTTCTGGATGTGCTTTGGGAGAAACCGGTTGAAGCGGTCACGATCCACGGGCCCCCCGGAGTGGAGTATCTGCGCCATGGCCTTTTCGAGACACCCCTCTTTCCCCTGCCGCTGACCTATCCCGTCTCCCCGGTGCCCGAGGAAGGCATGGAGATCGCCGGCGCGCGGGTCACCGCGCGCCTCTTGCCCCACCCGGGAGGATCGCTGGCCTATCGTCTCGACTGGCCCGACCGCTCCCTGGCCTACGTGACCGATACCACCGCCTCGCTCGACTACGCCGAGTTCGTGCGCGGCGTCGATCTCCTGATCCACGAGTGCGCCTTCCCAGATCGGATGGAGGCGCGGGCGCGAGAGACGGGCCACTCCTGGACAAGCGCCGTCTCGGAGCTTGCCCTGGCCGCCGGGGCAAAGCGCCTCATCCTGACCCACACCAACCCACTCGATCCCCGGCCTGACCCCGTGGAGCTGGATGCAGCCCGCGTCTGCTTCCCCGGCGTTGTGGTGGCTCACGATGGGATGGCTGTGGTGGTATGAGGGGGCCATTGCACCATCGAAACCGGGGTTGACGGCGCAGGGTAGGGCACCTATAATGGGAGGCGTGGCTTGCTGCCGGCGCGCGCCAAAGTGGCCGGCGGTCCGAGAGCGGGTTGCCTACCACCCCGGATCTCTCCAGCACGTGACACTCTTCAGGAGGCCTTTCGGGCCAGCCTGATGGGATGCGACGCCTTCCAGGGAAGGGAAAGCGGTACCATGCGAACGCTGATATCACTGTTCACTCTCCTCTTCGCGTGTTCAGCGGCAGGGGCAGTGCCCTCCATCGTCGAGCCGGTAAGCGTCGGGGTGACCGTGGTGCGTGACGATGACGGCCAGTGGCGGTCTGACCTCAGCAACGCCATGACGCACCAGATCAAGCCGGAATACCAGGCGAAGAAGGTGCTGGATCTATCCGGCGTGCCCGAGGCGCTCTGGCAGCGCGTCAAGAAGGTGCGGCTTTCCGCCTGCCTCCTGGTGCGCGACTACTCGTGGCGCGAGAACCCGCCCGCCAATGGCCTCGACGAGGCGTTTGAAATCGTCATCAACGGCAAGGTCCACCATTTCCGTACCAACTGTGGCGTGCCTGTCTATCCCGAGGGCAAGTTGCCCGTGATGGCGTGGCACGATTTCGTGGTGCCCAAGGAGGAGTTCACCCGGGGCGTCAACGAGATCGTGTTCCGCAAGGCGGCGGTCGAGAAGAAAGAATATGACGACTACCTCTACCTGGCGATCGATAACAGCGTCCGGCGTGGCAACAGCTCCGTCACCTTTGATGGACAGGTGTGGATGGAAGAGAAGCTCACCATTCCGGGCGGCAATGGCGAGTACATGGTTCGCCTCTATCTGATCGAGAAGGAGACACAGGTCAGAGTCGATTGGGCGCCCGGCACCAAGTCGCGCCTGGAGGATCCCGCGCGCCTGATCGGGTATGCCGGTTCTCCCGCTGGTGAGCCAACCGATAGCGGCCTGCGACTGGCCCCTGGCGAGAGCGCGCGCATCGAATGGAACCCCGCCTCGCTCGACACGCTCGAGCCGGTGAATGCGCGTATCACCGCTACGGGAGGGGTGCAGACCGCCTGGCTCGACCCCGCGGGCGAGCCGGTCGAGAAAGCCACGGGTGCTAAGGCCCTGGAGCGTGTTCTCCCGGGAGGGCGCGCGTTCCGACCCTCGGGCCTCGTGGTAACGGCCGCCGATGGGCCGGTCGTGCTTCAAAGCGTCCGTCTGGATGCTTCCGAATCGTATCACCCGAAGAAGCGCCCGATTGATATGGCCCCGAAGATCGCGGATCCGGCGGGGAAGCAGGTGAAGCGCGCGCCCTCCTGCCGGATAACGCCCGATGGCGCCGTGCTGCAGAACGCCTCGCTGCGCTGCCGCTTCGAGCGCGACACCCACCTGCGCCTGGCCTCGATCCATAATGAGTGGACTGCCTGCGAGATGGTGAGCGATCCCGGGCAGGTGGCCCTCTTCCTGGTGGAGGTGGACGGCAAGCGGTACGCGGGCAACCGTGATTTCCGCTGCGCCTCACTCAAGCCCCACAAGGGCGGCTTCGTCGCGGAGTTGGCGCTGGAAGAGCCGGCGCTGAGGGCAACGCTCACCGCGGGGATCGATGCCGAGGGCCTGCGCCTCGGCCTGACGCTGGCCAACGCTGGAAAGGCGCCGGTCGATTTCAAGCTCGCTTTCCCCCACCTGGCGGGGCTCACTGCTTCGGGGAATCCCGAGGAGGATTACT
>ERZ795060.2022-NODE-2022-length-21678-cov-6.387458_pt1 | contig 21678 bp, 20 predicted proteins | sample MGYA00375144_ERZ795060 | MGnify/ENA primary metagenome ERZ795060 (study PRJEB30189, sample SAMN05720157) | activated sludge metagenome | isolation source: anaerobic digester from wastewater treatment plant | place: Japan | collected 2015-05-15 ...
TGCTATGCTCTGGTTTCGCAGACTGGCTCAAAATGCCTTTTGAGATAATTTCTAATGGATTTGAACCATATCGCCAAATACGATGGCAGCGCGTGGTCAGGGCTTCCCAGCGATGGGCTGAATGGCTATGTGCGCGCCATCGCGGTGAGCGGGGGCGACGTGTATGTGGGCGGCGATTTCACCAAGACCGGCGACGTCACAATGACGCTGAACCGCATCGCCAAATACAGCGGCGGCGCATGGTCGGCGCTTGCTAATAACGGGTTGGATGGTGAGGTGTATGCCCTCGTGATGAGCGGAGGCGACCTGTATGTCGGCGGCATGTTCTCCCAGACCGCTAATGGCGCGGTGAAGAATTTGAGCAACATTGCTAAATACAGCGGCGGCGCATGGTCGGTGCTCGCTAACAAGGGGCTGGGGCGCACTGTGGTTGCCCTCGCGGCGAGCGGAAACGATCTGTATGCGGGCGGCTGGTTCACCGAGACCGGCGACGTCACAATGACGCTGAACTATATCGCCAAATACAGCGGCGGCGCGTGGTCGGCGCTCCCTAACAACGGACTGAATGGCGAGATGCGCGCCCTCGCGGTGAGTGGAGGCGATCTATATGCCGGCGGTTGGTTTACCGAGACCGCCGATGGCACGGTAAAGGACTTGAACTATATTGCCAAACTGACAACCACGACCGCCTCCGTCGCGACCTTTCGCTCGGCTGGCGCGCAGGACGGCTGGATCCTCGAATCCTCCGAGACCAGCAACAAGGGCGGGACGCTCGACTCCGCCGCCGCGACCTTCCGCCTCGGCGACGACGCGGCGAAGAAGCAGTACCGCGCCATCCTGTCCTTCAAAACCGCCAGCCTGCCCGATAACGCCGTCATCACCAAAATCACTCTCAAGGTCAAGCGCCAGGGCGTTACGGGCGGCGGAGACCCGGTCAACGCCTTCCAGGGTTTTATGGCCGACGTGAAGAAGGGAACCTTCGGAACTTCCGCCCTGCAAGCCGCCGACTTCCAGACCGCCGCCAACAAGACCGTCGGCCCGGTCAAACCGGCTCTCGTTGGCGGGTGGTACAGCATCAACCTGACCGGCGCCAAAGCCTTCATCAACAAACTGGCATCCAACGGCGGTCTGACCCAGATCCGCCTGCGCTTCAAGTTGGACGACAACAACAACGCCGTCGCCAACTACCTCAGCCTGTTCAGCGGGAACGCGCCTCTCGCATCCCGTCCGCAGTTGATCGTCGAGTACTACATCCCGTAGGGAGCCGTGGCCGCTCGCTCATTAAAGCGCGCCTCCTCCGCAAAAAGCGGCCCGGTTGAACGCTCGGAAGAATCTGCCCGCATCCAAACAAAGCCCGCCCCGAAACGTTCGGAGGCGGGCTTCGATTTGACGTGAGAAAGTCTTCGCGCTGCGGCTTGAGCGGACGATCACTCGAACTCCAGGTCGAACTCCTCCCCCTCTTGAAATTCATCCAGCGGCTGGATGGCGATGTCGCTGAATAAGGTTTCCTGCTGCGCCTGCACGCGATAACGCTTCACCAGTTCCAGCAGCGCGAGGAATGTGACGACGATCTCCAGACGAGTCGGCTTTTCGCCCAGCAGGGCGCGGAAGGTCGCGCCGCGTTCCGAGCGCAACTTCGTCGAGATCAGTTCGATCTTCTCACGGATGGTGATCCTCGGCGCGGCGATCACCGTCCCCAACGATTGCTTCTCCTGCTCCGCGGCGAATATCCGCTCGGCGGATTCGAGCAGGTCGGCGAGGGTGATGTCCGAAAGGTCGAGTTTGGCTTCCACCTTCGGCGGCGGAGCGACGCGCAGGAACGTCCGCAGGTTTTTGCTTTGACGTTCCTCCAGCCATGATCCAATCTCCTTAAAGCGTTTATACAGCCGCAATTGACGCGCCAGGTCGTCAGCGGGATTCTCCTCGCCCGCCTCGCGCGCCGGCGGACGCGGCAGCAGCGCCTCCGACTTGATCTGGATCAACTTTGCGGCGATCACCAGGAACGAGGAGATCTCGTCCGCCGTCACCTGCTCAAGCGAGTGGACGTAGGCGAGGTATTGGTCGGTCACCTGCGCGAGCGAAACCGCGGTGATATCCAACTCGGCGCGCTCGATCAGGTCGAGCAGAAGCGCGAGCGGCCCCTCGTAAACGGGGATCGTAACGGTGTAGGAGGATTGCGCGGCGGGAAGCATGGCGCACAGATTTTATCACGGTATAATTTCCGCATGTCCAAACTCACGCACATCGACTCGTCCGGCCGCGCCCGCATGGTGGACGTGGGCGACAAACCCGTCACCGAGCGGACGGCGACGGCAAAAGGCGAAGTCCGCATGCAGCGCGCCACGTTCGACTTGATCCGCGACGGGCAGATCAAGAAAGGGGACGTGTTGACCGTCGCGCAGATCGCGAGCATCGCCGCCGCCAAACGGACCTCGGACCTGATCCCGCTCTGTCATCCTCTGCCTCTCTCCAAAGTGGACGTGGACCTCGCCCTCGACGAATCCCTGCCGGGCGTGGTCGTCACCGCGACGGTCAAGACCTCGGGGCGGACGGGCGTAGAAATGGAAGCGCTGACTGCCGTCTCCGTCGCCGCGCTGACGATCTACGACATGGCGAAAGCCGCCGAGAAGACGATGCGGATTCAAAATATCCGTCTCGTGGAAAAACGCGGCGGGCAAAGCGGGGATGTCGTCAACGAGTAAAGTCACTTCCACGGCTTGACGATCAACGCGTTGTCGTCGTCCGCCGCGTGGCCGAGGTAGGGAAGCCCCCACGCCTCGGCGATTGTCTTCAGGAGGGAATAGAGCGTGTACGGCGTATCGTCCTCAAAGCCATATTTGACCTGCGGCGAGATCAACACGGTCGCGATCCGTCCGCCCGCTTTCCGGGGGAGGCCGCAGCACGAAGCGTCACTGGTCCCCTCGTCCCAGGTGAGGATGACCAGGAACGACTGGCTGTGCGCGCTGAAGTAATCCATGATGGGTTTCATTTGCACGCCCAGCCAGTTATCCGCGATGCCGAGCCAGCAATCGTGCGCAATGTTGCAAAGATTCGGGGTGATGAAAACGAAATTCGGGAGCGCGCCAGCCGCGAGGTCCGCGGGAAGATCCGTGAGGGGACGGACCGTCCGCTCGCAGCGCGCCGCGTCCAGTCGAATCGGGTCGAAGTACATGAACGGGTTGTGCTTCTGGGCGTAGTTCCCCCAGTCGCCCACGAAGCAGGGACGCGGCATGTCCTCCTGGTAGGTTTTCCACGTCCGCCCGCTGGCCTCGATGAGGTCGGGCAGGCTGGGCGCGTCGACGAAGCAATCCTCGCAGTTGCGGTTCACGCCGAAGGTGTCGCCGCCGATCATGGCGAGGTAGTTCGGCAGGCTGGGATGACGTATCGCGTAATGCTGTGTGAGCAGCGTGTAATCGCCCGCGAGACGGTTGAAGATCGGCATGTCGCGGTTGCCGATGACATGCTCGAACTCCTTGTTCTCGAAGACGATGACGACGATATGTTCGAAATTCGGGACGAGCGGCGCGGGCGTGGGGCTGGGCGTGACGGACGGGACGGCTGTGCTGGCAGCCGTCGGCGGAGGCGCGGCGGTCGGCGCCAGCGCGGACGGCGTAACGGTCGGCACGGGCGTCGGCGCGGCGCAAGCCGAAAGCAGGCACGCGGTTACAATCAGGAAAAAGGAACGAATCATTTTGCGTCTCCGTTATGAAACTGACATTCCCATTATCCTACATTGTTGTATCATGTGATGGGAAAGCCGCAAAGGCGAACAAAGAATGAAAGCGCGCGGGTTTCAAAGAAAAACAATCCGTGCGATCCGCGAAATCCGCGTCCAACCATAAAATGCTTTTAAGGAGACAATCATGGAAATCCTGACCGTCCCCATCGAAAAACCCGAAACCGTCAACTTCATCCTCGGACAAGCGCACTTCATCAAAACCGTCGAAGACCTCCACGAAGCGCTGGTCAACGCCGTGCCTGGCATCAAATTCGGCCTGGCGTTTTGCGAAGCCTCGGGCAAATGTCTCGTGCGCTGGAGCGGCTCCGACGAAGCCATGATCGAACTCGCGAAAAAGAACGCGCTCGCCGTCGGCGCGGGACACTCGTTCATCATCTTCCTCGCCGAGGGCTTCTTCCCCGTCAACGTGCTGAACGCGGTCAAAGCCGTGCCGGAAGTGGCGCGCGTCTACTGCGCCACCGCCAATCCCGCCGAAGTCCTCGTCGCGCAGACAGCGCAGGGCCGCGCCATCCTCGGCGTAGTGGACGGCTCCTCGCCCAAAGGCGTCGAAGGCGCGGAAGACATCGCCTGGCGCAAAGACCTCCTGCGGAAGATCGGCTACAAGATCGGATGACCGACGGATCGTGATGATGCGGACTTTACGACGACTCGTCCTGCTTGTTGGACTCATCCTCCTCGCGGCGCTTCTCGCGGACCTCGCGCGGGATTCGGCCTCCCCGGCCGCTCCCTCCCCCGCGCCGACTCTGATTCCCGCTTCGGCGGCCGTCCCTGCCTCCCCCGCCCAAACCGACGCGCCCGTCCCGCCGTCCGCGCCGACCGTCACAAACACGCCCGCGCCCGATCCGTTCGGCACGCGCGTCGCCTTCACCGCCGAAGACGGACGCGAACTGGTCGGCTACTTCTATTCCTCGTGGATGCCCAACGCGCCGGTGGTCGTGTTGATGCACGAATTCGGCAACAATCAGGCCGCATGGAAAGAGAGCAACATCATCGCGTGGATGCAAAATTACGGCGCGCTGGACTCGAGCGGGCAGGCCTACATCTACGCCGGCGGGCGTCTGCCAAACCTGCCCAAAGACCGCTCCTTCGCCGTGTTGACGTTTGACTTCCGCGGTCACGGCGAAAGCCAGCCGCCGCTGAGCGGGGACCTGTACCAAAACCGGGCGGGCTTCCTCATGGACGCCCGCGCCGCCTACGCCCTCGCGCGGACGCTGCCTGGCGTGGACCCGAGCCGCGTCATCGGCATCGGCGCCTCCGTCGGCGCGGACGCGGTCGTGGACGCCTGCGGCGAGATCTGCGCGGGCGCGTTCAGCGTCTCGCCGGGCGGCTGGCTCGGAATCCATTATCACGACGCGGCGGAGGCCGTCCTTGCCCGCGGGTATCCCGTCCGCTGCATGTATGCGGCCAAAGATGACCCGTCCCCGTCCACCTGCTGGAGCGTGAATCCAAACGACCTCTACCGGATCTACGAGTACCCCGGCGTCAAACACGGCATGACGTTCTTCGTCCCCCGTAAAATGGAGGTCGGTTTCGGCGATAACTTGATGGATTTCCTGCTCGCCGCCTCCCGCTAAACGGGGCGCGCGGACAATTTCCGCACGCGGGGAGACCCGTCCGCCTCATGCACATGAGAACGGAATAAACCCAAACGCCCGGTCTGCGTTTCAATTGTATAATCTCATCGACCCATCAACCAAGGAGTTTTCGAGAACCCATGAAAAATTACATGATTAAGAGCCTCGGAGTTCTGCTGCTCGCCATCGCGCTCGCGGCTTGCGGAAGCAGTCCAACGCCCACGGCCCCGCCTGTCGACCTGCCCGCGCCGGTTGTAACCGCCGCCGTCCCGACAGCCCAACCCAATCTCTGCAACAATATATACTATCCAGTTAAAAATAAAGCGGTCTACAAATACACCAGCACCGGAAGTTCAGCCGGCGCCTATTCGTTTCAAAATGTCATCAGCCGGTCCACTCGGAAGGGTTTCACGGTCACCTCGAGGTTCAAGAAGGCTGTAAACAGGCTGCGCTGGGAATGTAAACCCGAAGGCCTGGCGGCAATGGGAATCGGCCTCACCGACATGGCCAGCAGCATGGCCCTCCGTCAATTTACCAACTTTACCGCCAGCAACGTCACCGGCGTCAGCCTGCCCGCCAACCTGGCCCCCGGCATGGAATGGGCATACGCGTTCGACCTGCAAGGCACAGAAAGAGTAAAGCCGGGCGAACCGGCCGGCAACATAGCCGGGCGCATCTCCATGAATTACAAGGCTGGAAACATAGGAAACGTGACTGTTCCCGCTGGCTCCTTCGACGCCCTTGCCATCGAGGTGAAAACATCTACCGAATTTCAAATTGTCCGCGCAAACGGACAGAACCAACAGATCGTGTCGTTCGCCACCTACACCATCTGGTACGCGCCCGGCGTAGGCTTGATCAAATCGAACGGCTCAGGAAACCTCAACAGCCAAAAATACTTCGAAACCATCGTACTGGACTCATACACAATCCCGTAACAATCAGGGAGCGGACCGCCGCTCCCTTTGCACAGCCGCATGACACACCCGCCCATCCCCTTCACCGATTTCAACGGCTCTGGCCCTTCCCTTCACTTCCTGCACGCCAATGGGTACCCTCCCGCCTGCTACCTCCCCCTGTTTGAGTATTTACGTCCCGGCCTTCGCGTCGTTGGGATGCACCTTCGGCCTCTCTGGCCGGATGCGGACCCCGACAAACTGCACGACTGGCTCCCCCTAACCGACGACTTCCTCCGCTTCCTCGCGGACCGGGAAACGGGGCCCGTCCTGGCGGCCGGCCACTCCGTCGGCGGGATCGTCGCCCTGCGCGCCGCGCTAAAAGAGCCAGGGCGCTTCCGCGGGCTTGTGTTGATAGACCCAGTCCTCTTTCCGCCCTATTTCATCCTGCTTTGGAACTTGCTGCGTCTAACGGGATTGGATTGGAAAGCGCACCCCAAGATCCCCGCCGCGCTGAATCGCCGCCGTCATTTCGACGACCTGGAGACGGTCTATCGCGGCTACCGCCGGCGCGGCGTCTTCCGCCATTTGTCGGACGAAAACCTGCGCGCCTACATCGAAGGGATAACGCGTCCGCGCCCAGGCGGCGGCTACGAACTCGTCTATTCGCCGGAATGGGAAGCGCGCATCTACCGCACGGGCATCTGGCGCGACCTCGATCTCTGGCGCGGGCTAAAGACGCTGCAAACGCCAACCCTGATCTTGCGCGGCGCGCAGTCGGATACATTTTGGGCCAGGACCGCGGCCCGGGTCCGCCGCGCCAACCCGAAGATCCAGATCGAAACGCTCGAACGGACCACGCACCTCCTGCCGTTGGAAGAAACGGAAATTGCCGGCCGGCTTATAGTCGAGTTTGCGAATCAAATCCACCTTTGATCAAGGAGCATCCAATGCAGAACCGTCATCTCCTCCAGGCAAGTTTCATCGTGACGATCCTGGCGCTGACCCTCGCGGCTTGCGGACAGAAAACGCCGGTTCCGGTTACGATCATGTACTACCGCCGCGGTTATGTGGAGGGCGGCGAGGACGCCGCGTCGCGCAAAGCGCTCTCGATCGTGAAGGCGTTTCAAAAAAGATATCCGCATATCACCGTGACCCTCGTCGGGATTCCGTACACCCCCGAAGGCACCAATCAGTTGGAAGCGGCGCTGAACGCGCGCGAAGTTAACGTGTTCTCCGTCGCGCCCAGCATGCTGCCAGACCTGATTCGCCGCAACCTCATTTCAAATGTCGAACCGTTCATGACGGCAGAGGACAAAAAAGATTACTACGAAAACGCCCTGCAGCTTGCAACGGTGGACGGCAAGGTGTACGCCTGGCCCCAATGGGTGACGGCGGTGGCGATGTTCGGCAATACGCGGCTGCTCGAGCAAAGAGGCGTGACCCCGCCGACCCTCGAGGATCCGTGGACCTGGCAGGAATTTGTGGAGGCCAGCCATAAACTCACATTTACCCAACCCGATGGGACTCATGTATATGGATTCTCCGCCGCCTCCGCGCCCGGACAGGAACTTTACCTGCCCGTTTTCTACATGGACGGCGGGCGGTTACGCAGCCCGGACGCGCACGTCTTCACCTTGCAGGAGCCGGAAGCCGTCTCTGCCCTGCAAAAACTGGCCGATCTGCGCCTGACGGAAAACGTGACCCCGCCCGACTTCGGCATGGCCGGGCAGACCGACGTACGGACCCAATTCAAGGCGGGGACGGTCGCCATGATCATGGAAACGCCCAGCTTCATCACCGAACTGGAAAGCGAGGCGATTCCCTTCGTCGTCTTCCCCAACCCGGTCGGCGAGACCGGCCAACTCGTAACGACGGGCGGCTTCGGTATGTTCAGCGTGGTCGAGGTCGACGATCCCAACGTCCTGGCGGCCTCTCACCTGTTTGCGCGCTATTTAACCGGCACGGAGGTGGCGCAGGACATCCCCGGCTATCAACTCGCTCCCAGTTTACGGCGCAGCAACACCATGTACGCCACCAATGAGCCGCGCCTGGTCATTTCGCGCCTCGTCGCTTATGGCGTCTACGAGCCGCCGGTCGACATCTCTAACGAGCTGACCAGGGAATTCACGCTCGCCCTGCAGTCCATCTTGTTGGGAGAAAAGACCGCCCAGCAAGCCATGGACGAGATCGCGCCTGTTTACCAGCAGGAATTGGACGCGCAGTTCAAATGAAACCTGTCCGCGGGCATATCGCGCGTAGAATCATCTTTGCGTATTCCGGCCTGGCGTTTGTCACGATCCTGGTTTCGGCAGGCGCCATCGGTGGAATCAGACTGCTGTACCAGAGGCTCGTCCTGGAGGCGCGCCAGCGGCAGGAAATGGCGCTGCTCAGCGCGCGCATCCGCTCTGAAGCGCTGCTGCTCGCCAATTCCGTCCAGCAATACGTCATTGACGCGGAAAGCGGGGAGGCGGAAAGGCTGGCCCTCGAAAAGCACATTGTCATGCTCGAAGAACTGCTCCAGCGGGCGGTGGACGGGATAAATCCGGATAACGTGGATGAAAGCATCGCCGTCGGCCTGGCGCTTCAAAACATCATGTCCTTCAAGGTGCAAAGCCGCCGCATCCTGGATCTTTCCGACCAGGAGGGCGGGTTTGGGCCCGAGACAAAACGCCAGATGGACGCCCTGCTCCAACATTACCAGCCCGAACTGATCAAATCGCTGGAGGATTTTGAGAAACTTGAAGGCAGCGCCGCAAAATCGTCATATGCCCAGGCCGACATCTATTCGCTTCACCTGACGATCTTTATCGCCATGCTCTCGGCCGCGGCGGTCGTCTTTGCAATCGGCATGTCGGTTTGGCTGGCAAAACGGCTCATCATTCCGCTGACCGCCCTGACCGAAAACGTGAAATTGCAGCCTGAGCTGTCCCTGCAAAGGCCCATTGAAATTTCCACCGACGACGAAATGGGCGCGTTGGCGCAGGCTCTTAATCAAATGAAAGCCGAGATCAACGCCTCGCGCGACAAACTGGAAGAATACGCGGACACTCTTGAAGAGCAGGTGGAAGAACGCACCCGCGAACTGAAACTGCTCGCCATCACCGATCCGCTGACGGGGATCTACAACCGCGGCCATTTCTTCGCGCTCGCCGAAAAGATATTGGACAAAACCAAACGATTGAACCATCCGTTCTCCGTGGCGCTCTTCGACCTCGACCACTTCAAGAACATCAACGACCGTTTCGGTCATGCCGCCGGGGATCTCGCCCTCAGACAAGTCGCGCGGACGATGCAATCCCAGATCCGCCAGATGGATTTTCTCGGGCGATACGGCGGCGAGGAATTCGTGGTGGCGTTGCCCTCCACCAAAATAAGCGAGGCTCTTCAGATCGGCCAGCGGATCGTTATCGCGGCAAGAAAAATGCAAGTCGAATATAATGGGCGCAGCATTCACGTTACCATCAGCGGCGGCGTCGCTTCCTATGCCTACGACGACGAGGATCTCGGACACATCCTCTCCAAAGCCGACAAGGCGCTCTACCTCGCCAAGAAACAGGGACGCGACCGGGTCGTCGCGCACAACTCAACGACAGGTTACATGGAGAAAACATGACAGAATACTCTTCCGCCGAACTGATGATCGTCAACGCCGCGCGGCTGCTGCGCGACGGCGACGTGGTCTTCGTGGGCGTGGGACAGCCCAATCTGGCCTGCAACCTCGCCAAGCGGACTCACGCTCCCAACCTCGTGATGATCTACGAAGCGGGCGTGATCGGCGCGGAACCCGCGCGGCTTCCCCTCTCCATCGGCGACCCAACCCTCGTCAGCGGCTCGCTCTCGGTGGTAAGCATGTACGACATCTTCAGCAACTACCTCCAGCGCGGCAACGTGGACGTAGGCTTCATGGGCGGCGCGCAGATAGACAAATTCGGCAACATCAACGCGACCGTCATTGGCGCGTACGAAAAACCGAAGGTCCGCCTGCCCGGTTCGGGCGGCTCGCAGGAGATCGCCGCCTGGGCCAACCGCTGTTATATTATGACGCCGCACCAGAAGCGGCGCTTCCCCGAACGCTGCGACTTCCGCACCTCGGTCGGCGCGCTGGATGGAGGCGGGGAACGTCAACGCATCGGCCTGCGCGGACGCGGCATGGAAGCCGTCGTGACCGACATCGGCATCCTCGAGCCGAACGAGAACGGCGAACTGGTCCTGGCCGCGCTCCACCCCGGCAAGATCGTTGACGACGCGCAAGCCAACACCGGCTGGGACTTGCAAACCGCCGCGCAAGTCAGAACGACCGAACCGGTCAGCGAGCGCGAGTTGACGATCCTGCGCGCAGAACTCGACCCGACGGGCATCTACATCAAAAGCGGCGGATGACCTTGCAAGGTTGAAAGCGGAAAACAAAAACGATTGCGATAAAATCGGACGCGACGATGGAACGTCACCTCTTCCTCACCGGTCAGACTGAATTGCACGGTTCGCTGGTCGCGCTGAATTCCATGCAAGCGCGCCTGCGCGGACAAAAGGCCACCGGCCTGATCGAAGTCAAAGTGGGGACGAGCCGCCAGATCGTGATCGTCTACGCCAATGGCGTCCAGGTCGGGACATACCTGCTGGAAAACGACAAGAGCCGCTCCTTCAACCTGACTGAACTTTCCGTGCTTTGGGGCGGCGCGCCGTTTTCCGTCTCGTCCGTCACCCTCCCCGACCGGGCCGGGCGCGCCGTCTGGCTGATCCTCGAATCGCGGCTGCACGAACGCGCCGAGGTCAACAATGAACAGGATTGGAACCAACTGCTCGCGCGCTGGAAACAGGAAGGCTTCAACGGCGCGGCGGAATTAACTTCCAAAACCGTTCAGGGATTCATCGTCCTCCAAATGGGACAGGTCGTGGAGACCGAGACCGTCTTCTTCAGCGGAAACGGATTCGAGTCCGCGCCGCCTCCCAACGTCGGCGTATACGGAGCCTGGCAGGTCGCCACTTACGCCGCCTCCCCTCTCTCAGGCGCGTGGAAATGCCTGAACCTGCGCGAGAGCGCGATCCGCTGGGCCAGCCGCGCGCTGGACCGCTACCGGGAGATCGCCGGATATAAATTCCTGCAAGTCACCAGCCGGGAGATCAAAGAGATCATCCGCCCCTGGGAATGGAAGATCGAGATCGCCAACGCCTCCATCACCGACGACCACTTCTTTGCCGGCCTCGAAGCCGCCGCGCACGCCTACCGCGCGCTGCTCATGGGACTGGGGACCCAGATGAGTTTCGTCGTCGGCAGCGCGCTGACCCAACGGATCCTGAACGAAGTCTACGAAGACCTCGAAGCCGACCAGCGTTCCGCGCTGGGCGCCCACCGACTGATCCCCGCCGCATTTTCATTTTGAGACCCCCCCCATGAACATCAGCCTTGAAACCAGACCCGGCGTCAAACACTCCAAACGCGTATGGAATTGGGCGCTGGCCGCGGCGCTCGCGCTGGCGGCATTCGGTTGGGTCTATTACTACGAACCCCTGCAGACGGGGGCCTACTCCAGTTACTGGAACGACAAAATCACGGACGCAATCACGCTCCTGGCCGTATTCGCCGCCGCAGGACTCAGCCTGAATTTAACGCGCCACTACGCCCCATCCGAACCGCCGCGCCGCGTCTGGGCGACCTTCACCCTCGGCTGGTGGGCTTGGGCGGCCAGCGAATCCCTCGGCTTCATTTACGATTACTTCTACTGGTACAAGTCCTATCCCGACTACACAGTCCCCGAAATCACCGTCATGGACGCCTTCTGGCTGCTGGGATACTTCTTCTTCGGACTTTCTCTATACCATCAATTCCGCCTGATCTACCGCGCCAAAGGCGGACAAAAAATAGCCGCCTATCTATTATTCATCGCCGCCATCCTCCTGGCCGCCTTCGGGCTGACCAGATGGGCGCTGGACGCCGGGCTGGGAAGCGGAAACACATGGGAAGGAATGTATCTCGGAATCCTCTATCCCGTTCTCGACCTGCTGGAGGGCGCGGCCGCCCTCTGGCTCTTCTTCCTCTTCGGCCTCGGCTACCTCGGGCGTCCCTGGTGGGGACTGATTCTGTTCGCCTTCGCCGACGGAATCGCCACCTTCTTCTGGCTCGGCGGCTACAATTGGGTTTCAGACCAGGCCTACTACACGCTCGACCTGCTCGCCAACCTGATCTACCTCGCGGGCTACGCCCTCACCGCGCTGGCCCTCCTCGCCGCGCACGAACATATCGAACGGGGCATCACCGCCGAAACGCAAAACGCGCCGCAACCCTGACGTTTTTCTCCCTTTACGAGATTCAAAAGTCAAAGTATATGAAGAGGGATGAACGCGATCATCCGCGCCGCTCTCTTCGACCTCGGGGGAACCCTGATGTATTCGCGCGAACCGTGGGAGCCCATCCTCGATCGCGGCTACCAGGCCCTCGCCCAATCCCTCTGCGAGCAGGGATTTGACCTCGACTGCGCCGACCTGCCCAAAACCGTCCGCTACCACCTCGACCGATACTTCGCCCGCCGCGACGAAGACCTCTTCGAGACCACCTACCTCGCCGTCCTGCGCGAACTGCTGATCGAGCGAGGCCATCCCAACGTTGACGACAAAGTCATCCGCCGCGCGCTCGACGCCTTCTACGCGCACACGCAGCCCAACTGGACGCTGGAGGAAGACGCCGCCCTCATGCTCCGCACGCTCGAAGCGGGCGGCTACCGCCTCGGACTCGTCTCCAACGCGGGCGACAACCAGGACGTCTTCCAGCTCGTCGAACGCTTCGGCATCGAGCCGTTCTTCGACTTCATCCTGACCTCGGCGGCCTGTTCCTACCGCAAACCGCATCCGCGCATCTTTGAACTCGCGATGGCGCACTGGAACATCCCCGCGCGCGAGATCGTGATGGTCGGCGACAGCCTCGAAGCGGACATCCGCGGCGCGCAGCGCCTCGGCATCTTCGCCGTCTGGATCAAGCGACGCGTCTCGAAGACCGCGAACCGCCGCGGCGTCCAGCCCGACGCGGAGATCGAATCGCTGGCCGAACTCCCCGCGCTGCTCCGTCGCGTCTCAAGTTGACGCCCCGCAAACCCATTTCGGGATGGTAGAATCGCCTTATGCCCGACCTCTTCGACCACGCCATGCAGGAGCGCATGAAAACCGAAGCCCCGCTGGCGGCCCGTATGCGCCCGCGCACGCTGGACGAATTTGTAGGACAGGAACACATCGTCGGCGAGGGCAAACTGCTGCGCCGCGCCATCGAAGCCGACCGACTCTTCTCGTCCATCATCCTCTTCGGCCCGCCTGGCTCTGGCAAGACCACCCTCGCGCAAGTCATCGCCAACACCACACGGAGTCACTTCGTCACCATCTCGGCAATTTTGGCGGGCAAAGCCGACCTGCGCGTCGTCGTGGATGAAGCCGTCGAGCGGCGCCGCCTGCACAACCTCCGCACCATCCTCTTCGTGGACGAAGTCCACCGCTGGAACAAAGCCCAGCAGGACGCGCTCCTGCCCCACGTCGAGAGCGGCGTGATCACCCTCATCGGCGCGACCACCGAAAACCCATACTTCGAAGTCATCAAAGCGCTCATCTCGCGCTCGCGCGTCTTCCAACTGCGGAATCTGAATCAGGAAGAGACGGGCATCCTGCTCGACCGCGCCCTGGCGAACAAAGAACGCGGCTACGGGAACAAGCGCGTCATCCTCGACCCCGAAGCGCGCGCCCACCTTTGCGAAGTCGCGGGCGGGGACGCGCGCAACGCCCTCAACGCCCTCGAACTCGCGGTGGAGTCGACTCCCCCCAGCGCGGACGGCGCGATCCGCGTCACGCTCGAGGTCGCGCAGGAATCCATCCAGCGCCGCGCCGCGCTCTACGACAAGGACGGCGACGCGCACTACGACACGATCAGCGCGTTCATCAAGTCTGTGCGCGGAAGCGATCCAGACGCGGCCTTGTACTGGCTGGCAAAGATGCTTTACGCGGGCGAAGACCCGAAGTTCATCCTGCGCCGTTTGGTCATCCTCGCGGGCGAAGACATCGGCCTCGCCGACCCGATGGCGCTCGTGGTGACGGCCTCGGCAGTCCAGGCTTTCGAGTTCGTCGGCCTGCCCGAGGGGATTTATCCCATCGTCGAGGCGACGTTGTACCTCGCCACCGCGCCCAAGTCCAACAGCGCGGGCGCATACTTCAAAGCGATGAAGAAACTCGAAGAGGAGGGACAGGTCTCCGTGCCGCGTCATCTGATGGACGGGAATCGCGACGCGGCCGCCATGGGTCACGGCAAGGACTACGTCTATCCGCATGACCATGCGGGGCATTTCATCCCGCAGCAATACCTGCCGAAACGCCTGCTCGGGACATATTTCTACAGTCCCTCGGGCGAGGGGTATGAAGCGCAAGTGGCGGCGCGCCTCGAAATGTGGCGCGAGGCGCAGAGAAAGGCGCTGGGAATCGAAAAGCACATCGAAGCCCCTGAATTAAGTGAAGAGCAAATCCACGAAATAAAACGGAAAATCAAATAACATGCCTCTGCTGCTTCTCATCCGTCACGGCGAAAACGATTACACCAAAAAGGGAAAACTCGCGGGACGCATTAGCGGCGTCCACCTGAACGAGCGCGGACGCGAACAAGCTCAGGCGTTGGGCGAGGCGTTCAAGGACGTCCGCGTCGCGGCGGTCTACTCCAGCCCGCTGGAACGCGCCGTCGAGACGGCGACCCCGATCGCCGAGGCGCGCGGCCTCCCCGTCCAGATCGAGGCGGGGCTGCTCGAGTCGGACGTCGGGCAGTGGCAGGGACGCGCCTGGCGGTCGCTGCGTCGGATGAAGATCTGGGAGACCGTTCAGCGCGCGCCGTCTCGTTTCCGTTTCCCCGAAGGCGAATCGTTTCTGGAGATGCAGGGCCGCGTCGCCGCCGCGCTGGACGCCGTCCTGCGGAAACACAAACCAAAGGAGATCGTCGTCTGCGTCTTCCACGCCGACCCGATCAAACTGGCCGTGGCCCACTACCTCGGTCTGCCGCTCGACCGCTTTCAACGGCTGGGATGCGACACGGGTTCGGTCAGCGCGTTGCAAATCGGCGGGACGGGGGCCAGCCTGGTCAAACTCAACCAGCGCCCGCCGTTCGATTTCCTGTGAGGCGGCTCGGCGCGCCCCGCCTACCGCCACAACTTCGCCAACTCGTCGAGGGCGTTGTAATACGGCAAAATGCTGGGGATGAAGTGCCGCTCGTCTCTCGCGTGCGGACCGACGCCCGACTGCCCCCACACGACTCCCTGCCCGCTCGGAGCGAAACGCGCGCTCGTGCCTGGCAGCTTCCTCCCGACTCTCGCCTCGACTCCTCCCCCCGTCCGTTTGACCGCTTCGAGCAGCGCTTTCAAGGCTGGATTTTCCGCGTCGCAGGCCACGCCGTTTTCCATCACCGAGAAGCGCGCTTCCAACCCGTTCTCCGCGCAATAGGCTTCGACTAAAGATCGGAGGCCGAGGAGGTCGTCCTGCGGGATGGAGCGGATCTCGACGCCGAGAATCCCCTCCCCCGCGGCGACGTTGTACACGCCCGTCGTGCCGACATTAATGAACGGGAACCTGGCCTGCGACTGCCAGCCGTCGGACGATTTCAGCGTAAGATGACTGGCAAAGATTTCGTTCAACGCCGAACGCGCCGCGATCAACTTCTCGCTCAAGTCGCCCGTCCCCGCCACGCCGCTGTGACCTTTCGCGCCGCGCGCGACCACGTCGAAGCGCATGATGCCGCGATTCTCCACGCAGACTTCGCCGAGGAGCTCGTCGCCTTTTTCGCCCGTCCGCTCGCCCGCGATCAAAAGGGACGGGGTCAAGTCCAATTCCTTCAAGACGAACGGCGTGCCCCACGCTTCTGCTTCGCCGTTCTCTTCGTTGCCGACCAGCAACAGGGCGAGATTCGGTAAAGTCCCTCTCTCGAAGCCTGAGTCTTCCATCCTGGCTACACGCAGAGCGTCCTTCATCCAAACCAGATATGTGGCGACGACGGTTTTCATATCCGCCGAGCCGCGCCCCCAAAGGTAATCGCCTTCGACGCGCGGGGTGAACTGGGAGTCGTCGGGATCGGGTTCGACAACATCGAAATGGCCTGTAAGCAAGATTGGTGATTGGTAATTGGTAATTGGAGATTGGCCGCTGACAGGTTTGGGGAATTGTGCGTAGACGGCGGGATATTTGCCGTTGAAGAATTTGACTTCGAGGCCTGCGCTGCGGAGATAGTCGTCAATCAACGAGGCGGCGCGGTGGACTTCGTCCAGCCGTTCGTTCGGGCAGGCGGTGACGGACGGGATGCGGATCAACTGCCGCGCCAAGTCCAGGATCTCGGATGTCTTATCGGGATAGGAGATTTCGATCACGGCCTGAGTCCGCGGGAGGAACGGGATGGGCGGCTTTTGGGATGCCGCAAGGCCATCCCCTGCGCGGGCGGCTTCGCGGCCGCGTTGAATGAATTCGCCGATCTTGGCCGCGTCCGCGCCGAGGGAGGGGTAATCGGAGGCGATGCGTTCCACGTCCGATTTCACCTGCGCCTCACGCTCGTAGAACAATTCCTTGAGAAGGCTCAGCGGCGCTTCGTCCCCGCCGAGTTCGGCCTGCAATCGGGCGCGGATCTTCTCGGCGGTGTTGCGTCCGCCCTCGGACATCTCGACGAGGGGATGGAGGTCATCCCACAGGTTGAGAGCCTCCGCCAGCGGCTTGACCTCGTCCAGCGTCCACTTGAGGAAGGCGCGCACGGAGACGGGTTTGCCCGTCAGCGGGTTCTCGATCTCGGCGCGCAGGCCGAATTGCGCGGCGAGCCGTTCGTTGGCGCGGGCGCGGCTGATGTCTTCGCGGTCGTAGCGGAAGGAACGCGCAAAGCGGGGGTCGGCGTAGACGCGGAGGAGCAGGAGATGTTTGAGGGTCAGGTTGGCGATGTCGAGGTCGAGACTGTGACCGCCTTCGTCGGTGCGGACTTCGACGCGTCCCATCGGGAGGTTGATGCGCGCCATCAGGTTCTGTTTTTCGATCTGCAGGGCCATCTCCTCGGGCGGAGTCGCCTCGCCGACGGCGAACAAGCCTCGGGCGTAGAGGGAAGCGAGCTGGTCGCTCGTCGTGGAGATGATGCGTTCGACGGGTTCGGCGAACGAGCGGGCGCGGACGGGAGTCCAGTTGTTGTTCCCGAAGCGGACGCCGCGCCGCACGAGGTCGTAGGAGATTTGCAGGTAATCGTCGTAGGAGCGGTAGAGGTCGGGCAGGTCAATGGCGGAGGGATTTGGGAAGGTCAGGTTGCGGATCGAGTCGAACTCGGTCAGGGCGACGACGGCGCGTCCGTCTCGCACCTGCGCCTGCATGGGCGTGGACGCGCTGGCCGCGATGAAGAGACAGGCGAAGGCGCGCAGGAGGCGCGAAGCGGTGATGTAGAATTCGGACTTGAAGCCGTCGAGGTGACGGTCGCCGCGCTCGCTGGAGGGCAGGTGCATGAAGTCCCAGGCGAAGAGTGGGTCGGGCAGGGACAGGTTGGAGTGGATACCCGTGGTGGCGAGGGTGTCGCCGTAGAGGTCCACGCATTTTTCGAGATAGCGGCGTTTGGCGATGGGCCATTCCCCAGGGATGGAGTCGTGACCGATGGCGGTGAGGAAGAGCAGGTTGCCGTGCCAGTAGTGCAGACGCTCGCCGAAGTTGAGGCCAGCGCGGTGCAGCGCGTTGACGAGGGCGGCTTCCATCAGGCGCGTTTCGTAGATGGCGCCGCGCGGACTGTAGTAGGGACGCGTCGCCCATTCGATCATCCAGTGAAAGACTTCGAGCTGGCTGAACTGCGCCTGCCAGGCGGGGATGCACTCGGCGCGCAGGTAGTCCACAAAGGACTGCTGGCTGGGTCCCGCGCCGACGGTGAGCAGCGGACGCAGGTCGGCGTTGAGGAGGTTCCATTCCTGCTCGAAGCCGTTGAGTCCGCCAGAAGGCTTTTCTTTGACGGCTTGTTCGACGGCGAGGAGGTATTTGTCGGCGAATTGGGAGAGGGAGGAGGGCATGGGGGGGATTGGGGGGTGGTGGTTGGGGGTTGGAGGTTGGAGGTTGGAAATTGGTAATTGGAGATTGGTAAGTGGTAATTGGAGATTGGAGATTGGTGGTTGGAGGGTGGAGATTGGAGATTGGAGATTGGTGGTTGGAGGGTGGAGATTGGTGGTTGGAGGTTGGAGGTTCGTGGTTGGAGAGTGGAGATTGGGGGATGGTGGTTGGTAAGTGGTAATTGGAGGTTGGAGGTTGGGGTGTTTTGTTGAGCGATTATACAGAGAAATTCCAAAATTTGCCCCTTTTGGATTCGATTTCATGCTATACTCCCGCCCATCACGAGGAAAGTTTGCCAGTTGACCTTCCCCGAAACCGTCCACCCATTTTTGTGACCACAGGAGGCTGAAATGACCGTGAAGTTCAATGTCGTCGAGCGCGGCAATCCGTCGAATCCAGCCGCGCCCAAGAAGTTCTACCCGTCCATTAAATCGAGCGGGCGCAGAACCCTGCGGCAAATGGCGGAGAGGATTTCGCAAATCTCCACCGTCTCCAGCACGGATACGATGGCTGTGCTGGAGGCCCTGCTGACCACCATCCCGCAGGAGTTGGCCGCGGGGAATATCGTGGAGTTGGGCGATTTCGGCAATTTCTGGCTGAAGAGTAATTCGGAAGGTTCAGATGTCGCTGAGGCCGTGCGCGCCAACAGCATCAACACCATCCTACCTCGCTTTATCCCTGGCAAGGAATTCAAGAAGATTTTGAATTCCATTGAGTTCGAGAAGGTATAAACACTTCTAAATGTTTTTCCCAAGACTTCTAAATGTTTTACTAAAGACATTTAGAAGTCTTTGTTTTCCCATTAGGGAAGGTTTGGCGGAAAAGCCAAATTTGACATGCTATAATTTCGGCGCGGAGATGCCAAACTTTCATGGATAAGAGAAGAAAAAAACTTCTAAAAATTTCAGAACCACAAATGGGTTATGCTCTTGACTTTAGAAATACGCGAGTAAAGGCGAAACCATTTATTAAGTGGGCAGGAGGAAAGTCTCAACTCCTGCCTGATATGTCCAAACTGTTTCCACCCAAAGACCAAATTAGAAGATATTTCGAGCCTTTTCTTGGTGGAGCGGCTGTATTCTTTTATTTGCAACATCCAAGATCGTTTCTTTCGGACAGCAATAAAGAACTTGTAGAGTTGTATCAAGTGGTTCAGAAGAATGTTGAGGAACTAATCACTGCCTTGAAAGTTCATAGAAATGATCCCAATTATTTTTATGAAATTCGCGCACTTTCACCATTAGACTTGACACCTGTACAGCGGGCGGCAAGATTTATCTACTTAAATAAAACTTGTTTCAATGGCTTGTACCGTGTAAACAGCAAAGGCGAATTCAATGTGCCCTTTGGAAAATACAAAAATCCAAACATTTGTGATGAAGAGGGTTTGCGCGCTGCTAGTTTGGCATTACGGCACGCCAAAATAACAACTAATGATTTTGAATCAATTTTGTCGAGAGCCAAACCTACAGATTTTATTTATTTTGACCCTCCCTACCATCCAATAAATAAGACTTCAAGTTTTACTTCGTACACTTCTGATAAATTTAGTGATGACGAACAAAAACGTTTAGCATGTGTTTATAGAGAACTGGCTAATCGTGGCTGTTTCGTGATGTTGAGCAATTCAGATACGCCCTTGATTAGAGAACTATACAAAGATTTCTATATTAATGAAATTCAAGCAAGTCGAGCGATTAACAGTAAGCCTGAAGGTCGCGGCAAAATTACTGAATTGCTAGTTATCAACTACTACTGGACAAAAAAATGAAGACTCGAAAACAATACATTCCGACGTTGAATTATTGGCACTCTATGTTCTTGAATCCATCTTTTGGTGGAAGATGGACAATTGAAAATAGGATTCCTGTTTCTGAAATCAAAATAGATAAATCTCTTTTTTCATTTCAGAACGAAGTTAGCGAGGGCCAAGTAGATTCAATGGTCGAAGAATTCAATATCGAATACTGGATACCAATAACGGTTAATCCCGAATATTTTCTTTTGGATGGTCAACATAGGTTGCAAACTGTGAAACGACTGGGACTGAAATATATTGATGTCATTGTGGATCATGGAGACGTAGAAACGACGGGTTCCAAAAGGAGTTGCTATGGCTAGGGCAAATGATGTTGCGTGGGAAACTTACATTCGCGAAACCAAAATCAGACTCAATGGTCAGTCGTATATAATTGATGCTAAAAACTTGAAAAAGGTAACGCAACGCGAACCGCGCTTAATGGCAAAGGTTGACGATCCAGAACAACTGCCAAACGTATTGCGCGAGGCAGGGTATTCCTTGTTGGCAGTTACAAACGGCAGTTACTTGGTTTTTCAGGGAGATGTTTTTATACCTGTCCCCGATTGTTCCATTGAATCTGTTTACAACCCCCGAACAGACTTCCCCCTAGAAACCATAGGCAGAGGAACAGGAGAAGCAGAATATCTTGACAACGCTTTCAATACTGGCTTGCTTTCTGATTTTACAGGAAGTGGGGTTTTGTATTTGACAATTCGAGGACGGGAAAGAACCAAACGATTTAACTTTTTGATTGGTGCAAGTAACATGGAAATAAGCGTCAATGGTGTTCAAATTGAGGTAGATGCTGGCTATGAGAGTGAAAATGATATTGTGCTTGTAGAAGGCAAAATTGGAAACCGTAGCCATTTCAATATTCGGCAACTTTATTACCCGTTCCGACATTTCTCTCAACTTGTCCCGCACAAGAATGTGCGAACGGTATTCTTTTCCTATGATTTGAGCCGCGCCACTTATTCTTTGTACGAATTTGGTTTTGAAAATCCAGAAATCTTTGACTCGATATACCCCATCAAATGTTGTGTCTATTCTCTGGCGATGCCACAGGCTTATGCCGTCGAAGAATTGTTCGACAGGAATTTTGAAATTGAAAACAACATTGTGCCTCAGGCAGACGATCTAAACAAGATTCTTGAACTTCTGACTCTCATTAATAGCGGACAAAACACTGTAACTGAAATTGCCGATCATTTTGTGTTTGACGTGAGACAAAGTAATTACTACGGAGAAGCGGCAGAATTTTTAGGTTTGATTACCCGTAATCGTGGCGTCTTTGAGTTAACTGAACGAGGTCTTCAATTTGTCTCAACAGAACCAAGCCGCCAACAACTTTACATCGCAAAACTGGTGATAAATACTTGGTTTTTCAAGGAACTACTACACAGGGCGAGAAGAAAAGGATTCTTCACTGTGTCAGATATACGTGCCTTGATTGAGGCTGTTGAAAAAGAAAGTGGCGATAAAAGATACACCCAATCTACCATCGGCAGAAGAATGAGCACCATCATTTCTTGGATAAAATGGATAAGCGAAGAATTCAAATCTATTGCGATTGAGGATGATAAATTTATTTTAAAATAACCCTGACTG
>ERZ795060.2026-NODE-2026-length-21656-cov-8.412481_pt1 | contig 21656 bp, 20 predicted proteins | sample MGYA00375144_ERZ795060 | MGnify/ENA primary metagenome ERZ795060 (study PRJEB30189, sample SAMN05720157) | activated sludge metagenome | isolation source: anaerobic digester from wastewater treatment plant | place: Japan | collected 2015-05-15 ...
AAAAGTATAGTTTTTTTTCTATACTTTAGTCTGATTTTCTAGGGGGCTAATCCAAGTACACTGCTCAGAACAAAGCAGAAGAAATTAGGCGATGGTACGAGACCGAACATAATGCGATATCATTTTTCCAGCAAACCACTTTTTTTTCAAGGGGGCTGTATGAATATGTACATAATCCAAACGATACCAGGCTTAAGAAACAAATAGAAGAGCGGTTGAAGGCTTCAAATCGAAACGGAAGATATGCCAACATATTTATTATCGATACTACAGCTAATGTGATTTTTTCGCTCGAAAAAGAAGAACAATACTTTGACAAGGATACCCGAACTGCTATTCGTGAATCATTTATACAAAACAAAATAAGTTTTGTTAACATTTATCAACATAGCAAGCACCATGCGTATTTCATGGAATTTGTAGTTCCTATTAGTCTTGCCGGTCAGAAAACACCTTTCGTTTCCCTGTTATTTCGCATTCGTCCCGAGAATGGTTTATTTCCTTTACTCGATAAATGGCCTCTATTGAGCTACTCGGCACGCATTTACCTTGTACGTACTACCAATGATATGCTGGTTATCCTAAACAGGAAGTATAATGATTCACTGCTTGAACTGCCCCTGAATAGCCATTATGCCGAAGTTATGGCCTTCCATCATCCCGAAAAGGTGATTGATGGGATAGATTATCGCAAAAATAATGTTTCAGCCGTTACAATTCCTATTGATAAAATGGGATGGTACCTGCTGGTTAAAGTTAGCCAGGATGAATTATATGCTCCGTTGATTAATAGACGAAACGTTTTCGTTTTGCTTACCATGGCCATCGTTATACTTATAACTATTGGATATAGGCTGTTACAAATTAATCAGGAGAAATTTTATTTCAAAAAACTTTTGCAAAAGGAACAGAGCTGGAATAATCAGCTGAAAGAATACCGGACAATCCTGTATAGCATAGGGGATGGAGTAATTACTACCGATCGTGAAGGTAATATTACCATGATGAATGCTGTAGCAGAGCAATTGACGGGTTTTACGGAACAAAATGCTCTCAGGCAGCCTCTTACGAGCATTTTCAGGATAGCCAATGAATATACGCTCGAACCTGTTGAAACGCCTATTGAAAAAGTAATTCGTGAAAAACGGGTAATAGGACTCGCCAATCATACCGTATTAATTGCAAAGTCGGGGGAAATCATCCCCATTGTCGATAGTGGTGCACCTGTCATTGATGAATTTGGAAATATTCAGGGGGTTGTGCTTGTTTTTCGCGACCAGCGGGAAGAAAAGCAAAAGGAAGCTTTGCTTCGTAATACCGAACACCAATACCGAACACTTTTTGAGGCAATCCCGGATGGTATTGCCCTGCATGAGTTACTTTTTGATGAGAAAGGCCAACCTATCAACTATCGAATAATCACCGTCAATAAGCGATATGAAGAAATATTTAGCATTTCGAGGGATAGGGCTATCAACGCATTAGCAACTGATCTTTATGCTGCCGCCGAACCACCCTATCTCGATATATACGCAAAGGTAGCTATGGAAGGAAATCCCATTGAGTTCGAAACTTTTTTCCCATGGCTCAATAAATATCTTCGCATCTCTGTTTATTGTCCCGAGAAAAATAAGTTTGCGGCTGTGTTCCAGGATGTGACTGAACAAAAACTCCTTGAAACAGAACGTTTTCGTTTGCTCAATATGCTCGAAAATAGCATCAACGAAATTTATGTATTCGATTATAACAACTGGCATTTTGAATATGCTAATCGAGGAAGTCTTCGAAATACAGGTTATTCGATACAGGAATTGATCGAAATGACCCCATTGGAATTATTGGAAGGAATTAGTAGAGAAGATTTTAATCAATTGCTAAAACCTTTAAAAACCGGAGAAAAGCAAACCATTACTTTTGAAGCCTTTCACCGACGAAAGGATGGTAGCCAATATCCGATTGAGGCACAAATACAAATTCAGCAGGAACGCAACCACAAGGTATTTTTGTCCATTATCAGCGACATTACTGAGAAAAGAAAATACAAGCAAGAACTTGCTGTTGCGGAACAAAAATATACCGAACTATTCAACTCAATTACCGAAGCCATATTTATTCATGATATACAAACGGGTGATATCATTGATGTCAACCAGTCGGTAGTTAATCTATACGGTTACAGTTCCAAGCAAGAAGTCATTGAGCAATGTAATATTGGAACCCTGAGCGACTCTGAACGAGATTATACCCAGGAAAAAGCGCTTGCACTTATCCAAAAAACTGTGCAAGAAGGTCCACAACATGTTGAATGGCTTGCCAAAAAGAAAAATGGGGAGACATTCTGGATGGATTTATTGCTGAAAAAAGTCTGCCTGGGGCACACCGACTACGTTATTGCTACAGGCAGAGATATAACGCTGGAAAAACAGATCAGACTTGCTTTGGATGAAAGCAATGAACGATTTCGACTGGCCTTTTTAACGAGTCCCGACGCGGTAAATATCAACCGAATGTCGGACGGACAGTATGTAGAAGTCAATGAAGGATTTTGCAAGATTACCGGCTATACCCGCGAGGAAGTTATTGGCAAGACTTCCCTTGAACTTAACATCTGGGTTAACCCCGACGACCGTGCAAGGTTGGTTAATGAATTAAAAGAAAAAGGCTACTGCGAAAACTTTGAGGCTCAGTTCAGATGTAAAGACGGCAGAGTAATAACAGGGCTTATGTCGGCACGAATCATCATGCTCAAAAATGTGCCACATATCCTCAATATCACGCGCGATATTAGCTCGAGAATTGAAATGGAAAAACAATTGATAGAAGCAAAAAACAAAGCCGAAGAAAGCGATAGACTTAAAACAGCTTTTCTACACAATATTTCGCACGAAATACGTACCCCCATGAATGCTATCATGGGATTTGCCGACCTATTGAAAAACGAGGAACTTGCTCCTGAACGTCGCGCAAAATACCTCGACATTATTATCAATAGCTCCAAACAACTTTTAAGCATTGTAAATGATGTGCTGGAAATATCTCGCCTGGAAAGTCGCACGGTTCCATTACACTTTAGCACTTTCAACCTTAACCATCTGGCGGAAGAATTATACCACCTATTTTTACCACGCATTAGAAATTTACAATTTAGTTTTCACTGTGGCTTAGCAACCGAAAAAGCTTTTATTGAAGGTGATAAAGAAAAAATTAACCAGATACTCACCAACTTGCTTAACAATGCCCTTAAGTTTACTCGGGAAGGAAGCATTGAGTTTGGCTACAATATTGAAAATGATAACCTGGTATGGTATGTAAGGGATACTGGAATGGGTATACCCGAAAATGAACAGGATAAAATTTTTGAACGATTTTATCAGGCCAATCTTGCCATTGCTCAACTCAAAGGGGGGAGTGGATTGGGACTTAGCATTGTGAAAAATCTGGTTGAACTGATGGGTGGACACATCTGGCTTGAGTCGGTCCCTGGACAAGGGAGTACGTTTTATGTAAAACTACCCTATAAGCCAGCAAAAAGCAAATTAACTACGCATACTCCTCTGCCAGTATCGCTTCAAGATCTTTATATTCTGGTTGTTGAAGACAATATTTCCAATTTCGATCTGATAGAACACCTTCTGACCCAGCATGGGGCACGTATCAGCTGGGCAAAAACAGGTGCCGAAGCACTTGAAAAAATTCGTGCAAATCGTTACAATCTTGTGCTCATGGATATTAAACTACCTGAAATGGATGGGCTTACAGCTACCCGACTCATTAAACAAAACAATCCACATCTGCCTGTGATTGCAGTTACGGCTTACTCAACCCCTGAAGACCGACAAGAGGCTCTGGATGCTGGCTGCGATGCTTTTTTAACTAAACCAGTAGAAAAAAATGCTTTACTCGATATTATTCAGGCACTATCTCAATCGGCGTATCAATAATGGAAGAAAAAATGGAGATTTGTTCAAGCATGATTTCATCCTCTGCGCTACAGTGCCATTTTATTTTAATTTCCCCACCTTCATCATAATTAATTTTGTCGACAAGGGAAAACATATGCATCAAAATGCGGTTGGTTTCGCTATTTAAGTACTCCAACTGGATGTGAAGCTCGCGAATGTTTCGGGATGCAATTTGCAGAATGTTTAATTGCTGTACCAATCTATTCCACCAATCCTGCTGGTTTAGCTCGATGGAACGTCCACGAATTACCAGCCGACCTTCTTCAAAGTACGCAGCCGGCAAAGTCTTTGTCCCCTCTACCAATACTGCTCTGTTTTTCATGTTTTGTTGTTAGTTGGTTAATTTTAATGTAAAGGTAAAGTTAGGAGTGTCATATTTACACTAATTTATGGGTGATTTTCCTTAGACCACTCCGATGACTTTCGTCACTAATTATCAAATAATTATGTAGTACGTTGCAAGGCTTGACCAACAGCGCAGTGAACATTGTTTTCGTTTACATTCCATAATTTTTTTCATTATTCGCCTGACATTGGGTAGCTTTTACCTAAAATTTCTTGCCTTACTCAGGTTACAGAGTTTTTTAGTGCTTTTATTGACTTTATGGGTTAAAACTTTTTCTGTGATGCAATTGTGGCGATACCGCTAAGTTTATGCAATGGATTTGGAAAAATATACCGATATTTGAGCAAAATACTTCTACTATGAGCGACGTCGACTATGTCATTGAATTAAATGATGCTGTGATAAGTCACGACGACCATCTGGTGTTATCCGACGTGAATTTTACAGTATCGAAGGGCGAATTTGTTTATCTGATTGGGAAAGTGGGAAGTGGAAAATCTTCTTTGATTAAAACCATCAATGCCGAAATTCCCTTGCAAAGGGGAACGGGCAGGGTAGTGGATTTTTTATTGCACAAGTTGAAAAAACGACAGATTCCGTATCTGCGACGGAAACTCGGGATTGTTTTTCAGGATTTTCAACTGTTGATCGATCGCAGCGTGTATCACAACCTTGCTTTTGTGTTAAAAGCAACCGGCTGGAAGAATAAAAAGGATATCGATCGTCGAATTGGCGAAGTATTGGATATGGTTGGACTGAGCACGAAAGGATACAAAATGCCCCACCAGCTTTCGGGAGGCGAACAACAGCGTGTGGTGATAGCCCGTGCACTGCTCAATAATCCTGCCATCATCCTCGCCGATGAGCCCACCGGTAATCTCGATCCTGATACTTCCTCAGAAATTGTGCGACTCCTGCACGAGATTAAAGATAGTGGTTGTGCAGTGATTATGGCAACGCACAATTATACTTTCCTGAAAAAATTTCCTGCCCGTGTGGTACGTTGTGAAAATGGAAAGTTGGTGGAATGGGGAAGCAATAACCAGGAAATCGACTTCGAAACGCTTATGATGTAATTTTTTGCTATGCAAAAAGTGCTTTTTCTGGCTGCCTGGTATCCAGTACGATTCGACGCGATGATAGGTTTATTTGTGAAGCGTCATGCCGAGATAGTTGCATTGCAGCGTCGGGTCGCCGTGCTTCATATCACCGCCGATGATACCAACCAAAAAATAATTGAGCTGGATGTTCAGCAGATTAATAGGGTTTTTACCGTTATTGTTTACTATAAGAATGTTGATACAGGTTTTCTGTTATTAAACAGGCTTTGCAAGGCCGTGTTGTGGTTGTGGTCATTTTTTAGGGGTATTCGAATCGTTATACGACAGTTTGGGCGTCCACATTGTATTCATGTTCATGTGCTTACCCTTCGCCTGGGAATGATGGCTTATTGGCTTAGTCGTATCTTTCGGGTGCCCTATTTTATTACCGAACATAGTTCCTACTTTTTGCCCGAAAAAAATGTTCAACGCAATTGGGTATGGACTGGGTGTACCCGTTGGATAACCCATAAAAGCCAGGGTGTGTCGGCCGTTTCCCAACGCCTCAAAGAGGCTATGCAGACCCGAGGCTATAGCAACAAACATTTTGTGGTCATTCGGAATGTAGTGCCCGATATTTTTTTTCAGGTCGATCTGGCCTATCGACCTAAGGATAAGATTGTATTTAGCAACATCACCTGCTTCGACGATAGGGTAAAAAACATTTCGGGGCTGGTGCGTACCGTTGCCCGGCTTCGGGAACAAAGGCAGGACTTCGAGTTACGGCTGATTGGTACAGGACCTGACAAACCAGCTATCGAGAATCTGGTGCTTCAGCTCAATCTTTCCTCCCATGTGCATTTTACAGGGTTGTTGTTCGATCATCAGTTGGTTGAAGAAATTACCCTGGCCGATTTTACAGTACTATTTAGCCATTACGAAACCATGGCGGTAGTAATAGCTGAGTCGCTGGCCTGTGGAAGGCCAGTAGTAGCCACACGGGCAGGAGGTATACACGAGCTGGTGGGCGATGCCAATGGTTTACTGGTGGAACCTGGTAACGAGGATGACCTGTTACGTCAACTGCTACAAATGATGGATACGTACAAAAAATATAACCCTGTCGAGCTGCGCAATCGTGCCTTTGATATGTTTAGTACGCAAAGTGTGTCCCATGCATTTGAAAAATTCTATTCCTTGAGTCACCCATGATGCGAATCCTTAATACAGCGCTTACCAAGATTATCATGTCGTTTGTCGGCCTGGTAATTTTGCTCATAAATTCCAACCAACTGGGAGCCAGCGGCGTGGGTACTGCGGGGATTATTACGCTTACTATTACGATAATTTTAATGGTCAACGAGCTGGTGGTGGGAGGCGCCCTGGTGTACCTCATCCCCCGTTTTTTGCCCCTGCAAATTCTTTTACCCGCTTACCTGTGGTCTATACTAAATGCTCTGCTGTTTTACTTTTTCCTGTATTTTACCTCCCTTATTGATCCCTGCTTTCGAAACGATGTGGTAAGGCTTGCCCTATTGCTCTCGCTTTCCAATGCGCATGCTATTTTTTTGCTGGGAAAACAGCAGGTTAAGGCATACAATTTTGTATTGCTGGTGCAATATCTTGTGCAACTGGTTGTGTTAATTTTTCTCTACTACGGTTTGCATCGGATTACCATACAATCCTACATTTTTTCATTATATGCGGGGTATGCTTCTGCCTTTTTAGCAGGTTTGTATTTCGTTTATCCGATATTGCGGCCTATTTCGACTCAGAATATATTTGCAGCTATCCCTCAGCTATTTAGCCTGGGTTTTGTTGCTCAGATGAGTAATACAACGCAACTGCTTAATTATCGCTTGAGCTATTATCTCATCGAACGATTCTGGGGCACCTTCTGGCTGGGACGATATGTTGTGAGCATGCAGGTTTCTGAAAGTGTGTGGATAGTGAGTCGCAGTGTAGCCCTGGTACAGTATGCCGATATTTCCAATTCATCCAATCGGCAACAAGCCATTGAACATACCCTTCGTTATGTCAAATTTCTTTTTTTATTTGCCCTGGTGGGTATTGTCTGTGTTGCCAGTATTCCTTCGTCTGTTTATCACTTTCTTTTAGGTAAGGATTTTTCGGGTATTCAGCAGGTGGTACTCATGTTATCCCCTGGTATTATTGCCTTAGCAGCAGCACACCCCTTGTCGGCTTTTTTTAGCGGTACAGGTAAAATACGACTCAACATGTATGGTTCGCTTCTGGGATTTACCGTGACCTGTCTGGCGGGATTTCTGCTTATTCCCCGTTGGGGATTATGGGGGGCTGCACTAACCCAGTCGTTGTCGTACCTTACCACTTTTGGTTTTGCGATATTTATGTTTTTAAGAATGAATCAACTAAAGATCTCGGATCTTTTTATCAATACCAACGACCTTACTGCCTTAAAAAGATTACTGAAGCTTATGGTGAGCCGATTGGGACGACAATAATCGCTGGATGTTTAATGGCTTACTTTCGCTTTCAGGGCAGCATGCATTGTTTTTCCTATATCGGCGGGCGACTGAACTACATGAATACCACATTGGCGCATGATTTCCATTTTGGCCGATGCGGTATCGTTTTTGCCACCAATGATAGCACCTGCATGTCCCATACGACGTCCTTTGGGTGCCGTCTGGCCTGCAATGAAACCGACAACAGGTTTGGTTCCATGGTTTTTAATCCACTCGGCTGCTTCGGTTTCCATATTTCCCCCGATTTCACCGATCATAATGATTCCTTCGGTCTGCGGGTCGGACATAAACATTTGCACAATTTCGAGCATGGAGCTACCAATGATGGGATCCCCCCCAATACCAACGCAGGTCGACTGTCCCATGCCCAGTTGCGATATCTGAAACACGGCCTCGTAGGTTAAGGTTCCCGAGCGTGAGACAATCCCTATATGCCCCGGATGATGTATGAAGCCAGGCATTATACCTATCTTACATTCGCCCGGGGTGATAATGCCCGGACAGTTGGGACCAATGAGGCGGCTTTTCTTATCGGATAGGTACGATTTTACCTTTACCATATCTGCCGTAGGGATGCCCTCGGTAATGGCTACAATGAGCTCAATCCCTTCGCTGGCAGCTTCCATAATAGCCTCGGCGGCATAGGCTGCCGGTACAAATATTACCGACACATTGGCTCCTGTTGCCTTACGTGCCTCGTATACGCTATTAAAAACCGGGCGGTCGAGGTGAGTGCTTCCGCCTTTTCCCGGCGTTACGCCACCTACTACCTGTGTGCCATATTCGATCATTTGCTGGGCATGAAAACTGCCCTCCTTTCCAGTAAAACCCTGTACCAATACACGGGAATTACGATCTACAAGTATAGCCATGTTGCTATCTGTTTTTGTTTTTTAAACCACCGAGTGGTAAAAATGTTCGCCAAATAAAGGTAAACAATTTTGTTGAATGTTGAGAAATCCTGGTAATGCAGTTTTATAACACAAACGTAAAAAAATGGAAGTTACCTATATGCTGCGGATAATCCTTTTCTTGTAGGGGTGAGGACGATGCATAATCGTATGCCAGAGAAAATTACAAATCAGTTACACTATCGGCTTTTTAGCTGGCTAAATAACCAATATTTTTCATTAGATTTGGCAAAAAAATTACGATGCAGGTACATTTTATTGCCATTGGGGGGAGTGCCATGCATAGTCTGGCACTGGCTTTACAAAGAAAAGGATACACCGTTACAGGGTCCGACGATGAAATTTTTGAGCCTTCGCGCAGTAGGCTTCAGCGAGCAGGTTTGTTGCCAGAACGCTGGGGATGGTTTCCAGAAAAAATACACAAGAACCTCGATGCTGTTATTCTGGGTATGCACGCCCGTGAAGATAATCCTGAACTACGTCGTGCGAGGGAATTGGCACTGAAAATATACTCCTATCCCGAGTATCTTTACGAACAAACCAAAGACAAAATCCGAGTTGTGGTGGGGGGTAGCCATGGTAAGACTACCATTACCTCCATGATTATCCATGTGCTTACTCAATGTGGGAAAGATTTCGACTACATGGTAGGAGCTCAGCTCGAGGGTTTCGACAATATGGTACGGCTGTCCGATACCGCTCCACTGGCCGTATTCGAGGGCGATGAATATCTGGCCTCTCCGCTCGATCCGCGTCCTAAGTTTCACATCTACCAACCCAACATTGCTGTGCTTAGTGGCATCGCATGGGATCATATCAATGTTTTCACCTCTTTCGATGTGTATGTGGAGCAGTTTAAAATTTTTATTGAGACCATCGAGCCCAACGGAACGCTTGTCTATTGTGCCGACGATCCGCTGGTGGCGGGTATTGCGCTTATTGCGCGTAAGGATGTAACCGCTATACCCTACCATACCCATCCTTATCGCGTTATTGAGGATGAGGTCTATCTTGAAAGCGAAGGGAAATTATATCCGGTCTTGATATTTGGCCGACACAATATGCAAAACATAGCAGCAGCAAAGGCTGTATGCCGTGTACTGGGTATTGGCGATGAAGAATTTTACAGCGCTATCGCCAGCTTTAAAGGGGCAGCACGACGTTTGCAGCTCATCGCCAATAACGAATATACAAATGTGTACTTCGATTTTGCCCATGCCCCCTCGAAACTTACCGCCTCGGTAAAAGCCGTGAAGGAACATTTCCCCGACCGAAAGCTGGTAGCCTGTATGGAACTGCATACTTTCAGCAGCCTGTCCGAAAATTTCCTTCAACAATACTATGGCACCATGGAAAAAGCCGATCTGGCATTTGTATATTACAATCCCAAAGTGCTCGAAGCCAAACAGCTAAAGCCTATTACACCCGAGATGGTAAGGAAGGCTTTCGGATCGAAGCATTTGACCGTATATACACAAACCGATGAACTCGTTGATGCCCTCCGACAGATAACATGGAAAGGCACCAATCTGCTGTTGATGAGCTCGGGCAATTTCGATGGACTCGATATTACAGCATTGGCCAATTCGCTCGTGCATGTTTAGCCAATTAAACGCTTAAGCAGCTATGATACTATCCCCAAAGTTTGTTTTCTTCCTCCGTAATTTTACCCGCGGACTGGCGTGGGTGCTGGCTATTCTGGCCATTGTATTTGGCCTTAAAAAACTTAACCTTTTCGATTACGAAACTTTTTTACTTCCGTTGTATGACCGCCCGCTACTGATTTATCTGGTCTTTTTTGTTTCCGAAGTGGTGGTGGGTATTATACCCCCCGAATTTTTTATGCTTTGGGCATTGCACAACCATTCCTTTGCACAATACATGCAAATAGTACTTTTACTGGCCAGCCTGTCGTATCTAGCGGGACTAATTGCCTATTTTGCTGGACGTTATCTGAATACACGCAGATTTTTTCGTTTCTTTCGTCGCCGGTTTTTAAAAAAGCTTGAACGGTTGTTTTACCAGTATGGTATGCCGCTTATCATTGTCTCGGCGCTTACACCGGTACCATTCTCGGCTACCAGCATGCTGGTGGGTTCGAGTCGTTACCCCCTTAAAAAGTATCTACTTTACTCCCTGAGTCGCTACCTACGATTTGTATTGTATGGCTATATTGTATGGAAAACAGCAGTAACGATCGGGTAGTGATTCGCCTATACTTATTCAATGTGATTTCCCCAGAACTGCAAAAATTCACCCTTATACCATTGATGACAACCAAAAGGAAGTTGGTGGTTATTTAGTTCAAACAATTTCTCGCAATTGTACTCCATCGAAAATTTGTAGGCCTCGTCAAAAGGGGCAACCCTATACCATTGGAAGACCTTAGGTACATATACGCCCCAGAAAATATCCTCATTCACACGCAAATGATTTAAACCACTGTGCGCCCAACGACCATAGGTGGTAAACCGACTCAAGAAATATGGTAGATAACGTATCCTCCCTTTCCAATTGTATTTAAAATACCATTTTCTGAGTTCGCTGAGAGGGTAAACGATTTTCCAGGAAGATAAAACTTTGAGGGCTGAACTAACCCGGTGTAACGAGAAACCTCCATTGCCCACCCCGATATATTTTTGTGGGCTTATGGTGCCATCGTATTCGTATATGGGTGCTCCTATGTAATCGTACGCTTTGTCGCACCAAAATGCAAGCTCATCCCTGAATACGTAGGCATCGGTATGATGGACAAGAATATAATCGTAAGCAGCAAATGCCTGGTAAAAACTTTTTGAAGTCAACAGCCGGTTGTACGATTGCAAATTTTTAAAATATTTTTTGGGAAAAGTTATTGTTTGTAATCGATTACCAAAAATTTTACGATAATGCTCTGTATCCAATAAGGGAGGACAAACCAGAGTAACAGGATAATTGGATAAAACTTTAGCACACTGGCGTAAGCCAATTTGTTCGTAAGTATCAGGTATTTCTTTGTAAACGGGAATAACGATGCAAACTTTCATTTTTTTATCCAATCGCTTTTGACCAGGTCATTATTCTTTATGCATTATTCACAAAAATATAATTTCCAAACCGACTATAAGATGTAAAAATATCTGCCAGCTGTAATTGATATCCGTACGCTTCAATTTGTTTACAGGATACAGAATCGGGGCTATCCGATTCCAGGATGATACAGTAAGGTATTCTTTGCAACAGTAAGTTGTGCATACCCTGTAGCACCCATTCTTCTGCTCCTTCGGCATCGATTTTAATGAATAGTCTTCCGTCTATTTGTTTATTTTTAAGATACTCATCAAGGGTAACGGTGAGTACATTGATGCTTTGCGTGGTATCTATGTTACCTGAGCTGGCCATCTGGCCGTTGGATATAAGCGTTCCAATGGCCGAATTAACTTTATCGGACGGTAAATAAAATTCTAAAGTTTTGCCCGAGACATTGGCAACTGCATAATTTTCGAGCGTTACTATATGTTCAAACCTGTTGAGACCAATAGATTGACTAAAAACTTTGCAAACCGAGGGATTAGCCTCAAATGCATATACTTTTCCGTTGGGCTTCACATGTTGGGCAGCTAATAACGAATAGAATCCACAGTTTGCTCCTACATCAACAAAAATATCGCCTGCCTGAAGATGTTGTTGCAAAAACTCCTGGGTGATGCGTTCACTGTAATTTCGGTAAAAATAGAGTAGCCCCCCCAATCGATCCATCGTGTCGACGCACATATACAGCCCATTTTTAAGACGGACTTCTTTTAATAGGGGATCGGCATGAATGCTTTTGTATATTTTCTGGAAATGATAAACTAATCGATCGATGTACGCATGCATACGTGGGAGTTTGTAAAGCATACGCAGACAGGCCAGATTGAAATTCACCCATCGGCTATTTCGACTACTTACGGTAACATACCATATCCACAATTGCTTTAATAAATGTTTCATGGTAAAAATGCTTTAATCCATTGTAAAATCTTACGAGGTAAAAAAAGCAAAAAATTTCCCAGTCGGTAATTGGTTGAATGCATAAAAGCTTGTACTGTTTTTTGAAGGTCTTGCTCAAGCTCATAGATGATTTGCGGATAATATTGGTCAAAAACGTCGCGATGCTTGTTGATGATATAACGATAGATTTCGGGACGCTTAACCAAAGCTACTGTATTTCTGGATTTTGTCTTAATGCGATAATAAAAAAGCGGTTCGGGTATAATAACTATTTTATATCCTCTTTTCGTAAGATTGATGTAAAATTCCCAATCTTCAAATCCTTCACGCATATTTTCATCGTACCCTCCAATTTCTTCCCAAATTGACTTTTTTAACAAAGCTGTTACAGTACAATTGTTATACCTTATAAAGTTTTCAATACCTCCTCCTTCCAATGTTTTGATACCAGACTTTGCACCAAATTGCATAGCCCACGAGGAAACCCCTGCAATTGTATCACTGGTTTTCAAAATTTCAAGAGTTCGTTCTATAAATGAAGGGTGTAACCTATCATCTGCGTCAAGAGGCAAAAAAAAGCTGCCTGAACACTTTGAAATTCCAAAGTTACGTGCAACACTTGGATTACTTTTCTGGATATTGAGTATCTTTATTGAAGATTCGTTACTTAATGAGGATAGTATTTCTAAGGTTTTTTCATCAGTCGATCCATCGTTAACGACAATAATTTCAATATGTTGGTATGTTTGTTTGTACACGCTATCAAGCGCCTCATATAGGTATATGCCTTGATTGTAGCAGGGGATGATAACTGAGACTAAATCTCCCATAGCGATTGGAATTATTTTCGTTTAAAGATATCCAAAAAGAGGGAAAGCAAAAAATGAAATGGAAAACGTCGTATAAGGAAAAAAAGATTAGCTAAATATAGCCATTGCCGCATTGTAAAAGGTTTATTCAATCGACTTGCATAGTTAATAATCAAATTGGCCAGCTGTATTCGTAGCAACCGATGATTGACCTTTTGGTGTTGCTTATTGTAAAGGATAATGGCCGTTAACCATTTTTTGAGCTTCTGCTGAACAGGTTTATCGAAAGCAACTATCTCGTCGGGGACTATCCAATATTGATAGAATTCGAGATCTAGCGACGAATCAATGGGCATAAAATGCTTGATTTTTCTAACTTTTATTTGTCTCGAAATATCTTGTTGCTTTGTTTTTCGAGCAGTAGAAACTTGTTGGTCATGCACACGATATTTTAACAGTACTTCGGGAATATTGGCTATTTTACAATATTGTGCAATGCGAAACCATAGGTCCTCATCTTGGGCAGCAGACAACGATTCATCGTAGGTAAGCTGGTGTTGTACTAATATACTTTTGCGAATCATCATAGCTGGATGTACAAATGGATTATGGAATAGCATGGTAGCTTTGAGCTCTTCGTCGGTGGTTGGTACTCTTACTACAGCCCCCGAGGGAAGTAATTGCATATATGCTCCAACAAGGCCATAGTCGGGGTTTGACTCAAGAAATGCTACCTGCTTTTCAAATCTATTCGAAAGGGCAATGTCATCGGCATCCATACGAGCGATGTATTTGCCTCGGGCCAACTTAATACCCTTGTTCAACGACCGTGTAACCCCTAAATTTTGTTCGTTGTCAATGATTCGAATGCGACTATCGGTGTAACTGCTAATGATATTACGGCTGTTGTCGGTACTGGCATCGTTAATGATGATAAATTCAAAATCGGAAAATGTTTGCTGCAAGATACTATTTATGGATTCTTCAATAAAAGATGAAGCATTATAAACAGGCATTACCACCGATACCAGAGGGGTCGTTTTTTTTAAATCAGTATCCATTCTTTACTGGCTGGATTGTTATCTTTATCTTTAAACCAAAACCTGGGAGCAATTACCTGTTTTGCTTTGTTTTGATTCAGCCAGGCTGCCCACCAGCTATATGAACTGTTTGCAATAATATTATGCTTGCATTGGCTCATCAGGTACATATCGAGTCCGGGATCTTCGAAATGTACAATTTTATAATCGGAAATAAAATTAAAATGATGGCGTATCCAATCAGGTTCGTCGGAGAAGATAAAAAATCGAGACCCCGATGTCTTTTGAGTTATCAAGCTAATGGCTTCCTGATAATACGATTGTTCACATGCATAATAGCGATTGGCAAATATAGGGTTGCTCACATAATCGCCACGACGAACATGCACCGATATTGAATTAGTAGACCAGATTTCTTTTAAAATATCTGTCAACTCAGGCTGTGATGTATAAGGAAAGCTAAAATCTTGCAGCAAAATTGATCGAATTTCGGAAAAGTACTTTTCATTCTGCCAATATCCGATTAAGTAGCAATTACTTCCAGCATGTTCCAGATTGTTACTGTACTTTGTGTTTGATTCATAAACAACGTTAAAATGGTCAATTAAACGATTAACTTTCCCTACCATTCGTTCCCAAAAAGTTCGGGGATACAGGTAGTATTTATGTAATTGTTCATGTGCTTTTATTTGAGTTACAGGCAGGTTGAAAATACCGAGTTCGTAGTTGCGAGGGGTAAGGTATGCCTCACGACTAGTTGTATAGGCCGAAACATCTAAGGCCAGTGGTACATTGTAATGGATGGATAACCTTCGGCCTACCGCATACTGAAACATCTGGTTTCCTAATCCGCCTTCAAGACGTACTATTATCATAGTTATGATTTCCGTTTCCAATTTTCCCAAACAAATACATATTGCCACGTTAATTTGTGAGTATGGGCGAGAGCATTTTGTATATTTTTCATACGAATTTCTGGTTTATCAACATACTTATTATGAAACTGAATCTGAATGTTTTTATCTTAACATGTAAATTATTAGCAATCATATATTCAAGCAAGTCATATTCACCTCCTTCAATATTTATTTTCATCAATGCCACCTCTGAAATATTGTTTTCTTCAAAAAAATCTTTAATATTTTTAATTTCAGCCTTTTGTTCAGTACTGCCTGCTCGAAAAAAACTTGTGCCGTCATCACTATAGGAAATAGAAAGTATAGATGACTGATTGCCCAAACCAAATGGGAAAACCTTGATTTTGTCGTTTTTAATAAAACGTTGCTGAATATTTTCATAAAAGGGGATGTATGGCTCAAAAATATATACAGTAGGCTGATATTTACTAAAAATATCACTAGCCCATTGGCCTTTATATCCCCCTAAGTCTAATACTAAATCATTAGTAGACAATTCTGGATAATCAAGTCTTAATGTTTCATCTCCTTTAATGGCGAACCATTTCTCAAGATTTTCGTTTCTTTTCGAATCGCTATTTAATAGTTGAAGTAATTTATTGCAAGCCTTAATAGCAGTTGCTACTATTTTTCTGAGTATTATTTTTAACATCTAAAAACATTTTATACAAGTTTATTCCAAATTCTTTTATTTTAATATCATAGTTATCAAATAACTTTATTTCCGTATTTAGACTTATAATGTGGTTGTAAAGTTGATGTGGATTGTTTGCATTAAAATATATACCCTTATTTCCTAATTGTTGGTGATGCACGGGGATATCGGAGCAAATAACAGGTTTGCCCAATGCTTTAGCTTCCTCAATTGTTGTGCTCCAACCCTCAAATAAAGATGGTTGAAGTAAGGCAACAGAGTTTGCAAGTAGATGTAGCATTTCGTCCCTGTCAATAAATCCTAATATTCTTACATAACTTGTTAAGTTATTATATTCAATAAAATCACATATTTTTTTAAAATAATCAGAAGTTCTATAGTCCTCTGTTTTTCCCGTAAATACTACAAAAAATGGGTTGTTGTTTTCAATAGAAATTTTTAAGGCTTCCAAAATAACTACGTGGTTTTTATGTAGCCAAAATTGATTGGGGCAAAAATAATATTTGCTAGGTATTTGATATTTATCTTTTATTGTTTCAAATCTCAAATTGTTGTTGAGCGATATTGATACAGCAAAAGGTACAACATATACATTAGCTTGATTGCCAGGGTAAATTGATTTAAGATTTTCATAAGCAAAATTGCTGCTTAACAAAATGTTGTTTTTTTCATAAATAATTTTAATTTGAAACAATTTTCTCATTTTTATTTCTTCTGCAGAAAAAAGGTGTGACAGATAATGTTCTTGAAAATCAGGGATCCAGTATATGAATGAGTTTTTGCAATTGTAGCCTAATGCTGTGTTATATGTAATTGGCAAAATAACATCTAAGCTTAGGAGTTTTTTATTTAAAAATAAATATCGTTTGAAAAGTAGTAAGAAAAGTTTATTAATTTTTCTCATTATCCCATTAGTGTTAATCAATAATGGTTCAAGATACGGATATTGAGTTTTGATTTTAATGTCTTCAAAATCTTTTTTATTATTCACTATTATAAATAAATGTGGTTTTTGATTGTCTGATAATGTGTATAATGCATGAATAATATTCAAAATGAAATAAGTTCCTGCAATCCATGCATTATTCACTTTATATATAATCCCAACTTTTATTCTCTTATCCATTCAATATACTTTTTTAATCCTTCTTCTAACGATATGTGGATATTAAATCCCAAATTTTTTAATTTTCCTATATTAGCTTGCCAACGAACTGGATCACCAACCTTTTCTTGCCCCGTAAAAATATATTTTCCTTTAAAACCGAACAAGTAAAGAAATGTTGTTACTGCGTTCTTTATGGATGTTTCTTGTCCACTGGCAACATTGATTACCTGTCCTTGAAAATCAGCAGTTTTAATTATTCTTTCAATAGCAAATAGTAAATCGTCGATGTATATGAAATCTCGTGTTTCGTTACCCGTGCCAAATAATTTTATTACATTAGAGTTTAATGCTTTTTGATATAAGTCCCAGAATAATTGTTTCCTCAGGCCTGGACCATATGCTGAAAAAACCCGGATACTAATGGTGGGTATATTAAACATTTCGTAAAATTCCTTACATATTAATTCACTGTAATATTTATGCCAACCATAGGGCGATAGAGGTTTTATTGGGTGATTTTCGTCGATGGGTAAATATTGGGGATTGCCATATACTGCTGCACTGGAAATATTAATATATTTACAGTTGGGATTGTACTTTCGTATAGCATCCAAAATCATATAAACATTCGTCGTATTCAATGTGTAATCAACTAATGTATGAGAAAACGAAATCTGCACATTTGCTGCTCCTGACGCATTTAAGCAAACATCGTAGGCTTGCTGATGAAAAAGTTTTGAGAAATCGGATAAATCGGGATTGATGGTGGTGTATTTTTCCATTTGCTTGATCACAAGATCGGCACTGTATACTTCATACCCTGCATGGCTAAAATAACGAAAAGCATTACTACCAATAAAACCTTCACTACCAATAATAAGAATTTTCATTTGTTTGAATATTGTTTCACAAGGTCATCTATAAAAAGAAGGTGTCCCACAGCTTGTTTCTTAGCATTTTTTACTGTACTCAAATCATAATAATTACAAATTTGTTTGATTTTTCCAGAAAGAATATTTTTTAAAATTATGCCAATGTGCATTTCATAATTGCTTAAGTTCATTTCTTGTAAAAATGCTCTAACCTTGTCATTACCCTTTATCCATATGAATGGAACATCGCACGACAATGCTAGAACACCAGGATGTAACTTATGGGAAACCATTAAATTTAAACTATTGGTAAATTGTATGAAATCCTCTAAATCATTGTATTCATACACTTTTATATGACTTCCAGTAAAGGTTGGCCTGTATTCATAAGAATAGCCGTAATCACTATGGTGAGTGTTTAAGTAATAAATGTTAATATTTTTATTAAAAACTCTCGAATAAAATTCAAATAAGTAAGTATAAACATCGTGTTTAAAAGATTTAAAATAGGTAGAGATCCCAATATTTATTTTTTCATTATCCTTATTGTAAATATTAACATTGAAGAAATCCCTTGTAAGAAGTACAATGTCGGGAAAATATTTTACATTATCGTTAATGTTTTTAAAGATATTTAAATTTGATTTTAGTCGTACGGTACCTCCCTTAAAGAAACGATTTTGTAAGAGCAACTGTCTTTCAGGCGACAATAAAGAAAAATCATTATTTGTATCACCACCAATAGAAATGATATAGAAAGGAACTTGATACTTATTAGTATATTCTATAAATTCTATAAAATCTTTTTCAAAATCAGGCCCTAAATTTCTGCTTTCTAACCATGAACCACCACCAATAATAGTAAAAACTGCATCTTTTATCAATTCATCAATGCTATCAACTGAAATTAAATTGTATTTTGATGCTAATTTCTTATTTAATCTGTATAGATACGGGTTACAATTGTTTTTTTTTAAATGTAATGCAATCATAATGTTCATAATATCATCACCTAGATTGCCATGATTCAATGAGCCCCAAATTGCAATTTTCATATTTGTTCACTTAAATTTTTTATAATTTTTCCAGGGATTCCAGCAACTAATGTGAAAGGGGGAACATCTTTAGTAACTAGTGTATTTGAAGCAATTATTGCCCCTTTCCCTATTTTTACTCCTTTTAGTATCGTTGAATTAAAATTTATCCATACATAATCATCAATTATAATTGGTTTACTTTCTATATCATCTCTTTCTTTAGAAGCCCCATATTTTAAGAGATTTTCATAGTCAACTGCTCGTTTAATATGATTAAATGAATGAGAGTTGGTATCAATGATATTAACATTATGTGAAATAAGAACATTATTACCTATTTTGATAAACTCACCTGACCAAATTCTAGTATGCTCACCAATAAAACAATTTTTTCCTATTTCGATTTTTCCTCCATATCCCATTACCATCAATTCTCCACATATGACACAATTCTTATCAATCTTAATTGTTTCTCTATTGTGCTGCCGGTTAATGATTCTTGCTGTGTTTCTAATTATTGTACTTTTATCTGAGTAGGTGATTTTTCTATAATTTTCTTCAATTCTTTCATTTTCGATTTCACGTAAGATAGACAATATAATTTTTTTTATAAAAGATTTTATTTTCTTTTTGATATAAGTCATCATAAAAATTCGTTTAAATAAAACGTTTAGAGATTTACCCATTTGTGTTTTACATAGCAAATCATTTTTCCCATGGGTTCTTTTCTATTATTGAAAAAATTACCACTTACGATTTCAAAAAACTTTATTTTTTCAATATGATCTGTCAAAAGGTTACGAGACATTATTGCTGCATTAAAGTAATAACGTCCAGGGGGTAAAGCGAAATTATCATTTATAATTAATTTAATCCTGCCCTGATTGCTTATTTGCAATGGGGTGTCATCCAATTCAGAATCGAATCGACTTATACAGACTCCTTCATGATTAAATAAACTTACTATAAATCTCGCTTGTGGTGTGTTTGTATAAGATTTATAGTCAATTTCCACACTCAAAGGTTCGCCAGATTTAAAAATGTGTGTTTTTTGGTTATCGTTAATGATAAAATCTGTAATAATTATCTCACCAGTTCCCTTACGATCGGTTGTGTCTTCGATCTTTGTTAAATTATTATGTTTATAAATTTCATTAATGTACTCATCAATTATTATTTCAATATCAGAAACATTTCTTAAAAGTATTCCATTTTTAAGTAATAAGCCTTTGTTACATATTGACCTCACCGCCCCCATATTATGGCTCACGAACAGGACGGTACGTCCCTGGTCGTGGCTTACCTCTTGCATTTTGCCCAGGGCTTTTTTCTGGAATTCGGCGTCGCCTACGGCCAGCACTTCATCTACCAATAATATTTCGGCATTGAGATGGGCGGCTACGGCAAACCCCAGTCGCACTGTCATCCCGCTCGAGTATCGTTTAACTGGCGTATCGAGGTATTTGGCTATACCTGCAAATTCCACAATCTCATCGAGCCTACGGTCAATCTCTGTACGGCGCATCCCCATAATGGTGCCGTTCATGTATATGTTTTCGCGTCCGGTCATCTCGGGATGAAAACCGGTACCCACCTCCAGCAGGCTGGCGATGCGTCCTTTTATTTTTACTACCCCTTCGGTAGGCGATGTAATACGCGATAGTATCTTTAGCAGGGTGCTTTTCCCTGCACCATTGCGGCCAATGATGCCCAGTACTTCTCCTTCCTTTACCTCAAACGATATATCCTTCAGCGCCCATACCATCTCGCCCTTCTCGGCGCGCTGCGTGCGATCATTTACCTGCCCAATTTTTAGGTATGGATCTTCTTTTCCCCGTACTTTGTACCACCAGCGTTTTAGGTCGTGCGAGAGGGTACCCGTGCCCACCTCTCCAAGTCGGTACAACTTGCTCACCCCCTCTACCTTGATTACCGTCGACATGCGTTTTTGCACAATGATTTTTACAAAGGTAATAAAAAAGATTATGATTTGAGGAAGTGTGCTATCATGGTATCCACCTTAGTTATGTATATATCCATTTTACAACATGCTGTATCCGCCCTTTCCGTATCATCCTCGCCTCGTTCTTCGGCTACCCTTCCTCTACATCCTCACCCCGTCCTAACGGACACCCCTCTCCTTGAAAAGGAGAGGGGATGGGGGTGAGGATTACATGGAACAGAGATAGAGGCTGAAATTAAAAGTAGATTGGCTTGGGGGAAGCAGTGTTAACAGCCTTGAAAATTAGCACAGGCCATCATCTATGCTTTTTGCGGTGGGTTGCACAAATGCGCGGAGGTGTGGAGCAGTGAATGGTCAAAACGGCAAGTATGGCCGCAGGGGCGCTTGTCGTTTCAAAGCGTTGGCAGGAGGAAAGCCTTGAGTGGAAACGCTACAGCTATTCCGTAAAGTATAGGTCACAATAAACGCCACGGCCAACGATTTGGTTTACCCTGCCTGCCATACTCCGTTTTGACCA
>ERZ795060.2040-NODE-2040-length-21578-cov-6.439390_pt1 | contig 21578 bp, 17 predicted proteins | sample MGYA00375144_ERZ795060 | MGnify/ENA primary metagenome ERZ795060 (study PRJEB30189, sample SAMN05720157) | activated sludge metagenome | isolation source: anaerobic digester from wastewater treatment plant | place: Japan | collected 2015-05-15 ...
GCCTCGAAGGGGCTTTGCCGGAAAGCAGCGCGGAGCTTCGAGCTCCGCGCGTGCGGGCGCCCTCTCCCTATGTCGGAATCCCAAGACTCGTGAGGCACGAGGCCAGGCGGTCACGCGCGAAGACGGCCGATGCGCTCCAGGAACTCGGCGAGGGCCTCCTCCCAGGGGCGAAGTACCTCGGCGCGTCCCGTCAGCTCCAGGACGTAGGGCCGAAGCACCGAGTAGGCGGGCCGGCGCGTGGGGCTGGGCCACTCGTCGGATGAGATCGGACGCACGATGCCCGGATCCAGCCCGGCCATCTCGAGGAGGCGCGCGGCGAAGCCATGCCAGGAGACCTCTCCCCGGTTGGCGGCGTGGTAGGTTCCATAGAGCGGTTGCTCCAAGATCCGCGCGATGGCGCGTGACAGGTCGCGCGTATACGTCGGCACGCCCACCTGATCCGAGACGACGCGCAGCTCTTCGCCGGCATCGGCGCGCTGCAGGATGGCGAGCGGGAAGTTCTTGCCATGCTCCCCATAGAGCCATTGCGTGCGCACGATGTAATGACGTGGGCAAAGCGAGCGCACCAGCTCCTCCCCCGCCAGTTTGGAGGCGCCATAGATGCTCAACGGGTTTGGCGCGTCAAACTCCGTATAGGGGCGCCCTTTCTCGCCATCAAAGACGAAGTCGGTGCTGATCGCGACGAGGGCGGCGCCCACGGCATGACAGGCGCCCGCCACCGCGGCCGTTCCAAGAGCATTCACGCGGTAGGCCCCGTCCGGGTCGCGCTCGCACCCATCCACGTTCGTGTACGCGGCGCAGTGGACGACGGCATCGGGCCGAACGGCTTCCAGGAGAGCGTGGACCGCGCGCGCGTCGGTGATATCGACGCAGTGATCCGGCCCGCGCCGGCCCGCGCCAATCACATCATGCTGCTCGGAAAGGATCTCCACCAAGTCGCGGCCCAGCATTCCAGCCGCGCCGGTGACGAGAACGCGCATCTCGGGGTACCTCCCAACCACCGGGTGTCGCCCCCACTATAGCAGGGGGCTACCCACCTCGTCAAGCAAGCGAGCGAGGGCTTGCCGATGCTGCCCCGATGCGGTAGAATGAGCGCAGGGCACGGTAACGCGCCCTGGATCACCTGGAAGGAACCTGACATGCAGTTGGTATCGGTTGTTTTGGTCGGTCTGGCCGCGGGCGCGCTGAGCGTCCTGCTGGGGGTTGGCGGCGGTGTGATCATCGTTCCCGCGCTCATGTATTTCGCCGGAATGGAGATCAAGCTGGCGACGGGCACCTCTCTCGCCGTCATCATCCCCACCGCGCTGATGGGTGCCATCGGGCGCGCGCAGCTCGGGCAGATCGACTGGCGCGTGGCGGCCATCGTCTCAGTCGGGGCGATCATCGGCGCCCGCCTTGGGACTCATCTGGTGGAGGTAGCCCCTGCTATCGTTTTGAAGCGCGGTTTCGCTTTGCTGCTCCTCTTCACCGCCGTGCGCATGCTCCTCTCGTCTCGCTGAACAAATCGCATCCACCGGCGTCCGAACAATCGGAAAGGGTGTTTTGGTTGCGGGAAGGAGTGGGGATGAGGAGAGCTTTCGCAGGTATCGCCGTCGTGTTGTTGGTAGCCGCCCTGGCGGCAGGGTGTGGTTCGGACGGCTCGACAGCCCGAGCAATGGAGCGCCTGCTGCCGCGGCTGATGGGCCCAGCCCAGCACTACGAGACGCGGCTGTCGGGAACATCGGGGAGCCGTGTCGAGTCGGCGCGGGTCCTCGCCACGCGGCTTCAGGCCAATGAGCACCTGGTCCTTGATCGGGTACGCCTCGAGCTGGCGGACCTCCACTTCAACCGCTCCCGGCGCGAGCTCCTCAGCGTGGGCCAGGCCGACTTCTCCGCCGTCCTCCTCCAGGAGGATCTGAATGCGCAGCTTCACGAGCGATCCTCCCTGATACGCGGCCTGAAGCTCAGCATCACTCCGGAGGGCGCGCGCCTCCGCGGGAGCGCCGATCTTCCCGGCGTGAAGTTGCCGGTCACCCCCGATTTTCTCCTGGAGGGCACGCTGAAGATTGATGGCGAGGGGCGCCTGATTCTCGACGCGAGTAAGATTCGCGTGGTGGGCGTCGAGGTTCCGGAGTTCGCCGCCAAGCTGTTGGCATCCCAGGTGAATCCCCTGGTCGATCTCAGCAGCGCGCGCCTGCCGGTCTACCTCCGCACGGTGGAGCCGGACCACGGAGAGCTCCGCCTGACCGGGCGCGCTCGCGTGCGCACCGGCAGCTATGCCGACCTCGATTCCTGAGAGGGCACACCCCAGGGACGCCCTCTCAGTGACCGGGGAGCGACCCGGGTTTCAGGAGGGCGCTCCTGAAACCCGGTCCGAGATCGGCGTCTACAGCTCCAGCTGTTCGGCCAGCCAGGCGTAGGCGAGAGCGCGCGCCGACGGGCCGAAAGAGTGGCCGCAAGAGTGGAAGTGAGCGGCAAACTTCCCCTCGGCACCGAGGAGCTTGTAGACGCTCTCCACCTGCACGTAGAGCTCAGCAAAAGGCGCGAAGACGGGGAAACAGACATCGTTCCCGACCGCGCTGATGTTGAGAAAGGCGCGGGGGGCAACAAGGGCCATGATCTCGTGGAACTCCACAGGCGCCTGCCGGCCCGAGTTCCAATACTCGCGAAGCTTCGGGAAGTGGACATACCGCCCGGGCTGGTCACGCGACCAGTTCAGGCGGTTCGGATCGGCGGCCCACACCGTCACGCCGCAGCTTGAGACGCCCGCACGGATGCGCTCGTCCATAGCAGCGAGGAAAAGGGTGCAGTAGCCGCCGAGCGAGTGGCCGATGCAGCCGATGCGGTCACCATCCACCTCCGGCAGCGTCTGAAGCAGATCGACACAGAGACGGTGGTCGTAGATCGCCTTCCCCATGTCGCTCCAACCGGGATGGCGCGCGTAGAGAGGCCCGCTATCGTAGGGCTTCTCGCCGGGCTTCAGGCGTTCGCCCGCGTTGAAGTGGTCCGGCGCCAGGGTGATGAAGCCACGCCGGGCCAGGTCAACCGCTGTGCCCTTGGAGCCGCCTGGATGACTCCCTCGTCCGAGGCACGCCTCCTTGGCATCCACCGTGGTGCCATGCAGGCAAAGGACGGCAGGCGCGGGCGCCGAAAGCTCCTCCGGCATCACCAGATAGGCGGGGATGCGGTCATCCGGCTCGGCGAGGAAGCTCAGCTTCCGGATGCGCAACCCATCGATGCGCTCTTCGCCATGCCATTGCAGGTCACGATCCTCCGGGGGCGCCACCACGCCCTCACCCAACAGCTCCGTAAACGCGGCATGGATCGCGGCCCGGCGCTTGGCCCACGTCTCCGGATCGGCCTTCTGCCATTCATCCTCCAGCAGGTTCGTCAACACGCTCTGCATCATGCGGCTCTATTCCCTCCTCACTGCGGCCAAGCTTCGCCGCCGGGAGGGCGCTCTCCTGCGTCCTGGCGAGGGGCATAAGGCAGCGTGAGCATCCCACCTGCTCTGCAGCAGCCCGAGGCTGCCACGGTGCTTCCGCGCTGGCCACCGCATCTGCAAAGATGGAGGGAGATGGGCGGCGCAGACCGGCCGTGGGGAGCGATTCACTGCGGCCGCTCTCGCGGGGAGAAGGGCGATTCCGCGTCGTGCGCGGGGGGAAGAAGGAGGCTACGAAAGGCCTGCGACTTGTGCCCAGCTATGAGGAGCCGCGGGGCGGTTCGCCGATGCCGCCGGGCCGAAGCCGCTGATCCAGGCCGAGGAGGGAGAGAGCGCGGCATACCACGGGGCTTGCGGCGGTCAGCACCAGGCTCCCGCCCTGCTGGCGCAGGGTATCGCTGGCACGCAGGAGCACGGCGATACACGCAGAGTCGATGTAGCGCACCTGCGAGAGGTCCACCTGTACCTGCGTCGGATGATCGTGCATTGCTCGCGCGAGCGCCTCCCGCAGGGGCGCCTCCGCGCAGATATCCATCTCGCCCTGACACTCCACCACTGCGTTGCCACTCACCCTGACCGCAAAGAGATCCTCCACGCCTACCTCCGCGCACCTCTCCGGGCGATTGGTGAACTCGCCCTGATCTATGCCCAGATCCACCCCGGGCTAACCATCCATTCCAGCGCACGCACGAGGCCGGGTTGCTGCCTCGCGCATGACCCGGGGACGCGCGTTTGGCCCAGGGGATTCCTGGGTAACAGGTAGATGCGCGGCTCCGGTAATGGGCTAACCCATCGCACGGTCGGAATGCCTCCTTTTGCGGAGCCCCCCACCGGAGCCGCACTCTATCTGGAGGCCGGCTCCCTGGCCGGCCGGAACGCGAGCCCCCACGACCTTCGACGCCTTCCCCCTTGCCGCGCCGTGAAGGCTCCCCTTCCCTACAGCAAATCACGTGCCGAATCGTCTCCCTCGCATCCAGGCTGAACGCCACCAGAACATTCTGTCGGCTTGTCTGCCGGTGTCCCGAGTGTTATAATCGCCACATATAGGGCACGCTGCCAGGGCGCCCCCCAACATAGGGGTCCAGCGCGGTGGCATCGCGGCCCAGGCATCGCAGGCGTGGGCCCCTGCCCCCTTGACGGCCCCGTATTCGCGGCGATGCCTCGGTGGGTCCATTTGAAACGCTCAGAGAGGATCGGCTTTGATGTCGGGCGCTGACTTTGTTCACCTGCATAACCACACCGAGTTCTCGCTCTTGGATGGAGCCTGCCGCGTCAAAGAGCTCGTGGAGCGCGTGGCAGAGCTCGGCATGCCCGCGGTGGCGCTCACCGATCACGGCGTGATGTACGGCGCGGTGGAGTTCTATGACGCCTGCAAGAAGGCGGGGGTGAAACCGATCCTCGGGTGTGAGGTGTATATGGCCCCGCGCGGGCGCACTGACCGCGATCCGGTGCTCGACCGGGAGCAGTACCACCTGGTTCTCCTGGCGGAGAACCTCACCGGCTACAAGAACCTGATGAAGCTGGTGAGCATCGCCTCGCTCGAGGGGTACTACTACAAGCCGAGGGTGGACCGCGAGATCCTCGCGGAGTATAGCGAGGGGCTCATCGCGGCGAGTGCCTGCCTGGGCGGCGAGCTTCCTTCGCACATCCTCGCCGGCAACATGCAGAAGGCGCGCGAACTGGCCGGATGGATGGCGGAGGTCTTCCCGGGCCGCTACTATCTGGAGCTCCAGGATCACGGCATCCCCGAGCAGCGCACGGTCAACGAGGCCATCCTGCAGCTCGCGCGCGAGCTGAACCTCCCCCTCATCGTCACCAACGATCTCCACTACTTGCGCAAGGAAGACGCGCAGGCGCACGATGTTCTCCTGTGCATCCAGACGAACACGACCGTTGATGATGAAAAGCGGATGCGCTTCCACGCCCCGGAGTTCTACCTGAAGGATGTGGAAGAGATGGCCCGCCTCTTTCCCGATCACCCCGAGGCGATGCGCAACACCGTTGAGATCGCCGAGCGCTGCAACGTCGAGCTCACCTTCCAGCAGGTGCTCCCGCATTACGAGGTGCCCCCCGGCTACACCTACGAGAGCTACCTGGAGAAGCTGTGCCGCGATAACATTCCGCGCCGCTATCGCGAGTTCACGCCGGAGATGGAAGCCCGCCTCCGCTTCGAGTTGGACGTTATCCAGTCGAAGGGCTTCTCCGCCTACTTCCTCATCGTGAACGACTTCGTCCACTTCGCGCGCAGCCGGGGAATCCTCGCCCAGGCGAGAGGCTCTGCCGCCGGCTGCATGGTGACCTACCTCCTCGGCATCTCGAGCATCGACCCGATTGAGAATGACCTGATGTTCGAGCGCTTCCTCCGCATCGATGGCAAGAAGATGCCGGATATCGATGTGGACTTCGAGGATCTCCGTCGCGATGAGGTGTTGCAGTATGTGGTGGAGAAGTATGGCGCCGATTGCGTGGCCCAGATCATCACCTTCGGAACGCTAGGCCCCAAAGCCGCCGTGCGCGACGCCGCTCGCGCCCTCCAGGTGCCCCGCTCGGACGTAGATCGCATCTGCAAGCTGATCCCCACCATGCCCAGCTCGCCTCCACTGCGCCACTTCCTGGAGACGATTCCAGAACTGCGCAGCGAGTACGAGTCCAACCCAGAGATCCGCAGCCTCTTCGACACGGCGCAAGGCATCGAGGGGTTGAGCCGGCACGCATCCACCCATGCCGCGGGCGTCGTCATCTCCAAGGAGCCGCTCACCAACATCGTGCCCCTCCAGCGCACCGGCGACTCGCCGATCCCCACCACCCAGTTCGACTTCCGGATAGTGGAAGAGGTGGGGCTCCTGAAGATGGACTTCCTCGGCCTTTCCTACCTCACCGTTGTCAGCAAGGCCCTCCATCTGATCGAGGAGACGACGGGCAAGAAGCTCACGCTGGACCAGATCCCCATCGATGACGAGCGCACCTACCAGATGCTGGGGAACGGCGACGCCATGGGCGTCTTCCAGGTGGAAAGCTCCGGAATGCGCCAGCTTCTGCGCGACCTGAAGCCGCGTACCTTCAAGGATGTCGCCCCCCTCATCGCGCTCTACCGCCCGGGCCCGCTGCAAAGTGGCATGGTCCAGGATTTCATCGCGCGCCGGCATGGCCGTGCCAAGGTGGAGTATCCCCACCCCATGCTCGAGCCGGTCCTCAAGGACACCTACGGCATCCTGCTCTATCAGGAACAGGTGATGAAGATCGCCATGGTGATGGGAGGCTTCAGCGCCGTTCAGGCCGAGGCCCTCATGAAGGCGATGAGCAAGAAGAAGCAGGATGTGATGGATAAGAACCGCCCCCTCTTCATCGAGGGTGCGGAAGCCCGGGGGGTGCCCAAGAAGACAGCCGAGCATATCTATGAGTTGATGGCGAACTTTGCCAAGTACGGCTTCAACAAGAGCCACTCGGCAGCCTACGCCCTCCTCATGTATCAGACGGCTTATCTGAAGTGCAACTACCCGGTACAGTACCTCGCCGCCCTGATGACGGCGTTCATGGAAAACAAGGACAAAGTCGTCACCTACGTAGATGAGTGCCGGCACTTCGGGATTCCGGTGCTCCCGCCGGACATCAACAAGAGCCAGGCCGATTTCTCGGTTGAGCCGTTCGAGCCGGAAGAGGGGGCGAGTGATGGCGAGGGACCGCGCTACGCCGTGCGCTTCGGGCTGGCCGCCATCAAGAATGTGGGCCGAGGCGTGATCGAGCAGATCGTCGCCGAGCGCGCCAACGGCCCCTTCCGCTCGCTGCACGAGTTCTGCACGCGCATTGGAGGCTCCGGGGCGCTCAACCGGGCCACGATTGAATGCCTGATCCGCGCGGGCGCGTTCGATAGCACCGGCGCCCGCCGCGCCCAGCTCATCGCCGCGCTTGACCAGGCAATCGCCCTGGGGCAGCGCGCACGCAAGGAGCGAGAGGTAGGCCAGTTCTCTATGCTGGACTTGCTGGCCGGCGATGCAGGCCAGCCCGAGGAATCCCCCGAGGAATCGCTGCCGGATGTGCCCGAGTTCTCGCGGGAGGAGCTTCTCGCAGCCGAACGGGATCTGCTCGGGTTCTACCTCACCGACCACCCGGTGATGGAGTATCGCCCCGCGCTCCAGCGGATGCGGGTGCTCACCACCCAGGAAGTAGCCGAGCGCGAGGATAAAGAGGTCGTGCGCGTTGGCGGAATCATCTCGCGCATCCGCCGCCTCAACACACGCAAGGGCGATCCGATGATGGTGATCGGCCTAGAGGATTGGCTTGGCACCGTCGAGGTGATCATCTGGCCGAGCGTGCTCCAGGAGTTCGCTCCCCACCTGCAACTGGAGAAGGTCGTCGTCATCGAGGGAAAGGTGAGCAGCAAGGACTCGGGCAAGGAGGAGAACGGCGAAGATGAAGCGCCCTCTCGCGGCCAGGTGGAGATCATCGCGGAGAGCGTCCGGCCCGTGCGCAAGCCGGCGGAGGGTGGCGAGGCCGGGCTCCATGCCCCCGCGAATGGCAACGGCCACGCCAACGGCTATCGCAACGGCACCAACGGCATCTCCCCTACCCATCCAGGCGGCGAGCCAGACACCATCGTGCCGGATGAACCGGAAACGCCACAGGGTGACCCGGTGATCATCCAGGTGCCCCGGGCACACATGCGCGCGCGCTTCCTGCACGAGCTTCGGAGCGCGGTGCAGGCTTACCCAGGCGACCGGCGTCTCCTGCTCCAGCTGGAGGTGGCCCCGGGAGATCGCTACACCATCGAGTGTCAGGGGTTCGGCATCCAGCCCGCTCCGGAGCTGGTCCAGCGCGTTCACGAGCTCCTCGGTCCACGATGCATGCTGGGCATCTAAAGACCGGCGAGGCCAGCGCGCCTGATCAGCAGGGTATCGCCCGCCAAACGCGAAATATGCGTGTGAGCCCGTGGCGCCAGGGCCACGGGCCTCGGCGAAGCAACAAATCACCCAGGGGAGAGACGAAATGCCACTCGTAGATCTGCCATTGGCACAACTGCACGAGTATAAGGGCCGTAACCCGCGGCCGGCCGATATGGACGAGTATTGGGATAGGGCCCTGGCAGAGATGCGAGCGCTCGACCCCCGCGTGGAGCTGGAGCCCTACCCGCTGAAGACGCATCACGCTGAGTGCTTCCACCTCTGGTTCACCGGGGTAGGCGGCGCGCGGGTCCATGCCAAGTATCTTCGCCCGAAGAACGCTCCGGAGCCGCACCCGGCCGTGCTTCTCTTCCACGGCTACTCCGGAAACAGCGGCGACTGGGCCGATAAGCTCGCCTACGTCTCGCAGGGCTACTCCGTGGCCGCGCTCGACGTGCGGGGCCAAGGCGGGCTTTCGGAGGATCCCGGGGGCGTCAAGGGGAATACGCTGCGCGGGCACATCATCCGAGGCCTGGACGACGCCCCGGAGAAGCTCTTCTTTCGGCAGGTGTACCTGGACTGCGCCCAACTTGCCCGCATCGTCATGTCCATGCCGGAGGTGGACGCGAAGCGTGTCGGCGCCACCGGCGGCTCGCAGGGCGGTGGCCTCACGCTCGCCTGCGCCGCGCTGGAACCCGGGATCAAGCGCGCCGCTCCCGTCTTCCCCTTCCTCTGCGACTACAAGCGCGTCTGGGAGATGGATCTCGCCGTCGCCGCCTACGAGGAGCTGAAGACCTACTTCCGGCTCTTCGATCCGCTCCACGAGCGCGAAGAGGCGGTCTTCACCCGCCTCGGCTACATCGATAACCAGCACCTGGCGCACCGCATCCGCGCTGAGGTGATGATGTTCGTGGGCCTCATGGACACCGTCTGCCCGCCCTCGACGCAGTTCGCCGCCTACAACAAGATTGAGGCGCCCAAGAGCGTGGTGATCTATCCCGACTATGGCCACGAGGGCCTGCCCGGCGCGAACGACCGCGTTTTCGACTTCATGGCCGGGCTGTAGCGATGAGGATGGCAGCTTAGGGGCGGGTAGCGCGAGGGCGTGCCCTCAAGGCAGGGTTATCGAGCGCCGGATCCGGGTATAGTCCACTGTAGGGCACGCTCGGGCTCTGCCAAGGATCCACATGCTGACGGCGTGGGAGTGTGAACAGGGAGGCACGCCATGGAGATTTCCATTCGCGACGCCACGCTGGTGGCGGCTGGTTTCCGCACGGTCGGTGAGGGTCTCGATTTCCTGGGCCTTTCGTCCGTGGAGCTTGCTGTCGACCGGGATCACCAGGTTTCTGCCATCCGCCCGGGAGAGAACTACCGCCGCATGCCGATCGAGACCGATGACGACGTGGAGGAACTGCGCCGGCATCTGGAAGATACGGGTGTGACGGTCTCCGCCTTCCTCCTATCGAACGACTTTGGCCGGGCCGATCTAGACCGCGAGATCGCCTGGGTGACGCGCACCGTGGAGGCAGCGGGCGCCTTGGGCATCCCTGTGGTGCGCATCGACACGGTGATGCATGGCGAGCACGACCGTCCGGTGGATGAGCGCCAGCGGCGTTTCGTTGAGGTGGTGACGCGCATCCTCAACGCGACCGCGGAGATGGAAGTCTGCCTGGGCATCGAAAACCACGGCGCTCAGGGGAACGACCCGGCCTTCCATTCCGGCCTGTTCGCCGAGGTGGGCCACCCGCGCTTTGGGTTGACCCTGGATACGGGCAATTTCTACTGGTCCGGAATGCCGCTCACCCGAGTGTATGAGGTGATCGCGCAGTTCGCGCCGTATGCCCGGCACACTCACGTCAAGAATATCGGCTATCCGCCCTCGGAACGTGAGCGCGAACGCGAGCTCGGCTGGCGTTATGCCGATTTCGTCTGCCCCCTGGAGGAGGGCGATATCGACCTCGAGCGGGTACACAGCATCCTCAGGGATGCGGGTTACGATGCCGCGCTCTGCATCGAGGACGAGTCGCTCGGGCGCTTCGCCCCCACGGAGCGGCGCGAAGTGCTCCGCCGCGATGTCGCGTATCTCCAGCGCATCCTCGGAGCATAGCGCCACCTCCGAGGTATCCGGGAGCGGCCGCAGCGGAACGCAAGCGGCACGAAACGGCATTGTGGCGGCCCCCAAGGCTATTCGCGTGCGCACGGTGATCCCATAGCGCCCTGGCGCGCCAGGGGAAGAAGCCGTTCACTCCACTCGGGGCAGGGAGAGGCACGACCGCGGCGAATCCTATCTTGTGCATGACGCAGACGAGTCACTCGCAACATCGGTGGTAGAAGCCCCGGCAGAGCTAGACGAACAGAACAAGCGCGACTACCGCTTCAACATGGTCGCGTGCATCATCGACGATGGTGGTTATGCAGGAGGGATCAGTCTCCTCTCCATGACGACCATCCTCCCGCTGTTTGTCCGCCAGCTCACCGATTCGGCCTTCCTGGTGGGGTTGATTCCGGCGATCTATTGGGCGGGAATCTTCCTGCCGCAGCTCTTCGTGGCGCGTCTCGTCTCCCACTTCCCGCGCCTCCGGCCCTGGGTGATGTCTATCGCCTTCTTCGAGCGCATCTTTCTGGTGCTGCTGGCACCGCTCACGCTCTGGCTGTGGCAGAAGCCCGGCGCGCTTCTGGTGGCGTTTTTCCTGATGTGGACGGGGTACGCCCTGAGCACGGGGCTCAACTTTGCCACCTACCTCGGGCTCGTCGCCAAGATCATCCCGGCGAATCGGCGCGGGCTCCTCTATGGCCTCAGCGGCGCCCTGGGCGGCGTGCTGGGGGTGGCGGGCGCGAAGCTGGCCGAGTATCTGCTCCAGGACGGCGGGATGCCCTACGGCTTCGCCTGGTGCTTCGGCATCGGGTCGGCGGTCCTCGCCGTGACCGTGGTGCCGCTTGGCTTTGTCCGCGAGCCAGTCGGGAAACCGCCCGAGGAGCGCCCACACGCCGGTCCACGCCAGATCGTCCGCCTGCTGCGCGGCGATCCCGCCTTCGCGCGCTTTGTGTGGGGGTGCATCGCCTACGCCTTCGCCGGGGCCGCGCCTGCCTTCTACACCGTCCACGCCATCGACCACCTGGGAGCCACCGCCGCCGATGTGGCCCGGTTTACGGCGGTGCTCACCGCCACTACGGTGGTGACCGCGCCTGCCTGGGGCTGGCTCGCCGACCGCACGGGCAACCGCCGGGTCGTTCTGGGCTCCGCGATCCTCGCCGGGATGGGCCTGCTCGTCGCGCTGCTCGCGCCCTCGCTAGGGTGGTTCTACCTGGTTTTCGCGCTAAACGCCGCCGCCTCGCCTGGGATGGGATTTGCCGTAGCGAATATCATCCTGGAGTATGGCCCGGGCGCGAAAGCACCCGCCTACGTGGCTGTCCATTCGTCCTGCACGATGCCGGCAAGCGCGCTTGCCCCGCTCCTCGCAGGCGGCCTGGCGCAGACGGCTGGCTACCACGCGGTCTTCGTTGCCGGCGCCATCCTGGCAGGACTGGCCATCCTCGGCTATTGGCGCGCCCCCGAGCCACGAGAGCGCGCGCTGGGATAACCCCAGGCGCACGCTAGAGTGGCGCGCGCGAGGGCGTGCCGGCCTTGCGCGGATAGGCTGCGGGCGTTGGCCGGCGCTTGCGCACCAGGATGAGGCGACGCTCGCCGGCCCCGAAGGGGAGCGAGAAGGGAATCACGCGCTCGATCTCCCCGCCCAGCAAGGAGAGAGCGCGCTTCGCGGGCCCCACTTCCTCATCTCCGCGGGGTCCTTTCATGGCGAGGAAGAGGCCGCCGACGCGCACAAAGGGGAGGCACAGCTCCAGGAGCACGCGCAACTCAGCCACGGCGCGCGCCGTCACCAGGTCAAACCGCTCGCGGTAGCGCCGGTCGCGCCCGGCATCCTCGGCGCGGGCGTGCAGCGTCTCCACGCCGGAGAGACCCAGCGCCTTCGCCAAGTGCTCCAGGAAGTCGAGCTTCTTGCGCGTGCTATCGAGGAGGGTGAGCGGCGTCTCCGGGGCGTGTATCTTCAGCACCATTCCGGGGAAGCCGGCGCCTGTGCCGATATCGAGCACGCGCACACCCTTGCCAGCCGAGACAGCGAGGAAGCAGGTGAGGGAATCGAGGATATGCTTGACAGCGATCTCGCGCGCGTCGGTCACCGCCGTCAGGTTCATGCGCTGGTTCCAATCGAGGAGCTCGCGCACATACGCGGCGTACTGCCCCAACTCTCCGGGCCCCACCGGGATGCCCAAACTCTCCGCGCCCTCGCGGATCAACTCCTCCGCCGGACGATCCGGCAGTACCACCGCTCCCTGCTCTTCTCTCTCTGCCAAAGCCGCTCCCTCTTCCCCCGGGCCTGTGAAGTGCCCTCGGGTTGAAACGCGCAACCTACCCAGGCGCGCTGGTATCACCCGCGATGCGATCTCGCGCCACTGGGAGGTTCGGCGCCGTCGCCGCCGTTCCTGGCGTGCGCCGGGCGCCGGAAGTGTGTTCTCGGTGGATTGCGTCCGGGCGCCACGGGAGGCCGCCTGCATGTGGGTTGGTCCAGGCGAAAGGGTAAGTATGCTCCAGGGGAGGCATGAACGCGATCGAGGTACATGCCACATCGGCGATGGTGATCGGGCCAGGCCAGGCCGTCGCCGCCGGGATTGAGACGCTTCAATCGGGGGGCAACGCCGTGGATGCCGCGGTGGCGACGGCGCTGGCGGCGGGGGTGGTTGCGCCCGCGCAATGCGGCGTGGCCGGCTTCGGCGGCGCGCTGATCACCTACCTCGCCGCTCAAAAACGGGTCGCCTGCCTGGAGTTTGGCGCCATGTCGCCCGCGGGTGTCACGCCCGGCTGGCTGCTCGCCGCTGGAGAGGACGCCTTTCCGATGGGCGCGCGCGCGGTGATGGTGCCAGGAACCGCGGCCGGCTTGACCCGCGCAGTCGCCGCGTACGGCTCGCGTCCACTGGCGCAGCTGGTCGCGCCCGCGGTGCGCCTGGCGCGCGAGGGCTTCCCGGCCTCTCCCGGGTATGTGGCCGACCTCCTCGCCCACCGTGAGAGGATCGAACGGTTCCCGCACACGGCCGAATGGCTCCTTCCGGATGGCCAGGCACCGCGACTGGGAAGCCTGATCACCAATGAGGCGCTCGCCCGCCTCCTGGAACGCCTCGCCGCCGAGGGCTTGGACTCGCTCTACCGGGGAGAGGCCGCGGCGGACCTCGTCGCGCACGTGCAGGCGAGCGGTGGCGTATTGACCCTCGACGACCTGGCCGACTACACGCCCCGAGAGACGGAGCCGCTCTCGCTCTCCTTCGGGGCCTACACGATCCATACCTCGCCGCTGCCCACCGGGGGAGCGGTGTTGGCCCAGGCCATCAAGACGCTCGACGGGCTCGACCTCGCCCGGCTCTGGAGCGAAAAGCTTCCCTACTACCACGCGGTGGCGCTCGCTCTGCAATCCACATGGGCCGATCAGCTCACCCGTCTAGGAGATCCCACGGAGACGGCCATCGCCCTGGACCGCATCCTTTCCGACGAGCACACGACCCGGATGCGCCATCGGATCGAGCATCTCGTTCACACGGCCAGCGTGTTGCACGGCCCGGAGGTCATCGGTCTCCCGGGAGGCACCGTGCATATCGCCGTCGCGGATCCGGAGGGCAACCTGGCCGCGCTGACGCTGACACACGGCAACCCATTCGGTTCCGGGCTCTCCGTGCCGGGCGGCGGCACGCTCGTGGCGGGAGGAATGGGCTATTTCGAACGGGCGCCGGGCCGGCCCAACTCCGTGGGGCCGCGAACACGCCCGCTCTATCCGGCGTGCCCCACGCTGGTCATGAAGGAGGAGTGCCCCCTCCTGCTACTCGGGGGGATCGGCGGGCGCAAGGCCGCCAGCGCCGTGGTGCAGGCACTGCTCCACTACTGCGCGCTCCGGCATCCGGTCGACGACTCTCTCTGCCTGCCCCGCCTGCATACGGACGGCTCTCTCACGCTCTGCGTGGATCCCGGGCTGCCGCGGCCCGCGAGTGACTACCTGCGCGCCGTCGGCTACCTGCTGGAATCTGGCGAGGCGGGCGCGCTCTTTGCCCTGATGCGCGATCCCGACTCGGGGCTTTTCACGGGCGTCGTAGACCCTCGCGCAACCGGCCTGGCCGTGGGAATCTAGTATCTAATCGCGAGAGGGGCAACCCGGGGCCTGGTGAACCTCGAAGAACAAACCAGCTATGCCGGTGGAGGCATTGCCTACACGCGGCATCATCCTGAAGCTGGTCAATCCAGTGTCATCTGCGGATTCCATCACGCGCCGACGTCACGTCCGGTCAGATCGAGGAAGAGGTCTTCCAGGTCGCTGTGACCGCCGTATTCGCGCTTCAGCTCGTCCACGGTGCCCACGGCAATCACGCGGCCCTTGAGAATGATAGCGACGCGGTGGCAGACATCCTCGGCCAGGGAGAGCGTGTGGGTGGACATGAAAACGCACGCCCCCTGCTCGCACTGCTTGCGGAGGACGGTCTTGACCAGGTGGGCGCTCTGCGGATCGAGCCCGACCATCGGCTCATCGATGATGATCGCCTTCGGCTCGTGGAGGAGGCAGGCGCACATCACCGCCTTCTGGCGCATTCCGTGAGAGTAATCCTCAATCAGGCCGTCGGCCACGTGAGCGAGCCCAAGCAGCTCCAGCAGCTCGGTGATTCGCCGGTCAAGTGTCTGGACCGGAATCTGGTAGAGATCACCGACGAGACGGAGAAACTCGCGCGCAGAGAGCTTCTCGTAGAGGTAGGGGGTATCGGGCACGTAGCCGATCAGGCGCTTGGCTGCGAGGTGCTCCTTTTGGATATCGAATCCCCCGATGCGGGCCACGCCGCGCGTGGGGCGCAGCAGCCCAGTGAGGAGCTTGATGGTCGTCGTCTTCCCCGAGCCGTTGGGCCCCAGAAACCCGAAGAACTCGCCCGGCGGGATCCGCAGGCAGAGATCCTCTACCGCGACCAGGTTGCCGAACTCCTTGCGCAGATGCTCGATCTCAATCATCCACTCCGGCACGCTCACTCCTCCGCTCTGATGATGCGCACGCGCAGGCGGCCGATGAGGCGCACGATCTCCGACTGCCGGTCGAGGCCGCCATGCACCAATTCGATGTGCGTGGCATCGGCCACCTCCTGGCCGAAGGTGGGATCCATGCTCACCCACTGGCCGACCCAGACGCGCGGCCAGGCGTGATAGAAGAAACTATCGTTCAGATAGACGATCCCGACGGCGATCTCGGCGGGGATGCCGGCCGCGCGCGCCAGCGCCACGAAAAGAACGGTGTGCTCGTTGCAGTCGCCCTTGCGGGTGCGTAGCACCTCCAGCGCCGAGGGAACGCTCACCGTGGGGCTCTTCTCCACTTCTCGGTGCACCCATCGGGCGATGCGCACCGCCGCCTTCCAGGAGTCGCTTTCTCGGCCCACAATCTTTCGCGCTGTCTCGATGATCGCTGGGTCGTCAGACTGAATCAGGAGGTCTGGAGCAAGGTAGGGCTTCATCTGCGGTTCGGTGACCGGCAGCCGCGGCGCCCGCACGGCTTCAGGCACCTCCCGGCGAATCTCGACAATCCCCGACTCCGCGGCCTCTACCTGCTGTCGCTCTGTCGCGAGCGACAGCGTGGAGAAATCGGCACCGGTCAGCTCTGCCCGCAGGAACTTCACCTGGCGTGGGCTCTTCAGAACCCTGTTTGTCGGCACAGCCGCCGAGTAGACGAGGTCCGTTTGCGGGTCTCCCTCGGGCGGCTTCATCGCATCCTCGCGGTTCTGGCGGACCATGGTCCATCCCATCGCCGATTCTTCCTTCAACGTATCGCCCTCAGGGGTCACCCAGGCGGTCGTACGGAAGCCCTTGTAGGAGATCTCCGCCCGAAGTACGCGGATTGGCCCATCGACGCCCTCGATCATCTCCGGCTGGCCGATGGTCACCATCGCCTTGGCAGGCGCAAGCGCCATCGGGTCGAAGAGATCCAGGGTGTGGGTGGTGTTCGCGCGCAGGCGCCCGGAACCCGCCAGGATCGGCGTCAGAGCATCCGGCACCGTGATCGGCTTCTCCAATGGGATCGTGCGCGTGGCCGTCGTCCCGCCGCTCTCGATGCGAAGAACCAGCCTGTCGGGCTCGACGTGACCGGTGACGCGCATCTGCTGCATCTCAGAGTCGAGGGTGAAACTGAAGGAGCGCATATATTGGGCCGCATCCACCTCCACCAGCGACTCGGTCTCCACGGCGCGCATCTCGCCCTGGAGCGGCAGGAGAAGGTGGCTCTTCGCCTCGATGCGCAGGATGCCATCCTGCTTCTGGCGGCGGGTCACCGTATAGCCGAGCTTCGTGCCATTGAGGTAGACCCCCATCCATTGCTCGCGCGCGGGTCCCGCGGCGCCGACGGTCTCGGTCGGTTGGCGCCACTCCACCGGTGGCGCATCCACCGGCCGGCGCGCCTCGCGCTCGCGCTGGACCAGGAGGCCCATCATCACGATCCAGAGCGCCAGAATGGCCATTCCGCGCGCTCCTCGAAGCCACTTTGCTCGCATCGATCCTCCCCGGCAGGAGCACCTCGCCCCGCCGGATACGAATGCCGGATGGGGCCCCGTTGCCGTCTCCCAGTCCCATTCTAGGGGTTGCTCGCGAGCGTGTCAAGCAGCGGCACCGCCGCGTTTGGTGCGGGAACGCCCCGGGTATAGGCGCCTCGGAGGAGCCATCTCCTCGCCTGCAGCGTTCACGTTGCGAAAGGAGATGAGGATGGCGGAGCGAGAAGGCGAGCTCACCGTCCGCGAAGCGGGCAAGAAGGGCGGCGAGATCCGAAAGCAGCAACTCGGGCACGAGGGCTACGAGGAGATCGGACGCCTGGGAGGCGAGGCCCGAAAGCGAGAGCTGGGCCACGAAGGCTACGAGGAGCTCGGCCAGAAGGGCGGCCAGCGTGTCCGCGAGCTGATTGAGAAAGGCAAGCGGGCGGAGAGCGGATAACCCCTCGGAAGCAGGCTGCCATACCGCTGGAGAGACAGGCGATTGTCTCTCCAGATTGATGCCCCTGCCCCACGATCGGATCGCGGGCGAGAGGGGCAGGCGCGGGGAGGGTGCCCGGCCCGTGGGCCAGGCACCCTTTCTCATTCTCCCGCCTGGAAGCCGAAAGTAACGCCCTCTTCTCATCCGGCAGGAGTCCTCCAGATCGCCGCGAACGTTACGTGCAACGGTCTCAACCCCAGCACAGGAGGTGCAACGGTGGGTGGCTCATCTGGGATGCTATGGGGAGGGCAGAGAGATGCTTAGTGTTCATCAGAAGGGGCGTTCCGCCTTCACGCTGATCGAGTTACTCGTCGTCATCGCCATCATAGCCATTCTGGCGGCGATCCTTTTCCCGGTCTTCGCGCGCGCCCGCGAGAACGCGCGCAAGTCGTCGTGCCAAAGCAACCTGAAGCAACTGGCGATGGGCATCCTGCAGTACGCGCAGGATTACGACGAGCGGTTCCCGTATGCCAACCGGACCGGGATCCCGCTCTCCTCGCCGCCCCCCGGGGGCTTCTGGTATCAGGAAGGGGGATCCGGCTCGGCATTCTGGCCGCAGATGGTCTACCCTTACATCAACAACCTAGAAGTTTTCACATGCCCTTCGGGCGCGCGGGCGTACGCATCCGGCCCATTCCGTGGGCACTACGGGTGCAACGAACTGATCATGCCGGACCGTTTCTCGCCCACTCCTCCGCTCTCCCAGGCTCAGCTCACCGCGCCCGCGAGCACCTTCCTCTGCTTCGACAGCGGCGCCTACTTCCTCGGTCCCTCGCGAGTCACTTCCCCCTCGGGCAACTTCTGGTACATTCCTGGCACGGGCGATATCCTGGGCCTCGACCCCACCCAACCGCAGGGCGGCTACGTGATCACTGATGCGCTGCGGCAAGACTTCAGCTCAGGCCGGCATTTCCACGGGATCAACATGGCGTATGCCGACGGACACGTGAAGTGGCTCAAGACGGAGCAAGTGATCCAGGAAGCGCGCAAGCCCGCGCCCAACCAATACGGCGCCTGGAACCCGGCCAACGATTAGTGCGCACCAGGTAAGAGAGACAGGGCTACTCCGGCGATATAGGCAGGAGTAGCCCAACTGACCGCGAACGTCACGAGCAACAGTCTCACTCCGGCGCAGGAGGCACAGCGATGGGTCTCGTCCGGGATGCTACGGGGAGGACAGAGAAATGCTTTGCGTCAACCTGAGAAGGCGTTCCGCCTTCACGCTGATCGAGCTTCTCGTGGTGATCGCCATCATCGCCATTCTGGCGGCGATCCTCTTCCCGGTCTTCGCGCGCGCACGCGAGAACGCGCGCAAGGCCTCGTGCCAGAGTAACCTGAAGCAACTCGCGATGGGCATCCTGCAATACGCGCAGGATTACGACGAGCGGTTCCCGTATGCCAACCGGGCTGGACTCCCGCTAGATTCGCCGCCACCCGGGGGCTTCTGGTATCAAGAATCGGGGGCCGGAACCGTATTCTGGCCACAGCTCGTTTACCCTTACTTCAACAACCTGGGCGTCTTCACGTGCCCTTCAGGCAACCGCTCAAACACCAGCAGGCCCTATTCCGGGCATTACGGATGTAACCGCCTGATTATGACGCGACATGATACCACCCCCATCACTCTAGCCGAGCTAGCCGCGCCGGCGAGCACTCTCCTCTGCTTCGACAGCGGCGCCTACTTCATGCTGCCCTCGAATGTCACCTCGCCGTCAGGTAGCTTCTGGTACATTCCCGGTACTGGGGATATTCTGGGGCTCACCGGGGCCGAACAGCTGGGCGGCTATGTCATCAGCGAAGCACTCCGGGCGGACTTCCGGTCGGGCCGGCACTTCCACGGAGTCAACATCGCGTATGCCGATGGCCACGTGAAGTGGCTGAAGACAGAGCAGGTGATCCAGGAGGCGCGCAAGCCCGCGCCCAACCAATACGGCGCCTGGAACCCGGCCAACGATTAGTGCGCACCAGGTAAGAGAGACAGGGCTACTCCGGCGATATAGGCAGGAGTAGCCCAACTGACCGCGAACGTCACGAGCAACAGTCTCACTCCGGCGCAGGAGGCACAGCGATGGGTCTCGTCCGGGATGCTACGGGGAGGACAGAGAAATGCTTTGCGTCAACCTGAGAAGGCGTTCCGCCTTCACGCTGATCGAGCTTCTCGTGGTGATCGCCATCATCGCCATTCTGGCGGCGATCCTCTTCCCGGTCTTCGCGCGCGCACGCGAGAACGCGCGCAAGGCCTCGTGCCAGAGTAACCTGAAGCAACTCGCGATGGGCATCCTGCAATACGCGCAGGATTACGACGAGCGGTTCCCGTATGCCAACCGGGCTGGACTCCCGCTAGATTCGCCGCCACCCGGGGGCTTCTGGTATCAAGAATCGGGGGCCGGAACCGTATTCTGGCCACAGCTCGTTTACCCTTACTTCAACAACCTGGGCGTCTTCACGTGCCCTTCAGGCAACCGCTCAAACACCAGCAGGCCCTATTCCGGGCATTACGGATGTAACCGCCTGATTATGACGCGACATGATACCACCCCCATCACTCTAGCCGAGCTAGCCGCGCCGGCGAGCACTCTCCTCTGCTTCGACAGCGGCGCCTACTTCATGCTGCCCTCGAATGTCACCTCGCCGTCAGGTAGCTTCTGGTACATTCCCGGTACTGGGGATATTCTGGGGCTCACCGGGGCCGAACAGCTGGGCGGCTATGTCATCAGCGAAGCACTCCGGGCGGACTTCCGGTCGGGCCGGCACTTCCACGGAGTCAACATCGCGTATGCCGATGGCCACGTGAAGTGGCTGAAGACAGAGCAGGTGATCCAGGAGGCGCGCAAGCCCGCACCGAACCAGTATGGCGCCTGGAACCCGGCTAACCAGTAGCGGGTGCAAGGGAGGCGGAACTGCCCCAGCAAGCCGGGAGGAGTCAGGCCCGGCGCCGCGAATCTAATCCCCGACGGTCTGATCCCGGCGCGAAGAGCGCACGCCAGTGAAACACCCTCGGGGCGCCGTCTGGGGAGAGTGAAGAGATGCTGTCTGTTCGAAAGAAGGGGCGTTCCGCCTTCACCTTGATCGAGCTGCTCGTAGTCATAGCCATCATCGCTATACTAGCGGCGATCCTATTCCCGGTTTTCGCGCGCGCCCGCGAGAACGCGCGCAAGGCGTCGTGCCAGTCCAACCTGAAGCAGCTGGCGATGGGCCTGTTGCAGTACGCGCAGGATTACGACGAGCGGTTCCCCTATGCCAACCGCTCGGTTCCAACTGACACGTCGCTTCCAGGGGGCACCTGGTCTGCCGGAACCGCGTTCTGGCAGCAGCTCGTCTATCCCTATTTCAACAACGTGGAGGTCTTCACGTGTCCTTCGGGCGCGCGCGGGGTGGCTTCGAAGCCGTATCTCGGACACTATGGCGCCAACGAGCTGATCATGCCGCGCCACAGTTCCCTGACGCCGCCGCTCAGTCAATCCCAGCTGGTCGCGCCGGCCAGCACCTTCCTCTGCTTCGACTGCGGCGCCTACTTCCTCCATCCCTCGAACGCATCCTCGCCCTCTGGATCGTTCTGGTACATGCCCGGCTCCGGGGAGATCCTGGGTCTGGATTCCAACCAGCAGGTGAACGGCTACATGATCGATGGGAATTGCCGGCAGGATTTCCAGTCGGGCCGCCACTTCCTGGGGGTCAACATCGCCTATGCCGACGGACATGTGAAGTGGCTGAGGACGGAGCAAGTGATCCAGGAAGCGCGCAAGCCCGCGCCTAAGCAATATGGTGCCTGGAACCCATCCAACGAGTAGCTGGCGGCTGGTCACTATCAGGATGCGGGAGAAATAGGCCGGCCTCGCACAGCAAGCTAGGGGCCATCCTGTTTCCCTGTGTCCCGCATCCGGAGAAGCTCGCGATGCCTGAGAGTTCGCGCACCATCCACCCTGAGGCCACCAATGTGGAGATCTGGCCCGGATCCGAGGGGTATCCCTGGGCCGATACCGGCATCCGCCTCTGGACGCGGGAAGCACTCCTGCGCCAGGTGGGGCCGGGCGAGCTCCTCTGCACCTGGACCACCGGCGGGTTTACCGAGCCCTATGAGGGCAACTTTACGATGATCGCCCGGAGCCGCGATGGCGGTCACACCTGGTCACCCGCGGGCGAGTTCCGGCATCCAACGCGGGGCCTCTTCACCACCGAGCTGTTCACGCCGGCCTCAGGCGAGGTGCATGCCTTCCTGCAGACCTATGCCTCCGGCGCGTGGATGTGCCAG
>ERZ795060.2041-NODE-2041-length-21556-cov-4.319380_pt1 | contig 21556 bp, 24 predicted proteins | sample MGYA00375144_ERZ795060 | MGnify/ENA primary metagenome ERZ795060 (study PRJEB30189, sample SAMN05720157) | activated sludge metagenome | isolation source: anaerobic digester from wastewater treatment plant | place: Japan | collected 2015-05-15 ...
GCTCGTTGTTCAGGGGGGTGGCGCTGCCTCCTCCGCCGATGATATGGAGCCTGCGGCGGCCGGTGTTATTGTTTTTGGCGGGACTGCTCGTGGAGATGGGGATAACTTGGGGCGCTCCATCCAGGGGGTGCGGTTCGATCAGCACCTCAGTGCGGTAGACTTCAAGTATATTTTCGCGGGTCAGCACCTCTTTTGGAGTGCCGCAGGCAAAAACCTTGCCCCGGTAGAGCATGATCATTTTGCGGCAGTAGCGGGAGGCCAGATTGAGATCGTGCATAACCGCAACCACAGTGATCCGCTCCCGGGTATTGAGGCTATGCAAAAGTTCCAGCAGCTCCACCTGGTAGCCCAGGTCAAGAAACGAGGTGGGCTCGTCGAGCAGCAGGTACGGGGTTTCCTGGGCTAAAGCCCGGGCCAGTATCACCCGCTGCTGCTCCCCGCCGCTCAAGGCGAAAAGCTCCCGTTCCCGCAGGTGGTAGCATCCGGTCAGGTGCATGGCCCGGATGACGGCACGGCGATCCGCTTCACGCATGGGGCTGAAACGATTCAGGTAAGGGTAGCGCCCCATGGCCACCACATCTTCGACCACAAAATTGAAACCGGCATTCTGGCCCTGGCTGACCATGGAGAGCCGCCGGGCCAACTCCCGGCGGCTCCAGCGCTGCAGCTCTTTCCCATCCAGGATAATCTCGCCGCCGGCCGGAGCCAGTATGGCGGCCATATTTTTCAGCAGGGTTGATTTGCCGCTGCCGTTGGGGCCGATGATGCAGGTAAAATCCCCCTGGTCAATGATCAGGTTAATAGCCTGCAGCACCGCGGCATCTTTGTATTCAAAAGAAACACCGTGCACCTTGATTTGCTGAACCATTGCTTTCGCCTCAACTTTAATCCTGATCCCGGGCGCGGCACGCCGCGCCCCTGCCCATCTACCCTGGCCCAATCCCCTCCACCCTGCCTCCCCCACCTGGACTTTTGGAAGTTGGATGTTAGAGGTCGGAGGTTAGATTTCCTTTTCCCATAACTCTGCTTTCTACAGTTGCTGATGCCGTTTGTCCCGCCACAAAAAATTTTTCCAGAATTCCATTAGACCACCCAAAGCCAGCTTTCCGCTACTCTTGTCTACTGCAAGCAGCCCGCTTAATCCCCCCTCCCTAACCCTCCCCCACAAGGGGGAAGGGGATGTTGAAAACCCCTGCTTTGAATCTATTCTTCTGAATTCTGAATTCTGGGCTCTGAATACCCTTAGACCGGATACAACCGGTCTGCCCGCTGCTCCTCTCTCCTGGCTCCTGTATCCTGTGTCTCCTAAAAACGGTACTTTCCCCGGTGGCGGCGCAGCAGGTACATGAAGAAGGGCGCCCCCACAAAAGCGGTGATAATGCCCACAGGCAGCTCCACCGGGCTAAGGACGGTACGGGCAAAGGTATCGGCAGCCACCAGGAATACTCCGCCGCCCAGCACCGCGGCGGGAAAAAGATGCCGGTGATCTGGACCGAAAATAATGCGCATGGCATGAGGCACAATAAGCCCGACAAAACCGATCATGCCGCTTACCGAAACCGCCCCGGCGGTAAGCAGAGAAGCGGCTACCAGCACGATCTTTTTGACCCGCTCCACTTCAACGCCCAGGCTCAGCGCCTCTTCTTCACCGAGAAGGATCAGGTTAAGGTCGCGGGAGAAGAATATGAGCACGGCCAGCCCCAGGATCAGGTAGGGGAGGGTCAAGCCTACGTAAGGCCATCCCCTCATGCTTAGCCCTCCCACCAGCCAGAAAAAGACATTGCGCATCTGCTCTCCGGCAAAGAGCATGCCCAGAGAAATGGTGGCCGAAAAGAAAGAGCTGATGACCACGCCGGCCAAAAGTACCGTCACCACGGGCAGGCGGCCTCCCACCCGCCCGAGCTGGTAAACACAGAAGAGAGCCACCAGGGCCCCGATAAAACCGAACACAGGAATCAACAACTGTGAGGAGAAGATACCGGCCGGCAGCAGCAAGATGGCCGCTGTAGCCCCCAGGGCGGCCCCGCTGGAAACGCCAATAGTATAGGGGTCGGCCAGGGGGTTTTGCAGCAGCCCCTGAAAGGCCGCCCCCGCCGCGGCCAGGGAGGCGCCAATCAGAAAACCGAGCAGAACACGGGGGAAGCGGATCTGCCAGAAAATCGTGTAGGCGGTATCGCCTGCACCATCCGGGCTGCCCGCCGCCAGGTCATAAAAAATGCGCAGCACCCTGGCGGGATGTACGGCTACTGATCCGATACCTATGGCCAGAATTAATACTGCTGCGGCCAGCACCGCCAGAATGGTAAAGTATAAAACCCGCTTCCCCCGCAACATGTTCAATCCTCCTACCCTAGATGTGGGGATGAAGAATGCTCAATATCAGTTTCAGCCCTTCAATTAGCCGCGGCGTGGGGCGGTTGATCAAATCGGCATCCAGGTCATGGACCTCACCAGCGGCCACGGCCGGGATATCCTGCCAGCTATCTTTTTCGGCATAGATTCGATCGCGGAAGGGGAAGCTGCAAAGGATAATGTCAGGGCTGCTTTCCACAATGATTTCTTCGCTAACCTCGGCGTAGCCGGCAGCCTCGACCACGTTTACCCCGCCTGCCAGGGTAATGAGTTCATCCTCCAGAGTTGCGGGGCCGGCAACGTAAAGGGAGTCCAGGTCCAGCAGCATCAGCACCCGTGGTTTGTCCTGATCGGCGATGCCGGCGGTGGCTGCTTTAATTTCATCCAGGGCTGCTTCCATATCCGCCACCAGTTCCTGCGCTTTCTCTTCCCGGCCGGTCAACTCTCCCAGAGTAAGGATGCTTTCCAGGGTCTGGGCAACGGTAGACGGATAAATTATGGCCGTGGAAATGCCAAGGTTGTTCAAGCGCTCCTCCAGGGACCGGGAGGCATCGGTGTCATAGCCAAGTAGAACCAGGGTCGGTTCCAGGCTGACCACAAGCTCTTCGTTAATATTAAAGGCATCGCCCACCCGCTGGATGCGCCCTTCCGCCACCGCTGTTTCCAGCTCCGGCGGATAATTGCAAAAATTTGTTACCCCGACTATGGAATCCTCCAGCCCCAGGGCGAAAAGAATTTCGGTATTGCTGGGCATCAGGGAAATTATTCTTTGTTCTTCCGGCGCCCCGGTTTCTTCTTCGCCGCCGTTTTCTTCAGCCGGCCCGCAACCCGCGGCCGCCAGGATCAGCACCAGCATCAACACTGCCATTAGAAAGACTATTCTTTTCATGTTTGACCTCCCACCATTTATTCAATACTTATACGGACTGATTGCAGTCATCCATTGATATCCCTTTATAAAACAAACAACGCCCGGCCTAAGGGGGCCGAGCCTGGCAAATTTCCACAATCGCACCTCCCTTTCTCCACGAAGGTTCGAGTACGCACTTTACAGGCAGGTTTCCTGGCTTCCGTTCATCTCCTTTCGCCCCCTTCCCCCGCGCTAAACGCAGAGTGGCTTGCGGCGAGAAGATCCCGGTTACAGTGGCGGGACCGCGCAGGCCTTGCACCTGCTTCCCTTTTAACCCTCACGGGCACCTGTAAAGAAATATTAAGTTCATATTCTATTGTATCTCAATTATACCAGTTCGGGCAAGCTTTTTTTAGACGCTGCTATTGGAGCCCATTTTAACCAGGTGATAGAGTTTTTTAACCTCGGAGCGGCTGAGATGGCGGTATGCTCCCGCCCGCAGCCCCCGGGCCGTCAGAAAGGCAAAGCGGATGCGGCGCAGCTTAAGCACCGGGTGTCCTACCGCGGCGCACATCTGTTTGACCTGCCGCTTGCGCCCCTCGGTTAAAACATTGTCCAGCAGGGTGCACCCGTTGCCTTTTCGCACGGCCCGCACCTGCGCCGGCGCGGTCTTGCGCCCTTCCACCTCCACCCCCCGGGAAAGTTGCTGCAGGGTCTCCGCGGAAGGAAATCCTTTCACCCAGGCGCGGTACTCTTTTTCCACGTGAAAGCGCGGGTGGGTCAGCCGGTAAGCCAGCCCGCCGTCGTTGGTCAGAAGCAATACCCCGCTGGTGTCAGCATCGAGCCGCCCTACGGGATAAATACGGGCCGGGATATCCTTGACCAGATCCAGCACGGTGGGGCGGCCGTGAGGATCCGACACTGTGGAGACAAAGCCGATGGGCTTGTCCAGGAGCAGGTAATAATAATGTTCAGGGCTCCGGACCGGGATACCGTCCACCAGAATTTCGTCGCCAGCGCTGACACCAGTTTGCGGCAGCAGCGCCCGCTCCCCGTTGACGGTCACCCGGCCTTCCCGGATGATCTGCTCGGCCTTGCGGCGTGAAGCTACTCCCGCCGCAGCTAAATATTTGGCCAGGCGCATCCACTTGCCTCCTCCCAGTCGCCAGCTCCGGAATATGTACCTAAGTTTACCACATTTCGCCCCATTATTTGTTTACCGTTTTTGTTCAGCCTCCCCCCTCCCCGGCCCTCCCCCACCCTTTTGAAATCAAGAGCCGTCCTTGAAAAAAGCCAGAGCCCCTGCTTTTTGCAGGCGGTGATAAATTTTATCACGGTCCGTGCTATAGAGGCCGCGTTTGCAGATATAATCCCACAGAAGGCCCCCGGAAAGAGTATAAATGCCCCGGCGCCCCGCGGCGGTGCGCCCCATCTGCCGGGTAAAGTAGATCAGAGTGCCGCAAACCGTGTCCCGGGGCAGCAGCACTGGCTCCAGCCCCTCGCTGATCCTCCAGGCGTTATATCCGGCCAGGGTTCCGGTAATCATGGCCTCTGTATGCCCCACGGCCAGGCCGGCCCTTTCGCCGGCCACCAGCAGGTTGTCAAGGTGAGGCAGCAGCAGCCGGTTATCCCTGAGCACCATGCCGCTGAAACGAATGGAATTACCCCGGCTCCCGCCCAGGGGATCGCGATAGACCGCCCGCTCCAGGCCGGGGAAGCGGCGCAGCGCCTGCAGGGAGAAAAAGGGAGCCATCATTTTCACCGCGCCGTTATCAATGAGAACAATGTTTTCTTTGAACTGCGGCAAAACGTACTGGCGGCAGGCCTTCTCTTCGGCGGGTGATCCGCTTGATTCATCTATTAGCTCCCGGGGCAGGGGCAGTAAGACCACTCCCTTTTGCCGCAGCTCTCTTAAGAGATCAGGGGAAAGGGACGACGGTTCGAGTTCACAGGAGCCGCTGAAATAGCCGGGCTGTCCTGCCGGGCGCTGCAGGGGGATCTTCTCTGCCCCGGCCTTCACGGCAATACTGACGCGGGGGCCGAAGGTGGGACAGCGGAAGATGCACATGGCGCAACCGTTGCCAAAACGCGAGCAATTGGCCGTCGGGCCCGCCGTGCCGCTGGCATCAATAAAAACCGTACCCCTGATCACTTCTCTGCCCTGGCTTAAGATCACTGCCCTGACCAGGCGGTCCTTTACTTCCACATTGACCACGCGCCGGCCAAAGAGCACTTTTACTCCGTGGGACTGGAGAAGCTGTAGTACCGGCAGCTCCACCCGCTCCACGTCATAGAAAGAAGCATGCCTGTGTCCCGGAAAATCCATATTGGCATGGCGGGCGCAGCAATCGGTTATCTCCACCAGTTCCCCCGCCCCCATCAGTTTCAGCTCCTCCGCGGCGGTATAGCGGCCGTTGTTGCGCATAATCCCGCCCACCAGGCCTGAAGCCAGCAGGCGGTCAGTGCGCTCGATCAGGGTTACAGCCAGCCCTTTTTTGGCCGCCGCCAGCGCAGCGGCGCAACCGGACCAGCCTCCCCCGACCACAATTAGATGTTGCATTTACTTCGCCACCTTAGCCGAAAACGATTTTACACACGATCACGGAGAAGATAAAGCTGCCCAAATCCGCCAGCAGCCCAACGGTAAGGGCGTGGCGGGTGCGATAAATCCCTACCGCCCCAAAATACACCGTCAGAACATATAGCGTGGTCTCCGTTGAGCCGAACATGGTTGAAGCGATCCGTCCCAGCAGTGAATCGGGGCCGTTTCGCTGCAGCATATCCGCGGTCATGGCCAGGGCTGCGCTCCCGGAGATGGGGCGCATGATGGCCAGAGGGACAATTTCTGCCGGTATGGCCAGCCAGGTTAGCACCGGGGTAATTAGTTTAACCAGCAAGTCCATCAAACCCGAATCGCGAAGCAGCCCGATGGCCACCATCATGCCTACCAGGAATGGAATCAGGCGTACGGACATCTTAAATCCTTCTTTAGCCCCGTCGACAAAAGCGTCAAAAACATTAACCTTCCGGTAAAGGGCTAACCCTACAACTAAAGCGATAAAAACAGGGATAATCCAGACGGATAAAAAATTTACCAGTTTAACCATGGTTTATAACCACCGTCTTCTGAGCAAACGGTCCAAGATAAGGGCAACAACCGTAGAACTAAGGGTAGCTACGATGGTGGTGCCGACGATATCGGTAGGATTAAGAGAACCGGCCGAAGCCCTCAGGGCGATTACCGTAGTGGGCAAAAGGGTCAGGCTGGAGGTGTTTATGGCCAGCAGCGTGCACATTTCATCGGAAGCGGTATCCTCCCTGGTATTTAACTGCTGCAGCTCTTCCATCGCTTTAATGCCAAAAGGGGTGGCCGCATTGCCCAGGCCAAGTATATTGGCGCTCATATTCATCAGGATGGCGTTCATGGCCGGGTGTTCCCGGGGGACACGGGGAAAAAGAAGATAAGCCAGGGGTTGCAGCACTTTTTTGATCATTTCGATAACTCCGGATCTTTCTATTAATTTCATCATGCCCAGCCAAAAGGTCATAACACTGATTAACCCGAAGGCCACGGTGACCCCCTGTTCCGCCGAGGCAAATATGGAGGGTGTAATCTGTTCAATCTTGCCGCTTAAAGCCGCTGCCAATATGCCCAGGCAGATCATGCCGGCCCACAAGTAATTAATCACCCGAAAACCCCTCTCTTGCAGGATAAAGCGGGCTTAATCTTTTACCGTAAAAACGACTTCCATAACCCGGCCAGGTAATGGCCCAGGGGCATGCGCCTGATGGCCTGGCCCGATTGCAGCTCCACCCTGCCCAGCAGGTTTTCCCCCAGGTACATTTCCAGTTCGCCCAGCTTTTGCCCGGCTGCCAGCGGCGCGGCTAGACGATCTTGCAGCTTTATAACATACCGCACCCTCGACCTCTCTTCCGGCCGCAGCGGGTAATGGAAATCTTTACTGGCGACCACGTCAACCCTTTGCGTTCCTTTATACACTTCCGCCGTACAGATGACCTGGCCCTGGTACAGCACCTTTTGCCGGGAATATGTCTCAAAACCGTAATCAAGCAGCCGCATCGTGTCTTCCCACATCTGGGGAGCATTCAGGACTACCGCCACTAGCTGCCATCCCTCCCGGGTAGCCGAACCGACAAAGCAACGGCCCGCCTCCTTGGTCCACCCGGTCTTAACTCCGTCTCCACCGGGATAAAGCTCCAGCAGGCGGTTCTGGTTTTGCAAAACCCGGTCCCACTCCCGGCCGGGCCAGCTAATAATATATTCGGGGGTGCGAATAATCTCCCGGAAACGTTCGTTTTGCAAGGCATAGGCACTGATTAAGGCAAGATCGTAGGCCGTAGTATAGTGACGATCATCGGGCAAACCGTGCGGGTTGCAAAAATGGGTATTCGTAGCGCCAATGGCGGCAGCTTTTTCATTCATCAGCGCTGCAAAGTTTTCCACAGAACCGGCAATATGCTCGGCTATGGCCACCGCAGCATCGTTCCCGGAAAGGAGCATCAAACCGTATAAAAGCTCTTCTAAGGTTTTCTGCTCTCCTTCTTCGAGCCAGATGGAGGAGCCTTCCGTGGCGGCGGCCCGCTTGCTGGTTGTAATGACATCGGCTTCATTGCCCAGTTCCAGGGCCAATATGGCAGTCATGATCTTGGTGGTGCTGGCCATGGGCAGGCGTAATTGCGCATTTTTTTCCCAGAGAACCCGGCCTGTCTCCCGGTCCATCAAAATCGCCGCCCGGGCGGTAATGCCGCCTTCTTCAGTTGCCAGTTCGTTTTCTGCGGCCGCCGCAGCAGGCAGCAACAATGAAAGAAGCAACAACATAGCCGGCCACAGCCACAGCGCATACCGCCTGCAAAGCATAAGCTTCATCTCATCTCTCCTGAACCGGGGCGCTGGTTGTTGCTTATACTTATTCTTGGACCGGCCTTTTTATGAATCAACCCGGGAAGCTCCCGGGCTGAGAATTATACAGGTCTAAGGCCTATTGAACAGCTTCAGGCACCCGCTGCCGGGAACGGTTCGGGCCGATCATGCCCTGTACCTGGGCAATGACCTGAGGCGCCACATCAATGAGCCGATCCAGCAAAGCATTACGATCTACCGGCAGCAGGCGGACCTGCCCCTGTCCTACCACCAGGAAAGCGACCGGTTGAACTGAAACACCGCCTCCGCTGCCGCCGCCGAAGGGCAGCTCGGCGCTGCGTCCGTTGGAATTGCCGCTTTTTTCCTCCTGCTGGTCAAATTCTGTTCCCCCGGCGGCAAAACCAAAAGTTACCCGGGAAATGGGGATAATTACACTACCGTCCGGCGTCTCCACCGCATCGCCCACAATCTTGTTGACGTCAACCATTTCTTTCAGGTTTTCCATGGCCGTTTTCATTAAACTTTCAATGGGATGATGATCCACTGATTGCACCTCCAATTTTTCTTGTTAGCAGCAATAATTTTAACCCGCGAAACAGTGGCATGGTCAGCTCTCCTTCCCAGCGCAAGGCAAATACGGTACAGTTATAACGGGGAATGATCTTAAAGCGCGGCGCTGCTTCAAAAGAGAACAGATGATACAACAATCCCTGCACAACCCCTCCCAGGGCCCAGCCTCCGCCAAAAGTAAAACCCACCCAGGAAGGATCTTCCAGGCCGTAAACCACCTCCAGGTCAAACCGTTTCCAGGCCATTTTCTTTAGCTCGGACCTGACTGTTTTTAAGCCGGCCAGCCCGGCTTTGATCAAGTTGCCGCTGAACAGCCCCGGCGTCATATTTTCCCCCGGCTCATACCGGTCCATTTCCTCCGCAACGCTGCCACGGCCGGGGCCACTGCGGCGAAACAACGGCAGCCTGAACTCCTTTTTGCCCAGTTTTAACAGCGAGGTTACTTCCGCTTCACCATTACGGAAAAATTTAACTATAAAGCCGATCCGGCAAATCTTTACGGTAAGCGCCGCCCGGTCTTCTTTATTTTCTCTTAGGTAAAACACAAATATGCGCAGCGGTAAAAACAGCGCGGCCACGGCGGCCATAAGGCAAAGGAGCAATGCAGTCAACAGGTAATAAGGCCAGGCCATCACGGGGCTCCTTTATACTTTATTATGTTTAATAATTCCCAGTTCAGGCAAAAAAAACGCATCCGGAGGGGACCTTTGGCAATCAGGAGAAAGAAGAAGTGAGAAAAACAGGCTTTGGGCGGAAAAAGGGAATCCAGAAGTAAGAAGCCGAAAGCCTGAAGGAGGCTAAAAGCCGGGGTCTCAACACTCCCTCCCCCCTCGTGGGGGAGGGCCGTGGTGGGGGGGATTGAGGCAGAAGCAGGAGACAGACGATAGGAAGGTAAGGAGACAGGAGACAGATTACAGGATACAGGACAACCGGGAAATCGGGCTTTAGCTAGTTGAAGAGAGTCCCAGACTTCAGAAGAAAAATTTTAAAGACAAGATAAACGGCGCTGATACGCATTGAAGATAGAAAAGCAGAGGTCTAGGGTAAAGGAGGTTTTTCTGACCTCTAACCTCCGACCTCTAACTTCTAAAAGCCCCCTTTCCCTAACCCTCTCCCACCAGGGGAGAGGGAACTGCCGCGCTTACTCTTCCAGGGGGGGCAGCTCTTTTAGCTCCTTGAGTCCGAAATACTTGAGAAAATCAGGGGTAGTACTATACATCAGCGGCCGGCCCGGCCCTTCCTTGCGGCCGCTGATGCGAATTAATCTGCGCTTGAGCAGATTTTCCAGGACATGCTCGCATTTAACACCGCGTATGGACTCAATTTCGGCCCGGGTAACGGGCTGCTTGTAGGCGATAATGGCCAGGGTCTCCAGGGCTGCATTGGAAATACTGCCGCCCCCTTCTTCGCCAATGGCCCGCTCCAAATCTCCGGCCAGCTCCGGCGGAGTGCCCAACTGGTAGCCTCCGGCCACTTCAAAAATACGGATACCCCGTGAAGCGGCAGCCAGGTCATGTTGCAATTCAGCCACAATCTCCCGGGTTTCCTCCCGCGGCAGCTCCAGAATATCGGCCAGCTTTTCCAGGCGCACCGGATCCTCGTTTAAAAACAAAATGGCTTCGATCAGAGTTTTCTGCCGCTCACGCTCCATGCTTCTGCTCCTTTTCCCGCGTGCTGTTAATTGACAACAGGATCTGCCCAAAAGGGCGGTCCTGGTAGAGGGCAATTTTACGCTGCCGCGCCAGCTCCAGCACGGCGATAAAGACGGCAATCAGCTCCCACAGGCCGCCTTTCTCGTTCCAGAAAGCTTTCAGAGGAAGGACTTTGCCGGAGCGCTCCAGCAGGTCATAGATAAAGGCCATCTTTTCCGCCACCGGGAAATCTTCAATCCCGCCGATCACGGGCGTAATGGCCGCGGCAGCGGCGGTTTCGGCGAAGCGGCGCATAATTTCCCCCAGCACATAGGGACCTTCCCAAAAAGTATAAAAGGTCTGCTGGCGGCCCATAAGCATCAGCTTGCGCCCGCCGGTGGACCGTAAAAAAATCTTTTGCTGCTCCAGCTCTTTTTCCCTAAGAAACCTGGCCGCCTCCTTGAAACGACGGTATTCTTCAAGGCGGTTGAACAACTCCTCCGGTGAATTGATATCAAAGATCTCTTCTTCATCTTCCGCCGGACGGGGCTGGCGGGGTAAAAGCAGCTTCGATTTCAGCCGCAGCAGCGTTGCCGCCATGACCAAAAATTCGCTGGCAATATCCAGGTTCAGCTCTTTCATTGACTGCAGGTAGGCCAGGTATTGCCCGGTAATTTCGGCGATGGAGATCTCCCAGATATCCACCTCCGCCTTTTTGACCAGGTGGAACAACAAGTCAAAAGGCCCTTCAAATACCGGCAACCTGACCGTGTAACTCAAAGGCCCATCGCCTCCCGCACCGCTGCCAGGGTGGCCTGCGCCGCCTCGCGGGCGCGCTTGCCGCCTTCATGGAGAATCTCGTCGAGGTACTCCGGTTTCTGCTCCAGCTCCCGGCGCTTTTCAAAAACCGGCTGAAGATAGGCCGCCAGCTTTTCCGCCAGGAGGCCTTTACACTGGACACAGCCTATACCGGCGCTGCGGCATTCTTCTCCCACTCCGGCCGCGCCGGGCTGGTTGAAAATTTCGTGGAAGCGGTATACTGTGCATACCTCGGGACGGCCGGGATCGTGGCGCCGCACCCGCTGCGGGTCGGTTACCATCAGGTGCACCTTCTCCCGTACTTCCTCCGGGGTGGCGGACATGGCAATATAGTTGCCGTAACTTTTGCTCATTTTGCGGCTATCGATACCCGGCACCAGGGTGAATTTGCTTAAAAGCGTCTCCGGCTCCGGGAAGACCTTTCCGTAAAGATAATTGAAGCGCCGCGCCACCTCGCGGGTAAACTCCAGGTGCGGCGCCTGGTCTTCGCCCACCGGAACGGCGTCGGCACGGTAGGCCAGGATATCGGCGGCCTGCAAAGCCGGATAGCCCAGGAAGCCGTAGGTATTGATGTTTTTCCCTTCCAGCTCACGCAACTGCTCCTTAAAGGTAGGGCAGCGCTCCAGCCAGGAGATGGGGGTAATCATCCCTAGCAGTAAAAATAGCTCGGCATGCTCCAGGATGTCCGACTGGCGGAAGATGACCGACGTTTCCGGATCCAGGCCGGCGCTGAGCCAGTCCACCAGCATCTCGCGCGAATTTTCCCTGATTTCCGCGCTTTCTTCGTAACCGGTGGTCAGGGCGTGCCAGTCGGCAATGAAATAGTAGCAGCGGTATTCCTGCTGCAGGCGGATCCAGTTCTGCAGCGCCCCGATATAGTTGCCCAGGTGCAGGCGGCCGCTGGGGCGCATGCCGCTGACAATAATTTTTTGCTTGCTCAATCAATTCGCCTCCTGTTCAGCTATAAACCCGGGATAAGCCGGATAATGGCATTAAATAAATTTAATATCAGGTCGTAAAGGGGAAATAGAATATAACTTAGGGCCCGGGTGATAATTAACACCAGCAAGATGATCGGCGCGTAAGGCTCGATCTGGTGAAAAAAATCCACAAATGAATCCGGCGCCAGGGAAACAAGGATCTTGGAGCCGTCCAGCGGTGGGATGGGGATGAGGTTGAATACCCCCAGCAGGATGTTCAACTGGACCATTACGGCCATAAAGGAGAGAAAAAGCCCTCCCGCACCGGATAGAATCAGGACCCGGAATAAAACCAGGCTGAGAAAGGCCAGGGTAAAATTGGCCAGGGGGCCGGCCAGGGATACCCAGCGCAGACCGGCCCGGTAATTACGGAAATTGTAAGGGTTGATCGGCACCGGCTTGGCCCAGCCGAATCCAACCAGGATAATCATCAGGGTGCCGATGGGATCAAGGTGGCTGATGGGGTTTAAATTCATGCGCCCGTAGGCCTTGGCCGTGGCGTCTCCGTAAGCGTAAGCCACCCGCGCATGGGCGAATTCGTGCACGGTAATGGCTATGAGCAGGGCCGGGATACGCAGCACCATGGTTACCGGATCGAAGTTAAACATGCCCTAGCCCTCCTTCCCTTTGAGCTGGCCCAAAAACCAGGCAATATATTCGCGTTCTTCCGCGGGGGTGCGCACCTTGCCGTCAAGGATAGCACCCCGCAGCTTGTCCATAATTCTTCCATAAAGCGGGCCCGGCTCCAGGCCAAACTGCTTTAAGTCACCGCCTTTCAGGCGGGGCCGTACATGCTGCAGGCTGTCCAGGTAAAGCTGCACATAATCTTTTACCGCCCGATCTGGCGCTTCTGCGTAAAGCAACACCAGGGCTTCTCCGGGCAGCGGTTCCAGGCAGCCCACGATAGTACTGTGGCGCAATTTTTCGCCGCACAGTTCTTTCAGCACTTCGGGCACAATGCGGCAACTGCCCAAAACCGTTTCAGTCCGCTGCCGCGAAAACTGTAACCGTCTCATTATAACAGAACTTGCTTCCGGATCCAAATCGTAAAGCAGGCCACACAGGTAAACCAGCTCCGGGTCCGGAGGGGTCCGCCACTGCCGTAGAGAGGCCCACTGCAGCGCTTCGCGGATGCGGCCAAGACGCCGCCAGGTTTTTACAGTTGGCTGGAGCCGGTAATAAAGTGAAGGCAACGCCCCCAGCTCGGCCAATCGTTTCAGTACCCGCGGCGGATCAGCTTCCCGGTAAACCAGGCTTAGTTCCTGGTTAAGCCTTTGGCGGCTCAATTTTTCCAATACTTTGCCTTTTACCGCTTTTTCGATCAAGAGCAGGGTATTTTCTTCAATGGTGAAACCAAAGCGGACTTCAAAGCGGGCCGCCCGGATAATACGCAATGGATCATCGACAAAACTGAGATTGTAAAGGGAGCGGATAATGCCCTTACTTAAATCTTCCCGGCCATTGAAAAAGTCAAAAAGCTGCCCGTACGAGTCGGGCATCAGCGAGCAGGCCAGGGTATTGATGGTAAAATCGCGCCGGTAAAGGTCATTTCTAAGGCTGGAGCTTTCCACCTTAGGCAGCGCCGCCGGGGCGGCATAGAACTCTTTGCGCGCCGTGACCAGGTCCAGGCGGGGCCCGTCCGGCAAAAAGAGCGAAGCGGTGCCGAATTGCTCAAATATTTTAAGGGTGCCGCCCAGGAAGCTCTGCAGCTCCCGGGCAAAAGCGATGGCATCGGGTATGACCACAAAATCCAGATCCTGGGAGGCGGGACAGCCCAGCAGCAGATCTCGGATAACCCCTCCCACCAGGTATACCATGCTCTCTCCCCTGGCAGCCCGCTGCCCGATCAACAAAAGCAGGCTCTGCAGCCTGGCGGGGAGATTTTCGGCGATGAAGGCGGCCAGGTTGTCCACCTGCATGATTTCTGGAGTGCCGCGGGTTTTCAAAATCTCCCCGGGACTGGTAGGGGAACGGCCGCGCTTGTCCAGGGCATAAAGGGCACGCAAAACATCGGAGCGGGTGACAATCCCCTCCAGCTTCCCGTCCGCTCCCACCACGGGTACGCGGCCGATGTTTTTTTCAGCCATCAGGCGCCGCACCGCGGTGGGCGAATCGCCGGGCGATACAGTGATTACGGGCCGGCGCATGAACGCTTTGACTTGAGCGTGAGCGAGATTGCTGCGCGCCGCTTTTTGCAGGTCGCGCCGTGAGATAATCCCTACCAGCCTGCCCTCTTCCATGACCGGGCAGCCGCTGATTCCTTTTTCATAGAGAAATTCGGAAGCCCGGGCCACGGTAAAACTGCTGTCAATCAGCTCCACGGGAAAAGATGCGGCCTGCCTGGCCGTGGCCACCGGGGGCAAAAACTGCTCCAGAAGCTCCAGCAACTGCTCTTTGACCTCTTCCAGCGAGCTGTTATTAAGCGAGGCCGTAACAGCCCCTGAATGCCCCTTAACGCCCAGGGGCCCCAGTAATTCAGCCAGGTTCAAGTCATCGACCAGGGAACGGGCGGCCAGATAGATTGATTGCTCCATTGGAACCAGGATTACCGCCAGGTCCACTTCTTCCAGATCCTGCAGGTAGCGGAACAGGCTCGCCGCGCCGCGGGCATAATCGTCCATGGAGGCGGAGCTTAAAAGCAGGCGGCGGTGCTGTATATGATAATATTCGCTGTCCTGGATTAATTTTTCCAGCAGGGCTTTCTGGGCAGCGATTAGGGGCGGGCGCAGGTATTCCTGGATTAAATCAGGCTGGATCCCTGAAGCCCAGAGATACGCCGCGGCGGTAACGTCCCGCGCCGTAGTGGTGCTGTAGGTGAGGCAGCCGGTATCTTCATAAATACCCAGGACCATGAGCGTTGCTTCCAGCTTGTTTAAGGGAATACCTTTCTGGCGGATCTGTTCCACCAGTAGTGTTGTGGCCGCGCCTACATTTTTTACCAGCGCTTCCCCCACCAGGTCGTCCTCGCCCGGCGGGTGGTGATCATAAATATAAATTTTTGCGGCCTGCTCCACCTCTTCCAGGTAGGGGCCGAGGCGGCTTTTTTGGCGGGTATCCACAATCACCGCCGTACCCGGGGAGCCCGGCGCCTGGCCGGCTTCGCGCAAGGGCAGCAGGTGGCGGTGCCGGTTGACAAAAGCCTGCACATTGGCATGCAAAGGCTCCGGCAGGGCGATTTTTCCGCCGGGATAAAGCTTGGACGCTCCCACGGCCGCGGCCAGGGCATCAAAATCGACGTGGTCATGGGTGACAATCAGGGTCAAATTTTAACACCGCCGCAGATTTCCAACTATGTACTTTATTGATTATATCATAAAGACAAAGCAAGAACCATTATTTCCTTATGCTTCCAGGTATTATTTTCAGAACTATCCAAAAAATCATGAGCTGGCGGCGGCCCGGCCATTTCCTTTGCGGGAACAGGTTGTACCGGTCCGCCAGGATGAAAGCGGGCATAACAGATTACATGGCATTATACAGGAAATCCTCATCACAATAATACTGGCGATACTGGCCGGCAGATTCCGCTAAGAATAATTACCTAATGTTCGGTAATCTCTTCCTGGTGCTGGGAGTTGTACTGGTTGATATATTCATACTGGTTGAGCATTTCTTTATCGCCGGAGAGTTGGGCCACCTGATCGCGGATGACCGTAATGTGCTTTTCTTCGGCTTTGGCCAGATCGGCAAAAAGTGCGGCCATTTCTTCATTTTGGCTATCCTGGGCTTCCCGCATATACCTGACATACTGGATTAACGCCTGTTCTTTCTGCCGCAATGCCTTTTCTAAAAAATCTACCATCTGCAATGTAACATCCCCTCTTTGTTGTAAGATTAACTTACTACTGTATAAACCAATATGATTATATTTTGCCGCTTGTAGAAATTAAACATACAGCAGGGCTATAGTAAACCGCCCCGGCGGTTTTGGCTGGGCGCTTTTTAGGGCCGGGCCCTATGGCTTGTTCTGCATGCGGTCCACGTCTTTCACTTTAAGGAAGCTGGGCCGGATGCGGCTCACCGGAATGGGGCGGCGCACCACAATACTTAACAGCGCCTTGGCGTTAAAAGGGATCAGGGGCCACAGGTAGGGGAAGCCGAAAGAACGGGTAGTGCCGATACGCAATACTAACACAGCAAGGCCGCCCAGCAACCCCGGCAGGCCGAAGATCCCGGTGCTAAGAATCAACAGCAGCAGCACCACCCGGTTGGCCATGCTCAGCTCCCAGCTCGGCGTGGCGAAAATACCCAGGGCGACCAGGCCGGTATAAAGGAGGACCTCCGGCACAAAGAAGCCCACTTCCACGGCGATCTGGCCGATGAGCAGCGCCCCGACCAGGCCCAGGGCGGTAGCAAACGGTGACGGGGTATGGATACTGGCCATGCGGACCAGGTCCAGGCCGAAGTGGGCGATTATAAACTGCAGGTACAGCGGAATCGCCGCCTGTTCCTTGGGTCCGATAAAGCTAAGAAATTCGGGCAGGTAGCGGGGCTCTTCAGCCAGTAGAATCCACACCGGAATCAGAAGGAAGGAAAGTAGGAAACCCAGCATGCGCACCCAGCGGATATAAGTGCCGATTATGGCGGAATGGCGGAATTCTTCGGCATGCTGCAGGTGGTGAAAAAAGGTTACCGGCGCAATCATTACCGAAGGAGATGTATCGACGATTATGACCACGTGCCCTTCCACCAGGTGGGCCGCGGCCACATCGGGACGCTCAGTATAGCGCACCTCGGGAAAAGGGTTCCAGTAGGAGCCGGCAATAAACTCTTCCACCGACTTTTCAGCCATGGGCAGTGCGTCAATATTGATACTTTTAATGCGCTTCCGCACCTGATCCACGATTTCCGGCCGGGCCACGTCATTAAGATACAGGATCGCCACGTCGGTGACCGAACGTTGACCGGCTTTAATCGCCTCCACCCGTAGCTGGGGGTCGCGGATACGCCGGCGAATCAGAGCAATATTATAGACCAGGGTTTCGACAAAGCCGTCACGGGACCCGCGGGTTACCTTTTCAATGTCCGGTTCTTCGGGAGAGCGGACCGGGTATTCGCGGGTATCGATGACTAATGCCTGTCTCTCTCCGTCCAGGAACAGAATCATGGGCCCGGCCAGGGCTTCGCGGATAGCCTCTTCCAGGTCGTTAATCGGTGTTACTTCCACAAAGGGGATAATCTGCCGCAGCAGTTTCTCCAGAGGGGCGGGAGTGATTTCTTCACGTTTGACATTCAGAACGGCACGGAGAATGAAAGAAGAGATCTGGCTGTTGGTAAACCCGTCCAAAAAGAGCAGCGCCGCTTTTTTCCCGCCGATAGTGATCTCTTTCAAAATAACGTCAAAATTGCTCTCGCCAAGCTGCAGGCGCTCTTTTAGATACTCCAGGTTTTCTTCAATTTTTCTACTGATTTTAGCCTGATCTTCATTTCCGGCCATAAAGGCTGCGCCCCTTTCACTTGTCCAGGCAGGTTGACCTAGCCCTTGGGATTAAAGAACACCGCGATGAGAAAAGCAAAAAAGATGGCCGCGGTGATACCGGTGCTGGTCAGTTCGAACATGCCGGTGAGCACACCGATGACGCCGCGGCGTGCCGCTTCGGACATGGCCCCCTTTACCAGGGCGTTGCCGAAGCTGGATATGGGCAGGCTGGCCCCGGCCCCGGCGAACTGGATCAGGCGGTCGTACAGGCCCAGGCTGCCCAGGATACCCCCGGCAACCACGAAACCCGAGAGGATATGCCCCGGTGTAAACTTGGTCAGGTCAAACAGCAGTTGCCCCACCAGGCAGAACAGTCCGCCGACGATAAATGCGGTCAAGTAAGTGCCCATTGGATTTTCACACCTCCAGCTTCCCAGGGACGGTTCTTGACTTGAATTTTGACAAACTCAAGTCAAGAACCGTCTCCAATTGACTTCAAGTCAGGAGCCGTCTCCCATTTCCAAGGCAACGGCGTGGGCGATGGAGGGGATGCTTTCGCCCTGGGCCAGGGTGGTGGGGCTGTGCAGGGCCCCGGTAGAAACCAGCAGCACCCGCTTCAACTCTCCTTCTTGCATCCGCCGCCAGATATGGCCCAGCCCCACCAGGGCTGAACAGGCACAGCCGCTGCCCCCCGACTCAACCTGCTGCAGGTCGGGATTATAGATCATAACACCGCAGTCGTTATAGTTGTCGTCCAACTGATAACCGCTGCGCGCCAGGATCTGCCTGTTTAAAGCCATCCCCACTTTGCCCAGGTCTCCGGTAACGATTAAATCATAATATGACGGATTCCGCTGCAGCTCCTGGAAGTGCAGCAGCAGGGTTGACGCCGCCGCAGGGGCCATGGCTACGCCCAGCCCCAGGGGATCGTTCTGATTGAAATCAACGACCTTGCCCGTGGTCACGGCAGTAATACGGGGCGGCTGCCCCTCCGCGCCGATTACCGCCGCCCCGGCTCCGGTTACCGTCCACTGGGCCTGGAGCGGCCGCTGAAAACCGTACTCGGTGGGATAGCGAAACTGCCTTTCCGAACTGCAATTGTGGCTGGAAGTTGCGGCCAAAACATTTGTCGCAAAACCGGCCGCAACCAGGATGGCACCCAGGGCCAGGGATAGAGCAAGGGTGGAGCAGGCGCCATATAAACCGAAAAAAGGAAGGGCCAGTTTGGCGGCACAGTAGCTGGATGCGGTGATCTGGTTCAACAAGTCACCGGCCAGAAAGTAATCCATTTGCTCGAGGCGATAGTTCCCTTTCTCCAGGGCCAGGGCGCAGGCATCGGCCAGCATTTTCCTTTCCGCCGCCTCAAAACTTTTCTGCTCCAGCAATAAATCTTTGTAGATCAAGTCGAAATCCGGCCCGAGGGGGCCCTGCCCTTCCCTGGGGCCGGCCACCGTCGCCGCTGAAGCCAGGTAAGGAGGGGCATCGAATAAGATGCTATGCTTTCCTGCCTTTGGGCTCATCTTGCACCTTCTTACAGAATCGCTGAGATTAAGCCGGCCACAAAGGCGGTTACCACTCCAAAAACAATGACCGAGCCGGCCAGGGCAAACATTTTCGAGCCGATACCCAATACCAGGCCTTCTTTTTTAAATTCCAGGGCCGCCGCAGTCATCGAGTTGGCGAAACCGGTTACCGGGACGGCAGTGCCTGCGCCTGTATAGCGAGCAATGTTGTCGAATACACCAAGACCGGTCAGCAGTGAGGCCAGGAAGATCATTGTCACCACGGTAGGATTGCCCACGTCAGTGCTTGAGAACCCCAGGGATAGATAAATGTTCTGGATAAACTGCCCCAGCAAGCAGATCATACCGCCGCTTAAGAAGGCGATAATGCAGTTGCGCCACAACGGCGGCCTGGGCATTTCCCGCTTAACCATAGTCTGATAATCTTCTTCCGTAATGTTAAGCTCAGGATGAATACTGGCCACTTTGCCACCCGCCTCACTTTCTGCTACCTGTTTTCATGGACGCCGAAAGCCAGTTTCAGATTGACTTTGTACTCGACGATTTCCCCATTGTCCAGGGACGCAGTAAAGTTAAGCACCTCTACTCCGGTGATATTGTCCAGCGTTTTGGACGCCTCTTTTACCGCGTTGCGCATGGCGTCGTCCCAGCTCACTTCAGATTCCCCGACCAGTTCAATTACTTTGGCTACCGTAGTCACCGGTAATGGAGCCTCCTTTAAGTGAATTTAATTTAGTTACAGGATTTGTGGTTAGAGTAACCGCCACCGGCCGCGAACGGCGGGGCGGTTCCCGTGGCGGCGAATACCAGATGGTATAAGCCAGCAGGCCGGCAATAAGCACAAACAGGATCAATAAAAAAAGAACCGCCGTAACCCTGAGAGAATATCCCCGCAAAAACATGGTAGACCTCCCCGGGGCCATTATTTTGACAGCGGTTTTAGTATGTTTCAAATAGAACTTCTTATACCAGTCAGGGCTGCAGGTAGCGGCGCAGCCGGCCTAAAATTCTTTTCTCCAGGCGCGAAACCTGGCGCTGGGAAAGGGTTAAAGAGCGGCCGACTTGCGCCTGCGTTTGCTCCTGGAAAAAACGCAGGACAATAATTCTTCGCTCCATGGGGGTCAACTGCATTATCCCTTCCCGCAGGCTGATGCGGTCAATGAGCTGCTCCTCCTGGCTGGCTCCTTCCCGGGTGGCGGTGGTCTCTTCTTCCAGGGCGGACAGCGGCAGGGTTGATTCGGTTATGAGAGAGATCTCTTCCACGGGTATGCCGCAAGCCCGGGAAAGCTCGGACAATGTAGGCTCGCGCTGCAGTTCCTGCAGCAATTGCTCGCGGCAAAGGTTAAGGGCGCGGGCCTGCTCCCACAGAGAGCGGCTCACTTTTACCGGTGAGGCAGTATGGCGATGGTAGCAGAGCATTTCTCCCCTGATCCAGGGAAGAGCAAAGGTGGTAAATTTAACCGGGACCTCCGTTTTAAAGCGGGCGACTGCTTTAAGCAGGCCCAGCATTCCTACCTGGTAGTAATCCTCGATTTCGGAAGATGTGCCGGCATAGCGCCGGGCCAGCCCTTTAACCAGGGGACTTAAGCGTGATATCAGCTCCGGCGCAGCTTCACTCTCGCCGCCCTGGTAACGCTGAAGCAGCGCGCGCAGCTCTTCCTCCATCCGTTTAGTTCTCCTCCAGTTTACTCTTGGAACGAATAATCTTGGTTAGCGTAACCTTTGTTCCTTCACCCGGGGCGGATTCCACCTCCATGGAATCCATGAAATTTTCCATAATCGTAAAGCCCATTCCCGAGCGCTCCAACTCGGGTTTGCTGGTATAAAGCGGCTGGCGGGCTTGCTCCAGGTCCGCTATACCTACGCCCACGTCGGCGACGGTCACAGTAAGGCGGTTTCCATCCAGCCAGGCGGTGATGGTGATGGGCCCGATCCGGTCTTCGTAAGCGTGGATGATGGCATTGGTAACCGCTTCGGAAACGGCGGTCTTAATGTCGCTGATCTCTTCCAGGGTCGGATCCAGGCGCGAAGCAAAAGCGGCCACGACCACGCGGGCAAAAGATTCATTTTCCGAAAGGCTCGGGATTTCCAGTTTCATAAATGATTGCGCTTGCACCGTTATTGCGGCCTCCTTTGCGCCGGCAGGGCCAGGTTCCGAAAAGCCTCTGCTTCGCTTTGATAAAAGGGGATAATTTTAGATACTCCAGAAATCTCCAGCACTTTAATTACAGCGGGTGAGACCCGGCAAAGGGCCATGCGCCCGCCCTGGGCCGCCAGGCGCCGGTAACGGCCCAGAAGCACGCCGACGCCGGAGCTGTCCATGAAAGAGAGACCTTCCAGATTTAGCAGAAGGTTTCTGGCGCCGTGTTCTTCCAGGGAACGGTCAATATTCTGCCGCAACACAGCGGACCAGTGATGGTCCAGCTCTCCCCGGACGCGAATTAGCAGGCATTGATCGCGTATCTTTTTTTCCAGATCCATGGCTACCTCCTTGACTCGAAAGCTTACCATGGTAAATTATTCTGCGCTT
>ERZ795060.2046-NODE-2046-length-21510-cov-106.046935_pt1 | contig 21510 bp, 17 predicted proteins | sample MGYA00375144_ERZ795060 | MGnify/ENA primary metagenome ERZ795060 (study PRJEB30189, sample SAMN05720157) | activated sludge metagenome | isolation source: anaerobic digester from wastewater treatment plant | place: Japan | collected 2015-05-15 ...
AGTTTATCGACCTTATGGCAAAGGCCTTCAAAGATAACGCAAAAAAATAAAATAATAAACCCAGGACGGGGGAGAGCAGGTTAATCAACACAAGGGGTTTCCAGCTCCGGTTTTACCTTCTTTTTCCCCGGTTAGGCCGTAACACAGTATCACCCTTCAGGGACAAGGATCGTTGTCCCTGGGCCCTGAAGCAGTAAGCGTCCTGGTCCCTTGCGTCTCCGATGCAAGGGGCTTTTTAACCTACGAGGTATACCCATGAAGAAACATACCGAAAACGCCCTGGTATTCTGGTTATTTCTTATTCCTGTTCTCTTTGCCTTTCTTATGGTAATGGTGATTCCCTTTTTCTTGGGATCCTTTTATGCCTTTACCAACTGGTCTTCTTCGGCAAAGGCTGATGGAGGCCTGCGATGGGTAGGCCTGGCTAATTTTGTGCAGAGTTTTACCGATCCCTCCTTTCTGTATTCGTTTGGGATTACCCTCGCCTATACACTTATGAACATGGTGGTCATCAATGTGGTGGCCTTTTCGCTTGCCCTGCTGGTGACCAGTGAACTCCGTTTCAAACACCTGTATCGTGTGGCTTTTTTCATCCCCAACTTAATTGGGGGTCTTATTCTGGGCTACATCTGGCAGTTTATTTTTAATAACGCCATCCCTTCCCTGGGGAAATTTATGCCCGCCCTCGCCTTCCTTGCAGAACCGGACAATCTCATGCTCAGCAAGAACACTTCAGCCCTGGTCGCCATGGTGATTGTGGGGACCTGGCAATACGCGGGGTACATCATGATGATTTACATCGCAGCTATTGAAAACGTGCCGGTAGAACTCCACGAAGCAGCAAAAATCGATGGGGCCAATGCGTGGATGCGCCTAAAGGCAATTACCCTTCCCATGGCGGCCCAGGCATTTACGGTAACCCTCTTTTTGACCCTGGTAAATTCCTTTAAACAATTCGACGTGAATGTTTCCTTAACCAGCGGGGGACCTTCTACCATGCTCCTGGGAAAGCCTATTCTGGGAACAGAACTTTTAGCGCTGAACATCTACAACACTGCCTTCATATCGAACAAGCTTGCGGAAGGACAGGCCCGGGCGGTGGTGTTTTTTATCGTCCTGGCTATCATTTCGATTATCCAGGTATATGTAAACAAAAGAAAGGAAATTGAACTATGAAAGGCAAGAAATTTCCCCTCCTCATTGCCGAACTCATCACGGCTTTTCTGTTTGTGCTCTTTGTGTTTCCCTTTTACCTGGTGCTTATCAACTCCGCTAAAACCGCCTTTGAAGTAACCAACGTACCCCTCGACTGGCCCCAACGTTGGGGAAACCTGATCGATAATGTCATCAAAATCTGGACCAGCGAATCGGTTCGGTACCCTTCTTCTCTGTTATCAAGCGCCATCATTACCGCCCTTTCGCTCATCCTCTTGAATATTTTATCTGCCCAGGCAGGATGGGCCCTGGTTCGCACGAAAAACAAAACATCCAATACGATTTTCTTTCTGTTTGTGGCATCCATGGTGATCCCCTTTCAGATTGTTATGTTTCCCCTGCTTTCCTGGTTCAGAAGCGTGACCCAGATCACTGGCATCCCCCTCCTCCGGACCTACCAGGGAATCGTCTTAAGTTATCTGGGCTTTGGGTGTTCCCTTTCGATATTCATGTTCCACGGTTTCATAAAAACCATACCCCTCGAACTCGAAGAAGCGGCGACCATTGATGGCTGCCACAGGGCCCAGATTTTCTACGAGATTATTTTCCCTATCCTTACCCCCATCCAGGCAACCGTCATGGTGCTCAACGGCATCTGGATCTGGAACGATTACCTCTTACCCCTTCTGGTACTTGGCAAGGGGAATAGAATCATGACCATTCCCATTGCGGTTTCTAATTTTGCGGGGGCCTTCGTAAAACAGTGGGATCTTATTCTGACCGCTATTCTGCTGGCCATGGTTCCGGTTATTGTATTTTTCCTTTTTGCGCAAAAATACATTGTAAAAGGCATGATTGCAGGGTCGATAAAATAAGATGGAACTTATGTGGCATCATTTGTATACCCAGTGTCTTGATCATTTAGATCGACGGGGGCTTTCACAGTCCCCCGGATGGAACGAGTTCGCCGGCCGTCTCGAACAGGAATTCCAGCGTTTTGCAGAGCTCCTGTGGCGATTGTATGGGTATCGACCGGATTTCGCCTACCAGGTCGAAACCATTATCGCCAACCTTTTTCAGGCATACCGGGAACGCCCCGAGTACCTTAAGGAACGGGACAGGAAGTACCCACCCGAATCGGGATGGTTTTTATCAAACCAGATGGTAGGGGCCGTGGCCTACGTGGATCGTTTTGCGGGAACCCTGCAAGGCATGGAGTCCCGGATTCCCTATTTAAAAGAGCTTGGCATTACCTATTTGCACCTCATGCCCTTCTTTAAATGCCCCGCAGAAGAAAATGACGGGGGGTATGCGGTTTCAAGCTATAGAGAAGTGGATCCCAAATTGGGGACCCTGGAGGACCTTAAGAATCTTGCTCAAAAGCTTTCAGATGAAGGGATAGCCCTGGTGGCAGATTTTGTGTTCAACCATACTTCGGACGAACATGAATGGGCCCAGCGGGCAAAGAAGGGCGACCGGGAGTATCAAGACTACTACTGGACTTTTTCTGATTACGGAGAAACCCAGCGGTACCAGCCTTACCTTCGAGATATTTTCCCCGAGGTACGCCGAGGATCCTTTACCTATTGCGAAGCAATGAAAAAATGGGTATGGACCACCTTTCATTCCTACCAGTGGGACCTGAATTACACCAATCCTGCGGTTTTTAATGCCATGGTACAGGAAATGCTTTTCCTTGCCAACGCAGGAATCGCTATTCTTCGACTGGATGCGGTAGCTTTTATCTGGAAAAAGGCCGGGACTTCCTGTGAAAACCTGGAAGAAGCCCACATCCTTATCCGGGCCTTTCAGTGTGCGGCCCGGCTGGTCTGCCCTTCCCTTCTTTTTAAATCGGAGGCTATTGTGCATCCCGATGATATCGAACAATACATAGACCTGCGGGAATGCCAGCTTTCCTACAATCCCTTATTAATGGCGGAACTTTGGGAAGCCGCGGCGACTAAGGAAGTGCGCCTTTTGGCCCACTCCTTGAGGAAACGACATCACTTGCCGGTGGGCTGCAGTTGGGTGAACTACGTGCGCTGCCATGATGACATCGGCTGGACCTTCGCAGATGAAGATGCGGCAGAACTCGGCATTAAAGGAAGGGATCACCGGAATTTTTTGAATGCCTTTTACATGGGCGAATTTCCCGGCAGTTTCAGTAGGGGGGTAAGCTTTCAGTATAATCCCATAACGGGGGACCGCCGTATCTGCGGGACCGCCGCATCCCTCGCCGGCATTGAACAGGCCCTTGAGGAAGGGAGCGGTGCAGACCTTGATCGGGCCATCCGCCGTCTCTTACTGCTCTATGGCATAGTTTTTTCTGCCGGAGGTATCCCCCTCATATATCTGGGCGATGAATGGGCAACCTTGAATCGCTATGAATATGTAGAGAACCCCCGGGAAAGCCGGGACAGCCGGTGGGTACATCGTCCCCTCTGGTCTCAACAGGCCTATGAAAGGCGTCATAACCTGGCCACTGTAGAAGGAAGGGTGTTTACCGCCCTGCAGAATATGGCTCGGATTCGCAAAGAACATAGGATTTTTTCAGTCCCATCTTTAACGGTGGCCGATTCGGGGCATCCCTCGGTATTGATTTTTCACAAACAGGACCGGGGGAACCTTCTTACGGTTATGGGGAATTTTTCAGAATTCCTCGTACAAATTCCGGCAGATAAGATACAGCAGATCCTGGCAGGGTGTAACGGGGTTGATCTTTTAACAGGGAATCTTGTTATGGCCCAGGAAGCTCTTGATCTCAGGGCCTGTGAACTATTATGGATACTTTCGCCTAAGTCTTTGAATTGCTAAGATAGTTCTATGACCGAAAAAAAACACAAACAACGGGTCACTATCAAGGAGATTGCTGAACGGGCGGGGGTATCCAAGGCGACCGTTTCCTTTGCCTTCAATAGTCCCTGGAAGATTACCGACGCAACCCGCCAGAGGGTGCTCCAGGTGGCGGAAGAACTCGAGTACGTCCCTGATCCGCTCGCCCGAACCCTTGCCACCAAACAGGTCGGTTCCATTGGGCTTTTATTACCCGACCCTATTCAGGAAGCCTTTAAAAACCCATACATTGTAGAACTCCTCGAAGGCATTGGCGCTGTCTGTCATGGAGAAGATCTCTCCCTCACGATTCTGCCCCCTGTTAAGGGCCTATTAACCCATACAGTCCGAACTGCCTTAGTCGATGCCATTATGACCATTGGAATTGGGCCCGATCACGAAGTGCTATCTATTATTCGTAAGCGAAATCTCCCTTTTGTGATCATTGACGGCGCAGGCCTTTCCGGTTCAGTCCAGGTAGGAATACATGATGAGGAAGCGGGCTACCAGTTACTTCGTCATGTACTTGAACTTGGACATCGGCGAATCACCATCCTCAGCATTAAAAACCTTCACGAGGCCATAGTGGATGCACCTACGGCTCGTCGGTCCCGGATTCTGGATCTCCGGCTTCAGGGGGCATACCGGGCTCTTAGAGAATGGGGACTGGAGCCCGAGGATCCAGGTATTAGCTTGTGTTTGGTAGACGCCGACATGGATTCGGCTTCGGGGGTGACAGAAAAAATCCTTGAAGAACAGCCAGGCCCCACCGCCCTAGTATGTTTTGCGGATGTCCTTGCCCTGGGAGCCTATGGGGCGATAAAAAAGAAAGGTCTAAGGATACCGGAGGATATCACCGTGGTAGGTTTTGATGGAATTCGGTTTTCCCGTCTATTGGAACCACCCCTCACTACTATATATCAGAGTGGGTATGACAAGGGCTATGCGGCAGCTTCCCTCGCGGTCAAGCTTATCCGGGGCTTACCCGGTCAGGATATCGTGTTGCCCGCAACTCTGCGCCAGGGCGGTTCCAGCGCTCCCCCTCCTCCTGGCAACAGGAGTCCTGCAGGAATGGATAAACAGCGCCGATATGTATGATATATGAAGGTTACGTTTATCACGGCCAGAATACAGCCATCTCATATACTGGGCGCCCTTCTCATAGGCCTCTGTTTCCCATTGTTTCTGTTCCCGCAGGATCTAGAACTATCTGAGATTGCCGATGATGGTCTTCTGAGGAAGGCCCTGTACCAGGATTGGATTCTGGAAAGCCCCCGCCAGGTAGTATCTCGAAAACCCCAGATATACCGCCTTCTTTCGGGCAACCTTGTTCAGGTTCGTTCAAAACGGGAAGGGAATTTTCTGCTTATTTTTATTTCCCGACTTCGGGGAAACACCTATCCGGAATGGAGTCAAGGGTCATGGATTGTATACCGTTCATGGCCACAAGGGGAAATCCGGGCCTTTCGCTTTTATCCCCGCTCGGATCCTCGGGTGTACCTGGATTTTAGAGCCGCATCTCAGGGGTCAAACACGGTAGTAGATTTTGTGATATATGGGGCGTATCGATGGTATGAACGTCCTATGGGACTCCCGTGGAATTCTTTTTTTACGCTCCCCCTGCACACCATTCTAAACCAGCCAGGCACAGCGGACCTTTCTTCTTTTATTTCTATAGAACCCGCCCTTTATCAAGCCCAGCGAACATTCATAGAAGAGATACGAAGGGACCTTCCCTCCCTGCGCTACGCCGATGATGGGGCCCTTGATGAAGAGGGGCGCCCCGTATTTATACATACAGGACTCCCTCAGGGAGAAAACTGGGGGCTTAATTGTTCTGGTTTTGCAAAATGGGTGGTGGACAGATTCATATATGCCCGTCGGGGAAGAGGATTGGAAATAGAACCATTGAAAAAACCGCCCTATACTCGCGGTTCTTCCTTTACCGAACCCTATGAAACAATCCTCGATCCCTTTTTTGGCCTTGATTGGACCCGGAATCTGGCAATAGCGGCGCAGGAAGTGCTTCAGCAGAACCAACGGGTTACCCTCGAAACGGTGGAAGTCCAGAAGAATCCCCTGGCAAGTTTGGCCCATCCCCAGGGATTACCGGGAGAACGCCGCCCTTATCCCGGGTATCTTAAAAACGTAGGATTCCCCATAGAAGGGCTTACGGCGCTTCTCTATACCCTGGCAGTAGAAGAACCCACCTATTTTTATCTGGGAGCCATAAGCACGGTTCAGCCAGGGAAACCTCCCTTACGTCGATACTACCATGTGGTAGTACTTATTCCGTTTTTTACCCCCGAGGGAACCTTTTCGGTCGCCCTTTTTGAGAGTGCCGCAGAAACCTCTTTTGTGAACTTCCTCAATCGCTACGGGGGACAGCACATTAACCTTGTGCGAATCCCCTTGGGGGGCTAACGGGTACAACGGTGTTTCTATTACATAAAAACGCCTCATTTAATGGAAAAGAGGCAACTTGACGTTTATTTTTATATATATTATTTTTAATATGTAATAATGATTAAATGGAGGATTCTATGAGTGTCTTGGTATATTCTACCCAAAGCTGTCCCTACTGTGTAATGGTAAAAAACTATCTAAAACAAAAGGGAGTACCCTTTACCGATTATGATGTCGGTCGGGACCCCCGTCGAGCGGAGGAAATGGTTCGTAAATCCGGTCAGATGGGTGTCCCGGTGGTAGATATTAATGGCAAGATAATCGTAGGCTTTAACAAGACCGAAATTGATCGAGCCCTTAGCCGGTAGATGAACAATTATTTCCTGGTTACGGCGATTGAGGAGCGGCACATTAAGGGGGGAGCCTAGGAAAGGCTCTCCCCCCCCACACACAACTACCAAATAAAAAATAAAATCTTAAGGTAAAAAAGGATAAGCTGTTATGGATTTTTTCGAATAAGAAAACCGAAGGCTACTTTCCACCCCTCTACAAAGGGTTGATTATAATCGGTCCAGATACGATACAAGGGAAGCCAGCTTGTAAGAGAGAGGCCTAGTTGATAGGACCCAAGGGGCAAAAAAAACAAACTGCCTCCCAGTGAAAAAGAAAGCCAGCGACCGGAAGACCAGAAATAACTGCTCATACGGTTAATTTCTTCCTGCGCATCCGCTGCATCGGCACCTTCAAGACCGGAGGCAAGGAAAGAGGCTCTCACTTCCACCACGGGGCCTACAAAGAAGGAGAGTGTCCAGGGTCCAGGAAGGGCAAAGGGAGGCGAAGCAATGGGAATACGAAATTGAGGACCTATTCCCAACAGGGCTCCCACCACCAGGGCAGATCGATTTTCAATAGCCACCGGGATGGGACGCTGGAGACTATCCGAATAACCGTAATAGGTGCCATAAATATCACAGGACACAACTCCCTCAAGCCAGGGGGTAAAGGGGGTGCTTATCCGTATTCCCGGCATAGGACAAAGGGGCATGGGGTCCGATGCAAGGCCATTGTCTTCTAAAATGGCTAAAAGGGATCCACTAAACGTCCATTCCAGGGGAATAGACCAGACAAACTCCCCCCCCCTTATCAAAAAAAGAGCCCCGATGAGGAACAGCAGACCCTTTCCTTTGTTTTGTATTTCCATCATTTATTCATTATACCACAAAAGAAGTATTCCTGCTGCCCCAACAAGATAGGCATCCTGCTCTTCCCAACTAGCAAGAATCCAGTTTTTCAAGAGCCCTACGCCGGTATATACAAAAGACGAAGGGAGCGGCGGCAGGGTAACTTCTTTTACCACAAAAGAAGAGGCGAGATTTTTCTCTTCCCCCATCAAGACCATGGCTCCCCTTCCCCGGCTATCAATGATGATAGCCCTATTAGCGCCTTCGTATCCCCAATAATAGGTATCGGCTTCATCAAGGGAAGTCGCAGAAACAGCAAGATAATAAGACCCACTACTACGCGGGGTCTCTCGAAAAAGCCTCAGGATTCCCCCCTTAGGACGGTATGGTAAGGCCTGCACCACCTGTCGCAAGAGGGGGGAAAGCTGATCTGGATTGTGGGGTCTGGTTTTTTCATAATAGACACCCACAGAAACAGGATGGGCCCGCCCCTTTCCTGGTTGTTCAAGAGAAAAATACAACCGACCTATGGGACTGCTCAGGGGAACTTTCTCTTTCCCTCCTTTGTTCTGAGAGGAAGCCGTTGTTCCTCGAGAAAGAGTCCCGGCAGTATTGCTTGCGGTAGGAGCAAGGGCCCGGACATACCAGCGGCCATCGTTTCCCGGGCTAACCGATTCTATTTCACAAGAAGAGGGGAACTCCTGCATGTTGGGCACCAGCGCTTCCAGGGATAATGGTTGAAGCACAGCCCCTACTTCATCGTAATACCAGAGGGTACTTGGGAGTAGCGTGGGAGAAAGCTCCTGAAAGAAAGCATCCCGATACACCGAAAAGGCCATATGCCCATCAAGAGGAAACAGGGGTCCTATGGTAAAAGGACCTGTTTCAGACTCAAAAGAAAGGGGTAAAGTAAAAATCCAGAGTCGATTTCCCTGCACTTCCTGTTGAAAGAGGATGGCCCCCCAGGTATTAAGGGGGCAGAAAAGCACCTCCCGGGCATCTTTCTTGTGGCTCAAGGCAGCCCCTTCCGCTGGTAACCCTTCCGCTGCGCTCCCCGCCAAAGAGGTCCCTTCAAAAAGAGCTCCCCCTATTTCGGTTATCCGCACGGCATTGGGCCATGGCACAAGGGGCGGAGCATCTGCCCCTTCTGGAGAAGAAACAAGGGAAAGCACCCGGGCTGGGGTATCTTTCATCGAAGAAAAGGTAAACCAGTAGGGCCGCTCATGGGGGGAAACAATAAGGGCGGGTCCTTTTTTTGGATTGTTTGGAAGGACTCCAGAACTACCTGACTCAGAGGGCATTTCCTTCTTACAGGAAACACATACCGCCAGGACCGCTACGAGCCCCAGAAATAAAGCAGAGTTTTTACTGTGCCGGTTTTTGAATTTCATGTTTTCCACTCCCCCTACTACCCAACACATCTCCCCGGTCAATAAACCCCAAAGCCCTATCTTGGGGACTAAAGCCTTGAATATCTTTCCTTAAAATACCGGAAGAGAACAATACACCAATCCTTGTTGGGAATAGTTTAGTATACCATAGGGAGACAAAAGCCTGTCTACCCAGGGGTAACAGGAAATTTCAGAGGAAGCGCCGGGAACTAAAAAAAGGGACAAGCCAAAAGGAGAATCAGAAACCCACCGGGCTGGCGGAACATCGGGTGGAAGAGAAAGGGCCCTTCTTTCTGAGGGAGCTTCCTTGAGATAGCGGGAGGTAAAACCAGAGCGGACTGTTTTTTGAGCCACCGCTTCCCAATCCACATTCCAGGGGTCTCCAATCACTCCCCCGGAAAGATACTCAGATAAAAGCTCGCAAAAGCGGGGCCAATTGAAGCATTCCGGTCGATACGATACTCCCATACCATAACGAAGGAGGGCCTCATACAACGTGGCCGCTACCCCACCAGGCCAGCTTAGTACGATGCGACCGCTAGAAAGCTCTAGCTCTAGAGGGAAAATGGCCCCCGCCGGATGCACCATCCCGGCAGGTATAGAGCGATTTGGCCAATAGGGATAGGCCCAGAGGGGCGTTCCCCAGGAAAAATCCCAGGGGATGGTTGCGGTGGCGGTTCCCACCGGGAAGCTAAGGCTTTCCCGTTTCCCTTCGCGGTTCATCCACTGGACACACCAGGCAGCGTTTCCCAGGGTTTCCTGCCATGCCGCGGGAAGCAGAGGAAAGGATATCTCCAGGGTTTTCTCCTGATTCGATACAAGGGGACAGGCTGCAAATATAAGCCAGAGCGAGGCTATCAACCCATACCACCCACAATATCTAATTTTTATCATCATACCTACATAAGAACTGTTTTACGCTTTTTGCTTGGGAACGCCCTCCTTGCAACGCTTTTTGCTTGGAAGTACCTCTTTCTTAAAGCACTTGTTGCGTTGGGGCTCCTTTCTTCCCTGGTTGCTTTAATCGTTAAAATAGGCCATACTTTTTTATATGAGTGATGCCCTTGCCTTCCAGGAAAAACTCACCGATGCCCTGGATCGTCGAAAAGAATGGCTTGATCGTCAGGAAATGCCCAAACTGAAAGAAGAGTTCAAGATCCTCCACACCGCGTTTCAGGGGCTATACCAGGTGCTCCTTAAAAAAGGGCTTATCCATGAAGACCCCTACAAACATGATGCAAAGATAGGGGAACTGGAAATTCCCCCCGAAGGGCCCTTTACCGAAAGTGAGCGGATGGAGGAGATGAGCATTCGCCTTTCTGCCTATGACAGCCAATTGGATTTTCTTGTCAATTTTTATCAGTACAGCGTTGAATTTCTCACCCTGGAACGAATTAAACGGATTTTACAACTCGTAAAATACTTTAACTGGTCCCAGTTTTCCGTTAATTCACCCTATATCAATACAAGGGCCCTGGCAGAAATCATCGCCCTGGTACGGGGTGGTAACGATCAACTTTCTATTGGTCTTGTGGCCGATGCGCTCCAGGTCCTGGATCGTTCTTCCCGGGAAATTTTCCGTATCCTTAAAGAAATTACGGACTACCATCGAGAATCGTACAAACTGGATATTCGCATCCGTCTTCTGGATCAAATGTCCCTTGACGCAAGCATCGTGTTCACCCAGAAAGAGGAAACCCTCCACACCATAAAGCGAAAATTTGCAGAAACTATTACGGATCGTCCCTTTTATCCCGAACTGGTGGAAGAGATCCTCCGGGAAAATTATGCCGCCGAGGGACCTCGTCTAAAAGAAGAAATTCTTAAAGGGCTTGCGGTGCCTGAAGAAAAACCTAAACCGACTAAGACCACCGTTTCGAATAAGAATTTGTTAATAGAGGCCTTTAAGATTCTGGGGACCCTTTCCTTTACCTTTACCGACGTGATAGTAAAAATCCAAGAAAACAGTAGTATCCTCGAAAGTGAAAAGAAGGGGTTCTGGTATAAACTTAAAAAATTGATCCAACAGATGCTGAACAAGGACGCGGAGCCCCTTTATTACGAAGTGGAGTATCTTGACCCCGTGTTGGGAACTAAACGGACAGAACAACTTAACTTTACTCAGTTTTGCGCTGAGCTTGAACGAAAGAGCCGCTATCTTACGGGACTTTCCACCCGGGGTTCTTCGGTGCTAAAAAAAATTGAAGAAGCCACCGAAGAATCCCTCTTAAATACCCTGACAAAACTCATTGAAGAACTTCAGAGTTCCCATCGTACTCTGAATGCGCTGGATGAGTTTTTCAAACGTTCGGTCCATAAAGAAAACCGGGATCGAATTCGGGGAATAAAGCCGGAGCTTTCGGCATTAAAAAACAGCATCGTAAAGGCAAACCAGAAGCGCCATGAATACATCGCTCAAAAAGAAGAGATGGAACAGCTTAAGAAACTTGGAATATAAGGATGAATAGCATGAAAAAAATAGAACGACGGCATGGTATAAGGGCCACAGGGGCCATCCTCATCATCGGTATCATCATAGGGTGTTCGGGACTTCCGGAAACAAAAACTGACACCATCGATCGTTCTTCTGACACAATTACAGAAAAAAACAAAGAAACGGCCCCCGCAGAAAGTCTTCCTGGGCCAGAGATGACAGAACCAGAAAAAACGGAACCCTACGCAGAAAGTCGTCCTACACCGACAGATCTTTCTGAACTTACGGTGGTGATGAACAACAATTCTCTGGAACTTGATCCCCGCCGATCCTATACTGCGCAAGAGGCCCAGATCTTCACGGCCCTGTATGAAGGGCTGTTCTCGTATCACCCCCTCACCATGGAACCCGTACCGGCCCTTGCCGCTCGCTGGGAAGTCTCAGAGGATAAGAAAACCTGGACCTTTACTATCCGCGAAGGAGCCAAATACTGGAACGGTGACCCTGTCCGTTCCGGGGACTTCCGAGATGCCTGGCTTTCCTTGATAGAACCCCAACGGAATTCGCCCTATGCATCCCTCTTTGATTGTATAGCGGGCGCCCGTCAGTACCGGCTGGGAACCATTTCCGACCGGACCCAGGTAGGTATTCAAACACCGGACGATCGGACCCTTGTTCTAAAATTGGAACACCCCGCATCCTATCTTCCCAGCATGCTCTGTCATCATGCCTTTAGTCCCATCCATCCCCGGATGATCCAGGAAAAGGATTGGTCAAAGCGGGTTCCTATTTCAAATGGACCTTTTTACATCGTAAGCCAGGAAAACTCCGTCCTAACCCTTGCTAAAAACGAACTCTATTGGGATGCAAGGCGGGTGGCCCTGAAAAAACTAACCATCCGATTTACCGACGATGCGCAAGAGGCGGCCCAGTTCTGGAATACCGGTAGGGCCCGCTGGATTGCAGGAGACGTGGATTTAGAAAAACTCCAGGATCGCAGTGGAATTGTCGTAAACGCCCTGTTTGCTACTAATTACTATTTTATAAAATCAAAGGAAGCCCCCTGGAACGATTACCGGGTGCGCCAGGCCCTGGCTCTTACCATTCCCTGGGCAGAGGTACGGAAACCCTACTACCTTCCGGCGGAAACCCTTATTTTCCCCATCCCCGGCTATCCGAAGGTGACGGCCCTTTCCGAGACTAACCCGGAAAAGGCCCGGGCCCTGCTTACCGAAGCAGGGTTTGGCAAAGAAAAGCCCCTTCCTCCTATTACCATTCTCATTACGGCCTTTCAAGAAAGCCGTCGAATTGCCACCTTAATGAAAGAAGCCTGGGAAAAAGAACTTACGGCCCAGGTAAGAATCCGGGAAATTCCTTCCCAGCGATACTACGATGCTCTAAAAGAAGAATCCTATGTGATAGGAGCCACTACCTGGATTGGGGATTTTGCGGATCCCTATACCTTTTTACACCTGTGGCAACGGGAATCCAATCTGAACGACGCATCCCTTTCCGATGGAGATTTTGAGGACCTGATGAATAAATCCCTCGTCCTGGAAGGGGAGGAGCGCTGGAAGGTACTTGCCCAGGCAGAGGAACTCCTTTTGCAGCGGGCGGTGGTACTGCCTATTTCCCATCCGCCGGCCCTCAATGTCATCGACATGAACGAGATTGAAGGCTGGTATCCCAATCCTCTTGATATTCATCCTTTTAAGTACCTTCGGTATTCTGCCACCAAAGCTTTACCAGGAGTTGCGAAAGGGAATATCCCTCTGGAAAGGGAACCCCGAGGGAAAAATCGGAAGGTATTGTAAAAAACAGAACTATCATCTCAATGATAATAAGGAGAGACAGCGAGAAACGGAAGGGCCTAAAGGGAATTCTATGATTTTCCTCCTTTTCTAATCACTAAATCTACCCTCGGGGAAGGACTGCCCTAGCGGTCCTTTCGGCCAAGGTCTATTCCCTAAGGAAGCCTTTTCTGATATACTGTAACCAATGAGTGAGCAGGCAGTAACCTTTTCGGTAGAACAAAAGGTTGTGTACCCCAGCCAGGGGGTTGGTAAGATCGTGGCTATCCAGGAAAAGTTGTTTAAGGGGGAAAAGGTTCCCTACTATGTGATTTACCTGGAAGTCTCGGATATGACGGTGATGGTGCCGGTGGCAAAGGCGGAGGATCTGGGGATTCGTCCTATTGTTCCCCAGGAAGAGGCCCTTCGGGCTCTTGAACTTATCAGTCAGGAATTTGATCCTATCCCGTCTGATTGGAAACTGCGGTACCAGATGAATCTGGACCTTCTTAAAAAGGGCAGCGTCATCGATATCGCAACCATTGTTCGTTCCCTCTATCATCGAAGCAAGGTAAAAGAACTCCCCATCCTTGAACGCAAGCTTTACGAATCGGCTCGAAAACTCCTAGAAGATGAGATCAGTTTTTCCCTGGGAAAAAGTCGAGAAGAGGTAGAAAGCCTTATCCACGAACGGCTTGAATCGTAGGCTCCATGGTAACCAGGCCAGTCCAATCGGTGGCGGTGGTGGTAACTGCCGCGGGAGCCTCTCGTCGCATGGGGGGGATAAAAAAGGAATATCGGGTCCTCAATCCCGACCTGGTAGATGAGTCGGGGGAACCCCTTACCGTATTAGGAGCGGCGGTGAGGGTTTTTGCTGCGCTCCCCCAGGTACGAACCATCGTCATCACGGTTCCTCCCCGAGCCGAAGATGGAGAAGCGGCGGCACGGAAAGCCCTTCCCGTTCGATTGTTTTCACAAACCCCGGGACCAGAAATAGTTTTTGTTCCCGGCGGTTCGAATCGGCGACAATCGGTACACCATGCCCTTTCCTTACTAGAAACTTATAGCCCATCTCATGTGCTCATCCATGATGGGGCCCGTCCCTGGGTTCCGGAAGAACTGGTCCGTTCGGTTCTTACCGCCCTGGAAACCCATCCAGCGGTTATTCCGGTGATGCCCCTGGTGGAAACCCCCAAAATAATTGATGAGGAAGGACACATTCTCCAGCACCTGCGACGGGCTGCGGTGGTTACCGCCCAGACGCCCCAGGGGTTTGCGTTCCCCGAAATTCTTCGGGCCCACGAACAGGCCGCAGAGGAAGAACTACACCACCATCGGGAATTTACCGATGACGCGGAAGTCTGGGGCGCCTTTGTGGGACCCGTTGCTACCGTCCCGGGGTCTGCCCTTAACCGTAAGATCACCTTTCCGGAGGACCTGCCATGATACGGATCGGACTAGGCAAGGATGTACACCGGCTTGTGCCGGGTCGCCCCTTTCTGGTAGGGGGCATAGCAATTCCCAGCGACCGGGGTGAATTAGGCCACTCCGACGGGGATGTCCTTGCCCATGCGCTTACCGACGCCCTGTTAGGGGCAGCAGGTCTCGGGGATATTGGAGAATTGTTTCCCCCCACTCAGGAACGCTGGAAAGATGCTAATTCAATGGAACTCCTAAAGACGGCCTGGGGAAAAGTACAAAAAGAGGGCTGGCGAATTCTCAATATCGATGGGGTAGTAACCTGCGAAAAACCCAAAATTCTTCCCTACCGGGATTCCATCCGCTCTTCTCTTGCCACGGTTTTGGGTATTCCTGTAAACTCGGTTTTTATAAAAGGCAAGACCAACGAAAAACTCGATGCTATCGGAGCAGGCGATGCGGTAGAGGCCCTGGTAGTCTGTCTTTTAGAAAAATAGAGTCCCCCGTAAGCTTTCCTCCGCAGGGCCAGGGGTTGAGTTGTAGCAGTGGATACAGAGATGGATCAACTAAGAAAGGACGAACAACCTTTTGCCCCCCTACCGTGGGACGAGACATTCAGGGCCCTGCGAATGTGGAAAGAACAGCAGGAAACCTCCGGTCCTACCGATCCTTCCGTAACAGCCCTTCGAAAACAAGAGAAAGCCGATCCCTGGGCGGTGCTGGTGGCTACGCTCATCAGTCTTCGCACCCGAGATGAGGTAACCATCACGGTGGCTCGACGATTTCTTGAGGTTTTCCCTTCACCGCACGCTCTGGTTACCGCCGCAGGGAACCCAAAAAAGAGAGAAGGACCAGATCCACAGAAAAGCGCAGAAGCGCCCCCACCCCCTCTGGCCGATACAACAACCATCGAAAAAGTGGTAGAACTGCTCTATCCGGCGGGTTTCTACCGCACCAAGGCCCGGACACTCATACGTATTGCCCAGATTCTGGTACATCACCATGGGGGCCTCGTACCTGCTAGTCTGGAGGAACTCCTTGCTTTACCAGGGGTCGGTCGCAAAACCGCGAATTTGGTGCTCATCGAAGCCTTTGAGCAAGATGCTATTTGTGTGGATACCCATGTGCATCGAATCTGCAATCGCCTCGGGGTCCTTTCTTCTCGAAGTCCTGACGAAACAGAACAGATTCTTCGAAAAATTCTTCCCCGGCCCTATTGGAAAGAGATCAATCGGCTCTTTGTTCTTTTTGGCCAGCGGGTCTGCACCCCCCAGAGCCCCCGCTGCAGTAGCTGCCCCCTTAGCCCCTGGTGTAAGCGTCACGGGGTAAGGCGTTCCCGATAAAGAGGAGACGCCGGCCCTCTTTCTTTGCTACCGATTTCCTTCCAGTTCCAGGATCAGTTCTACCTCGCCCTTGGAAAGTTTTACCGACCGGGCAATCTCTTCCACCGTCCATCCCTGCTGGGCAAGGCGCACCACCGACTCTCGGACACTGATCGCGGGGGCCCCCGTATCTTTAGGGGCCCCACTTCCCCGTTTACTTTCTCCCTTTAACAGGGTCCCCATGAGTTTTACCTGATCCTGGGCCTGCTTGGTAAGTTCATTCAGCCTCGTCTCAGTTCGGGCAAGCCATTCCCGGGCGGTCTGCAGTTTTTCGATCCTGGCTTCCAGTTCTTCCAGGGTGCTATCCAGGTGCTCCATCTTGTCCACCACCGTAAGCACGAGATCCTTCTGGGAAAGCACCTGATCAATGCTCTGCCGGGCCTTCGACAGCTCTGTGGCAAGACGTTCTGTTTCGCCCCCGATAGCCTTGGCCCGCTCTTCCAGGTTCTTAAGGGATTCAAAGGTCTGATCGACCCCACTGGTGGTAAGATCCAGGATCTGTTTTTTCTTCTCCAGGCGCTGGTACTTTTCTTCCGTGTCTTTGATCGCATCTTCAAAGCGCCGAAGCTGGGCCTGTAAAGTCTGAAGGGTGTCATCAGAAGCGGTGACCTGGGCAAGTTTTTCGTCCACCGCCTGGGCAGTCTGGATCAGCCGTTTAAAGTCACTCTCCATAAGTTCGATCCGATGCCGCTCCGACAGGAACCGGGTCATTTTGGCATTCACTTCATCTTCGAGACGTTTAATCTTGACAAACTGGGCTTCCAGTTCCGCGGCCTCTGCTTTCCGCTGGTCCAGCTTATCCAATTCAACCCGGAAGTCCTCAAGCTGCTGTTCCAGGCTTTGTTTCAGTTCCTCCGCCTTTCCAAAGAGCTTTGTCTGCTCCACAAAATCTTTGAACTGCCGGTCCATTTCTTTAAGGAGCGCTCCCAGTCCCTTAACCTGCTCTTCGGTTCGCCCCAAAAGCTCTTTCTGATACCGTTCCGCCTCTTCCTGGGCCTCCTGAATAGTGGAACGGACCGACGTAAGCCGTTCGTCGCTTTCGGCAAGAAGTTCCCGAGAACGCTTGCGGGCCTCTTCCACCATGGTCTCCAGGTCCCGTAATTGCTTATTAAAGCGCAGCTGCCACTCGGCCAACTGGGTGCTCTCTTTTTCAATCTCACTGGTAAGGGTCGCAAGACGCTCCTGCACGTCCTTTTCGAGATTTTTCAGGTTCTGCTCTAGATCGCGCTGGGTGGTCTTAAGGAGCTCCGTCATGGCAAGGTTGTGTCGCCCAATTTCGGCCTTGGTGGTCGCCGCTGCTGCCTCCCGGGCCTCCGCCAGGTCCCGGGCCATCTGCTCCTTAAAGGCAAGCAGGGATTGATCGGCCTGGGCCATCTGTTCCCGGATTCCTTCTTCAAAGGCCGCGGCCTGTTGTTTAAGGCGGTCCAGCTCTTCCTGGAGCCGATTCGATTGCTCTGCAAGACGGTTCTTATAGTACTCGGTATACTGGTTTTCCAGTTCTTGCCGCTCTTTCCGTCCCTCTTCTCCCATGGCCAACAGCTCGGCCGCAATTTTTTCTTCCCATTCGGCAAGGCGACCATCGATGGCCCGACTGCGGTTTGCCAGGTCCGCAAAGAAATCATCCTCAAAGACCTGCAGTTTTTCAGACACATTTTCGTAGGCCTTGCTCTTAAGGGTGGCCAGTTCCTGTTCAAGTTCTGCCACCTGGCCTTTGAATTGGGCCACCGCCGCATCAAACTGCGCAAGGGTTTCTTGCCGACGGGCCTCCGATTTTTGCTCAAACTGAGCAAAATCTTGCAATACCCGACCTTCCGTCTGGGCCATGAATTTCCGCAGTTCCCCTTCCAGACGTTCTACCTCGGCACTGCTTGCCTGGAGTTTTTCAAACTGGGCAAGGAAGATTTCCTGGTATTCCCGCAGCCGCTGGTCCATATCCTGCAAGTTTTGATGGGCAAGGGCCTCCGCTTTTTGCTGGAGTTCCGCCAGAAGCTGTCCCACCTGGCGGGAATTTTCCTGTACCGTGGCTTCGGTTTTCTTGCGAAGACTTTCCAGAAGACCCTCTACCTGTTCAAGGTTCTGCTGGATCGTTTGCTGGGTCTTTTGCTGGAGTTCCGCCAGGAGGCCCTCTACCAGGGCCCGATTTTCTTGAGTCGAGGTCTGTACGGCTTTACGCAATTCGGTGATAAGCTGGTTTGTCTCATCCAGGGCATGACGATGGGTCTGGGCAAGCTCTTCCCGCAGGCCCGTCAGTTGCTGGGCCGTTTCCCGTTTAATCTGCTCCGTTCCTTGTTTTATTTCAGCATGAATAGCACGAACTTCTGCCAGCCCCTTGTTTAGTTCTTCTTTCCATTCTTCTTTCTGTTGCTTTGCCAGGGCCGAAAGCTGTTGCATGTTTTGCTTCCAGCTTTCCTGTTGCTGCCGGGCAATCTCGGAAAGATCCTGCATTTCTTTTTTCCAGGCATCCCGGGCAGTCCGTTGTTTTGCTTCCAGGTCGGCCGCATCCTCTTTCCATTCGTCCTTAAAGGTCCGGATCATCCCCTGGACCTCAGCCAGTCGGGTCTTGGTAGCTTCCTGGTACTGGAGCAGTTTTTCTTCCACCGCCGCCTGGAATTTCCGTACCCGTTCCAGGGCCTGTTCTTTAAGTTTCGCAAAGGCCTGCTCTTCCAGGGTATCGGCGGCCCGTTCTGCCTGTTCCAGGGCCTGTCTAAGCATAGATTCGATACGCTGCTGATCCCGTTCCAGCGTTTCGGCCCGTTTTTTTTCTATGGAAAGGATCGCTTCCCGATGGTCTTCCACCTTTTGTTCCAAGGTCTCCGCGGTGGTCTGCACATCCGCCAGGGTTGTCCTGATACTGGCCACCATGGTTTCTTCCACCCGTTCCAGGGCGGCCATGTTTTCCCGCTCAAACTGTTGCACCAGATCCTGTAACTCCTTTTGAATCTGATCCAGTTGATGCTTGGCATCACCAATACGCTTATACACCGATTCAGTGAAGGAGGCTTCTTCTTTGATGCGGTTCAGATTCTCCTGAACCCGGGCGGTCATCTTGATAAGCTCATCCAGGGATGCGTCGTACCCGGCGATCCGTTCATCAATGCGGGCTACCGCTTCTGCCTTCGCGGCGAGTTCCTCTTCGGTGATCACGAGGCGCTTAAGTAGTTCCTTCGCAGCCCGTTGTTGCACATCCAGTTCTACCGCATAATCCTTTACTGCCGCTTCCCGCTGAGCCACAAAAGCAGCCAGTTCTTCCTTAAGCCGTTCTCCGTACTTCCGCACCTTATCAAGGGAGCGATTATTCCGGTCCAGCTGCCGGAAAAGGACCAACAGAATGAGAACAATTCCCAGAGTTAATAGGTTTCCTACGGTGAATAACATTTGTCTACTACCTTAACACATAACTGCGCAATTGACGATAGTCCCTAAAGATAAACTGGGCTCTACAGGAACGGGGAAAGCCCCACCACCTTCGATCAATGAGGGCCGAAGAGAACCCTGCCCTTTGCGCCCCCCGTACATCATAGGCCACACTGTTCCCCACATACAAGATCTGCTGCGGAGAACAGCCTAATCGTTCCGCCAGAATCTGAAAAGGAAAAGGGTCGGGTTTCAAGGCTCCTACCTCCTCGGAACAGAGAATCACATCAAAATAATCATACAGGCCTAAATACTGCAGTTTTTGTACCGGAGGAAAATCGGATAACAACCCCAATTTCAAGCCCCCTTTTTTAAACGCCACCAGGGTTTCCCGCACATACGGAAAGGGCCGAATGTGCTTAAAAAGGGGTTCCCATCCCCGATAAATCAGACGTTCCGTTCTCTCGTATACCTTCTGGGGCTCCTCTTCCAAATAAGAAGCCATCAGCTGGGCCTGGGTCTCGTAAAACCGATCCACCTTCCCTCGTTGCCGCAGCGCTTCCCGGGCTTTCCCCATGGCTTGCAAAAGCCGAAAATGCCGGGTAATAAAAGGGATGAGACGAACATACAGTGCCCCATTGGGATACAGGGTACCATCAAGATCAAAAGCCACCGCTTGTAAAGATGTATGATGCTCCACTGTATCTTTATACTATGGAAAGGCTTGTCCTGTCCATCAGAAAAGTATTTTTTATGAAGAAGAGAAGCAGGACCAAAGCTTTACCCTAACAAAAAAGGGGCTTCGTACACTTTTAGATCGGGCCCTGGCTCCCCTTGACTCTTTTTAGTAATTTTCTTATATTTTGTTCAGCATACGACGCAGGGTAGAGCAGTTGGCAGCTCGTCGGGCTCATAACCCGGAGGTCGCAGGTTCGAGTCCTGCCCCTGCTAAACACACAAAAAGCTCCCGAAAGGGGGCTTTTTTACTTTTAAGACCAGGAATCCGCACCTGGCCCGCTCGCTCTTTCCTGCAAAAAATAGAAACAACCAGACCTGAAAAGGGGGAGCACCGCACCGCCCCCCCTTCGGCTTAGCCCGCACCAGACTGCCACATCAGCCGCCGCGGCTCCCCCCTCGCGCCTGCTTCCTTCGCCGCTTCCACAGCCCCTCCCCGGCCGGGCTTCCAGCCCGGCCCACTACCCCAGAGCCCCCGGCTCAGGCGATCAGGCGCTCCCCCCACTCCGGGCTCACCCCCGGCGGGGCCCTTCTCAGGGCCCCTTTAGCCAATCTTACCCGGTTCTGGCGCCCTCTAAGCCCCGCCGGGAGTTTTTTGCGGGTGGGGGCTGCTCCCACCAGGCCACAGCGGGCGTCTTTTGGCCCCTTTCCGGGTTACCCCGCAATAGCGCCAGGTTTTTAGGCCCCTCTCCATACCACCCCACTGCACCCAAATTCCCCTTCCAGCCTTGCCTTCCCACCATCCCTGTGCTATGGTTTTCCTATGCCAGACCACCACGACCGCGGCTACAAGGCCCTCTTCTCTAACCAGCGCTTCATGGAGCAACTGGTCACCTCCTTCATCCACGAAGACTGGGTCGCCCACGTCGATTTCTCCCGGGCATCTCTCGTCGACAAGTCCTACGTCACCCGCCAGTTCAAAAAGCTTGAGTCCGACCTCATCTGGAAGCTCCCCCTCACAGATGAGGGAACGGTCTACCTCTACCTCCTCATCGAGTTCCAGTCCTCCGTCGACCCCTGGATGAGCTTCCGCATGCTCCGCTATGTCCTTGAGTTCTATGGGGGCCTCTTAAAGACAAAGCCCAGGCCCGAGCGGCTCCCGGCGGTCTTTCCGCTCCTCGTGTACAACGGCGACCCCCGCTGGACTGCCCCCGAGCAGTTTGCTACCCTCGTGGACCAGCGCATCGCCGCAGACTACATCCCCCACTTCCGCTACTACAAACTGGCCGCCAACGAGTTTTCCCCCGACCAGCTTGAGGCCATGCACAACCTCGCCTCGGCCCTGTTCCTGGTGGACTCAAGCACGGTGGATGAGATTCAGCGCCGCATTCGGGGGATTGTGAGTATATTAGAGAAGGAGCAGCCAGAGGTGGTGACCGAGTTTATCCGCTGGCTTTACGCCCATTTTGAGGACCCCGTGCCTCAATGGGT
>ERZ795060.2047-NODE-2047-length-21491-cov-4.832012_pt1 | contig 21491 bp, 14 predicted proteins | sample MGYA00375144_ERZ795060 | MGnify/ENA primary metagenome ERZ795060 (study PRJEB30189, sample SAMN05720157) | activated sludge metagenome | isolation source: anaerobic digester from wastewater treatment plant | place: Japan | collected 2015-05-15 ...
TGCCGACCACCTCGATGTCTTGGAAGTTCTGCACGGCGGCACGGAACACCATGCGCCCGATGCGGCCGAAGCCGTTGATGCCGATCTTGATGGTCATGAGCGTGGACTCCTGATGAACGATGAAGGATGAACGAGGAACGAAGCGAAGGCCTGGTCAGCCGGCCAGCACCTTGCGCACGATGGCGGCCAGGTTGTCCGGCGTGAAATGGAACAAGGGGAACAGCGCCGCGGCCGGCGCGCTCTCGCCGAAGCGGTCCAGCCCCAGCACCGCGGCGCAGCCGTACTTCCACCAGCCGTCGGTGACGCCGGCCTCGACCGCGACGCGCGGCAGCTTCGGCGGCAGCACGCTGGCCTTGTAGGCGGCGTCCTGGCGGTCGAACACCGTGGTGCTGGGCATGCTGACCACTCGCACCGCGATGCCGCCCTTGGCCAGTTCGGCCTGCGCGTGCAGCGCCAGCTGCACCTCGGAGCCGGTGGCGATGATCACCGCCTGCGCCGATCTCTTCAGCCCCACCTCGGAAGGCTCGGCCAGCACGTACGCGCCCTTGGCGATCGGGTCCAGCGCGCTCTTGGGCGCATAGGCCAGGTTCTGGCGGCTCAGCAGCAGCGCGCTGGGGCGTTCGGCATGGATCAGCGCCATCGACCAGGCCACCGCGGTTTCCGCCGTGTCGGCCGGGCGCCACACGTCCAGCCCCGGGATCAGGCGCAGCGCCGCCGCGTGTTCCACGCTCTGGTGCGTGGGGCCGTCCTCGCCCAGGCCGATGCTGTCGTGCGTGAAGACATGGATCACGCGGCGCTTCATCAGCGCGGCCATGCGGATGGCGTTGCGGCTGTAGTCGCTGAAGGTGAGGAAGGTGCCGCCGTAGGGGATGAAGCCGCCGTGCAGCGCGATGCCGTTCATCACCGCCGCCATGCCGAACTCGCGCACGCCATAGTTGATGTGGCGCCCGCGCCGGCCGTCGGCGTCGACGGGCGCGCCGTCGCCGCCGAAGCGCAATGCCGGCGTCGACGCGGTGTTCGTCAGGTTCGAGCCGGTGAGGTCGGCCGAGCCGCCGAGCAGCTCGGGCAGCGCCTGGGTGAAGGCTTCCAGCGCGAGCTGGCTGGCCTTGCGCGTGGCCACGGTTTCGCACCTGGCGTGCGCGGCGACCGCCACGTCGACGGCCGCCTGCGCGAAGCCGGCCGGCAACTCGCCGCGCAGCCGCCGCTGCAGCTCGTCGGCCAGGTCGGGGAAGGCGTCGCGGTAGGCGCTCAGGCGTGCTTGCCAGTCGGCCTGCGCCAACGCGCCGCGCGCCTGGTGGTCCCACAGCGCGTAGGCCTCGTCGGGCACGACAAAGGGCGGCCAGTTCCAGCCCAGCGCTTCGCGCGCGCGTGAGATCTCGTCGGCACCCAGCGGCTCGCCGTGCGCCTTGGCGGTGCCGGCACGCTGCGGCGCGCCGTTGCCGATGGTGGTGCGGCACACGATCAGCGTCGGCCCGGTGGCCGCGGTGGCCGACTGGTGCGCCTGCGTCAGCGCCGCGTCCACCGCGTCCACCTGCTGGCCGTCGATCGGGCCGATCACCTGCCAGCCGTAGGCCTGGAAGCGCTGGCGCACGTCGTCCACGTACCAGGGCCGCACCGCGCCGTCGATGCTGATGCCGTTGTCGTCGTACAGCGCCACCAGCTTGTTCAGCTTCCACGCGCCGGCCAGTGCGGACGCTTCGTGGCTGATGCCTTCCATCATGCAGCCGTCGCCCAGGAAGACGTAGGTGTGGTGGTCGACGATGGCGTGGCCGGGGCGGTTGAACTCGTGTGCCAGCAGCTTTTCGGCCAGCGCCATGCCCACCGCGTTGGCCAGGCCCTGGCCCAGCGGGCCGGTGGTGGTCTCCACGCCGGGGGCGACGTCGACCTCGGGGTGCCCCGGCGTCTTGCTGTGCAGCTGGCGGAAACGCTTCAGTTCGTCCAGCGGCAAGGGGTAGCCGCTCAGGTGCAGCACCGCATACAGCAGCATCGAGGCATGGCCGTTGGACAGCACGAAGCGGTCGCGGTCGGCCCAGTGCGGGTCGGCCGGGTTGAACTTCAGATGCCGGCCCCACAGCGCCACCGCCATCTCGGCCATGCCCATCGGCGCGCCGGGGTGGCCGGAGTTGGCCTGCTGCACGGCGTCCATCGCCAGCGCGCGGATGGCGTTGGCCATCAGGGAAGTGTCGTTGTCGGAAGTCGCTGGCATGGGCTGAAAGGCTCTTGATTTGCCAAGGGCCTCGAGAGGGGGCGAACCGGGCGATTTTAGGCCCCGCCCCGGCGGGCCGAATCCTTGCACCGCAGCCGGCTGCCTAAACTGCCGCGCATGAAAGCCCTGATCCTGGCCGCAGGCCGCGGCGAGCGCATGCGCCCGCTGACCGACACCACGCCCAAACCGCTGTTGCCGGTGCGCGGCAAGCCGCTGATCGAATGGCACCTCGAAGCCTTGGCCCAAGCCGGCGTGCGCGACGTGGTGATCAATACCGCGTGGCTGGAAGCGCAGTTCCAGCCCGCGCTGGGCGACGGTGCGCGCTGGGGCCTGTCGATCCGCTATTCCAGCGAAGGCCGCGACCACGGCGGCGCGCTCGAGACCGCCGGCGGCATCGCCAAGGCGCTGCCCTGGCTGGTTCGCAACGAGGACGACGCCTTCTGGCTGGTCTCGGCCGACATCTTTGCGCCGGGCTTTGCCTTCGACGCGGCGAGCGCCGCGCGCTTCGCGCAGCGGCGCGAACTGCTGGCGCACCTGTGGCTGGTGCCGAACCCGCCGTTCCATGCGCAAGGCGACTTCGGCCTGGACGCGCAAGGTTTTGCGCTGGCGGACCCGGCCGCCGCGGGCCGGCGCTGGACCTATGCCAACTTCGCGTTGCTGCGCGCCGGGCTGTGTCGCGACATCGCCGTGGGCACGGTGGCCAAGCTCGGCCCGCTGCTGGCCGCGGCGATGCGCGAGCGCCGCGTCACGGCCGAGGTCTACGGCGGCGAGTGGCACAACCTGGGCACGCCGCAGCAGCTGAGCGCGCTGCACGCCGGCTGACGGCGCTTGCAGGTCGGCGAACCCGCCACCGCCATCGGCTATCGTGCCGCGCATGAGGAGCACCGCACTCGACTTGGCCGTGATCGGCGCCGGCCCGGTGGGGCTGACGCTGGCGCTGCTGGCCGCGCGCACATTGCCGCACGCGCGCATCAGCGTGTTCGACCGCCGCGAGGCGGCGCAGGACGTCGGCGCCGACCCGCGCACGCTGGCGCTGTCGCTGGGCAGCGTGCACTTGCTGCAGCGGCTGGGCTGCTGGCCCGCGGCGGTGGCGCAGCCGATCCTGGGCGTGCACGTGTCGCAGCTGGCGGCCACTTTGCCCGCGCGGCTGCCGCCGGGCGCGGCCGAGGTGCACATCCGCGCCGCCGACGAGGGCGTGGCCATGCTCGGCGCGGTGCTCGCCTACGGTGAACTGGTCGCGCCGCTGCAGCAGGCCTGGCTGGACAGCGCGCGGCAGGAGCCGCAGCGGCTGCTCAACCGCTTCGGCACCGCCGTGGCGGCACTGAAGCCGCTGCCCGACGCGGTGGAGCTGGACGCCGGCATCGCCGAGCGCTTCGACCTGGCCGTGGTGGCCGAAGGCGGCGTCTTCGGGCAGCCGCCGCACGGCAGCCTGGCCGGGCAGCACGCGCGCCGAGCGCTGGTGCGCGACTACGGCCAGACCGCCTGGGTCGGCACCGCCACGCTGCAAGGCGCCACGCCGGGGCTGGCGCTCGAACGCTTCACGCACCACGGCCCGCTGGCGCTGTTGCCGCTGCGCGCGGTCGGCGGCCAGGCCCGGGCCGCGCTGGTGTGGTGCGTGCGCGGCGGCGACGACCCGGTGCGTGAACTCGACGCCGCGCAGCGCCAGGCGGTGCTGAACACCTTGCTGCCCGAGGCGGCGGGGCGCATCGTCGGCTTGTCGGCATTGAAGGCCTTTCCGCTCGGGCTGACTGCCGAGCGCACGCTGGTCGACGGACGCAGCGTGCGCATCGGCAATGCGGCGCAGACGCTGCACCCGGTGGCCGGCCAGGGCTTGAACCTGGGGCTGCGCGACGCGTACGAGCTGGTGCAGGTGCTGCGCCACAGCGCCGGCGTGGACGCGGCGCTGCAGCGCGTGGAATGGGCGCGCGCCGCCGACCGCTGGTCGATGATCGCTGCCACCGACTTCCTGGCGCGCAGCTTCACCTGGCAACTGCCGGGGCTGGCTGCGGCGCGCGGCCTGGGGCTGGCGGCGCTGCAGGCGGCCGCACCGCTGAAGTCGCTGCTGGCGCGGCGCATGATGTTCGGCGCGCGCTGAGCGTCGGGCCAAGCGCCACGGCAAGGCGCCAGCGTGCCGCGCACCTTCACCGCCGCGTCCAGCTCGGCCACGCCGTGCGCGTTCAGCGCCTGCTGGCGCAGGCGATCGGCCAACTGCCGCGCCGCTTCGCCGCGGCGCGCCCAGACGCTGGCGCGCTCGAGCCGGCGCACCTCGCGGTAGGCCAGCGGCAGCATCGCGGCCACGCGCCCGGCGCCGATCACCAGCAGGTGCGCGGCATCGGCGCGCGCCAGCCACGACGCCGCCAGCGCCGACGCGGCGGCGGTGCGCCGCGCGGTCAGCTCGTTGCCGTCGAGCAGCGTCGGCGGCACGCGTCGTGCCGGAAACAGCTGGCGTGCAAGGCCGGCCAGCCCAGCGCTGCATTGCCGGGGGCGATAGGGATGATCTTCACGCCGCAGCGCGCGCGGCCCTGGCGACGGCGGCGGCGTCGAGCACCCGCACCGCGTGCTTCTCAGGTGATGACGCTGGGCGCGGCGCGGCCGCTGCGTTCGCGCAGGCGCGTCAGCGCCTCGGCCGCGGCGATCAGCGGGCGCAGCGCGGTTTGCGTGTCGATGCCGTGGCGCGCGGCATCGGCTTCGAAGCGCTCCAGGTACAGCCGCAGCGTCGCGCCTTCGGTGCCGGTGCCCGATTGGCGCAGCACCAGGCGCGAGCCGTCGTCGAAGAAGACGCGCAGGCCCTGCGCGCGGCTGACCGAGCCGTCGACCGGGTCGGTGTAGTCGAAGTCGTCGGCGCGCTGCACCGCCAGGCCGGCCAGCCGGCGGCCCGGCAGCCGCGGCAGCGCCTCGCGCACTTCGTCGACGATGGTCTGGGCCAGCACCGCATCCACGCCTTCGTAGTCGTGCCGCGAATAGACATTGCGGCCGAAGCGCGCCCAGTGCTCGCGCACCAGCTGCTCGACGCCGATGCCGCGCACCGCCAGGATGTTCAGCCAGAACAGCACCGCCCACAGGCCGTCCTTCTCGCGCACGTGGTCCGATCCGGTGCCGGCGCTTTCTTCGCCGCACAGCGTGCACAGGCGGGCATCGAGCAGGTTGCCGAAGAACTTCCAGCCGGTGGGGGTTTCGTGGCAGGCGATGCCCAGCGAGCGGGCGACGCGGTCGACCGCGGCGCTGGTGGGCATCGAGCGCGCCACGCCCGCGAGCCCGGCCGCATAACCCGGCACCAGCGCCGCGTTGGCCGCCAGCACTGCCAGGCTGTCGCTGGGCGTGACGATGAAGTCGCGCCCGACGATCATGTTGCGGTCGCCGTCGCCGTCGCTGGCGGCGCCGAAGTCGGCTGCGCCGGCGCCCGACATGCGTGCGATCAGCTCGCTGGCGTAGGTCGGGTTCGGGTCGGGGTGGCCGCCGCCGAAGTCGGCCAGCGGGCGGCCGTTGATCACGCTGCCGGCCGGCGCCCCGAGCCGGCCTTCGAGGAGGGCGTGTGCGTAGGGCCCGGTGATCGCGTGCATCGCATCGAAGCAGATGCGAAAGCCGCCGCGGCTCAGCAGCGCGCGGATGCGTTCGAAGTCGAACAGGCGCTCCATCAGGCGCGCGTAGCTGGCCACCGGGTCGACCACCTCGAGCTGCATCGCGCCCAGCACGGCGTGACCGTCGCGGCCCAGCTCGGCGTCGGCCGCATCCAGCGTCAGCCAGCGCTCGATGGCCAGCGTGCGCCGGTGTATCGCCTCGGTGAGCTTTTCCGGCGCCGGCCCGCCGTTGGCGATGTTGAACTTGATGCCGAAGTCGCCGCCGGGGCCGCCGGGGTTGTGGCTGGCCGACAGGATCAGGCCGCCGGCCGCGCCGCGGCTGCGGATCAGCTCGCTGGCCGCCGGCGTCGACAGCAGCCCGCCGCGCCCGACGATGACGCGCGCCACGCCGTTGGCCGCGGCCAGGCGCGCGATGGTCTGCACCGCGACATCGTTGTAGTAGCGGCCGTCGCCGCCCAGCACCAGCGTGCCGCCGCGCAGATCGGGCACGCAGTCGAAGACCGACTGCACGAAGTTTTCGAGGTAACCCGGCTGCCGGAAGACCGAGACCTTCTTGCGCAGCCCCGAGGTGCCGGGCTTCTGGCCCTCGAACGGCCGGGTGGGAACGGTCTTCAGCGGCATCGCGCGGCCTCGAAAGGGCTGCGGCGCCTCGGCACTTCAGGCGGCGGCGCTGCGGACCCGGCGGTGTTCAGTGGTGCGCGCCGCGGCGCATGCAGGCGACGCACACACCGCGGCACGACGCGCGTGGGCCGTGTCAGGCCGCGGCCACGGCCTGCTGGGCCAGGCACTTGTTGCACTTGCCCAGGCCCGGCAGGCGCGGGTCGGGTTTGCCGTCACCGGTCTTGAAGTTGGCCTGGCAGCGGCGGCACACGTACATCTTGGAACTGGACATCATCGGCTTGACACCCGAGCCGCTGGCCGGCCGCGCGGCCGTGTACTCAGCCTGGGTCTGGCGCAGACGCTGTCCGGTTTCCGAAACAAAAGGAACAGAAGAACGTTTGGTGGCCATGAGCATCATCCGCTGAATCCCGCAATTGCCTGCGATTTTAGCCGATCGACCCGCGTTCGGACAGCGTGCGGGTATTGCCGCGCGCGCCGGCTACAGCCGGCGGTGCCGCAGCGCGGGCAACTGCGCGCGCACCGCGTCGCGGCGCGCCGCATCGACCTCGGCGAGCACCACGCCTTCGCCTTCGGCCAGCATCGCCAGCACCTCGCCCCAGGGGTCGACGATCATGCTGTGGCCCCAGGTGCGCCGCCCGTTCTCGTGCAGCCCGCCTTGGGCCGGCGCCAGCACCACGCACTGGTTTTCGATCGCGCGCGCGCGCAGCAGCACCTCCCAGTGCGCCTGCCCGGTAGGACAGGTGAAAGCCGACGGCACGCACAACACATCGCACGGCGGCGACATCAGCGCGCGGTACAGCTCGGGAAAGCGCAGGTCGTAACACACGCTCAAGCCCACGCGCAGTGCGCCGGCCTGCAGCGCCGCCGGCTCGGCGCCGGGGTCGAGCACGCGGGCTTCGTCGAACTGCTCGCGGCCGTTGTCGAAGGCGAACAGGTGCATCTTGTCGTAGCGCGCGGCCAGCGCCCCGTCGGGGGCGAAGGCGAGCGAGCTGTTGCGCACGCGCGGGCTGCCCGCCACGCGCAGCGGCAGGGTGCCGCCGACGATCCACAGGCCGTGCGCGCGCGCCTGCGCGGCCAGGAAGCGCTGGATCGGCCCATCGCCCGGCTCTTCGGCGATCGCCAGCTTGTCCTCGTCGTGCCGGCCCAGCAGCGCGAAGTGCTCGGGCAGCGCGGCCAGTTGCGCGCCGGCGGCGGCGGCGCGTTCGAGCAGGGTGGCGGCGGCATCGAGGTTGCGCTGCAGCCGTGTGCCGGAAACCATCTGCAAGGCGGCGATCTTCATCCCGGGGGCCTCCTGTCGGCGGGTGCGGCGTTGCCGCGGTCGGCGCGCTCGATGCGCTGCACGCTGGGCTCGGCCCACGAGCCGGTGATGTGCAGCTCGCGCGTGTTGGCGGCGATCAGGGGCTCGCGCAGCGCCCACTGGGCGAACAGCGTGCCCAGGCCGACCACCGGGTTGATCGCCATCGTCGCCAGGGCGGCGCCGGCGGCGTCGAAGTTGGGCACCACGTGCACGTGCAGGTCCTGCGTTTCGCGCCGCAGATCGGCGCGGCCGTTCAGCAGCACGGTGGCCTGCATGCCGCGCAGGCGCAGGTTGTCGGTGTGGGCGATGCCTTGCGCCACCCGGATGTCGCCGTCGACGCTGTCGAACACGAAACCCTCCTGGAACAGGTCGCGGAAGTCCAGCGACAGCCGGCGCGGCAGCGCCTGCAGGCTCAGCACCCCGAGCAGCCGCGCGCCGCCGGGGTCGGCCTGCAGGAACTGGCCGGCACCGAGCTCGAGCCGCAGCTGGCCGTCCAGGCTGGTGACTTCGGGCGCCAGCGGCGAGCCGGCCCACGACAGTTGGCCGTCGATCTGGCCGCTGCCGCCGCGCAGCGCGCCGGCCATGCCCAGCCGCTCGGCGAAGGCACCGCCGTCGTGCAGCTGCAGCTTGAAATCCAGCGCCGTGCGCCTGGCGCCGCTGGCCGCCCAGCGCGCGCTGGCGCGCAGCTGCGCGTCGGGCGAATCCAGCTCGAGGCGGTCGAGCTGCCATTCGCGCAGGCCGGCCGCGCCGGGCAGCGCGCGGTTGGCCGCGGCCAGTTGCAGCCGGCCGAGCTTGTGTGCGCGCCACTCGAAATCGTCGACCACGATGTCCAGCCCCGGCAGCCGCGGCTGCGCCTTGCCCAGCACGCCGTCGCCGGCCGCGGCCGGCGCGCGCGGCAGCCACAGCCGCTGCAGCCTGGCCTTCAACACCGCGGCCTGCGGATCGGCCGACGGCACGCGGTACTCGATGTCGCCGGCCAGCTGGTCGGACTCGACGTGGCTGCGCCACAGTGTGTCGCCGCCGCCGCGCTCCTGGCTCAGCGTGGCCTGCAGCCGCGTCCACGCGTGGCCGTCGACGCGCAGTTCGTCGGCGCGCAAGCGGATCTGCTGCGGCCCCGGCAGCGCCAGCAGGTCTGCGCCGGCGGCCGTGCCGGCACGCGCGGCCAGCGCGCGCCATGCGTCCAGATCGACGCGTGCCAGGTTCAGCGACGCCTGCAGGCCCGCCGCGGGCAGCGCCGGCAGCGTGTCGTGCACCGCCGCGCTGGCGCGCAGCACGCGCGCCGCGCCGCCCGGCGCCGCGCTGCGCTCGCGCTCGAGTTGCAGTTTCAGTACCTCGCCCAGCTCGAACTGCAGCTGCTCGCGCCGGCTGTCGGGCGGCGCCGCGTCGGCCAGCGGCGTCAGCTGCAGCCGCAGCGGCAGCACCGCCGCCGCGGCCTTGGCCAGCGGCGGCGGCAGATCGAGCGCCATGCCGGCCAGGTTGCTTTGCAGCAGCAAGTCCATGCCTGCGCCGTCGGCGCCGAGCGTGCCGCGCCACGCCGCCTGGCCGCGCAGCGGCGCCGCCGCCTCGGCGAGCGCCGGCCATTGGCGCAGGCCTTCGGCGCTGGCCGTGCCGCTGAGGTTCAAACGCAGCGAGCCGGCCGCCTTGATGCTGCCGTCGACGCTGGCTTCGCCGCCCAGCCAGCGCGCGTGCAGTGCGCGCAGCCTCAGCGTGTCCGATTCGACCAGCAGGCTGCCGCGCGCGTCCAGCAGCGGCGGCACGTCGGGATGCACGCGCAACTCGGTGCCGTCCAGTTGCAGCGCGCCTTGCAGCGTCAGCGGCTGCGGCCCGGCCAGCGGCAACTGCAAGGCCAGGCTCAGCGTGCTGGGGCCGCTGGCGCGCACCGGCTCGAGCATCGGGCCCATGCCCGGGCCCAGCGGCGCCAGCTGCGCCAGGCGCAGCACATCCGCGGCCGGGCCGTGACCTTGGGCCTGCAGCTTCAGCACCGGCGTGTCGGCCGCCAGGTCGGCGATGCCGCCTTGCACGCCGCGCAGCTCGTAGCCCCACAGCCGGCCCTGCACGCGCCGCAACTGCATCGCCAGCCGGTTGAACTCGAGCTCGCCGCTGGCATGCTCGACCGGCGGCCAGGGCGCGCCCAGGAAGGCGTAGTTCACGTCGTGCAGCTGCAGCACCGCGCGGAACTCGCCGTCGCGCGCGCTGCGAAACGGAAAGCGCGCCAGATCGCCGTGGACCTTGAAGCTGGCCGAGCGCACGGTGCCGGCGCGCACCGCATCGCGCACGTGCTCGCGCGCCGTCGGCGCGATGCCCAGCGGCAGATAGCGCGCGACGCGATCGGCGCGCACCTGCTGCAGCCGCGCGTCCAGCTCGAGCCGGCCGGGCAAATGCTCGCCGCGGCCGTGGCCTGGGTGCGCGCCGCTGCGCCAGATGGCGCTGGCCTCGCCGCGCAGGTCGGCATTGGCGAACGACAGTTTGGACACGCGCAGTTCGATATCGCCGATATCGCCGGGCGCGGCGGCGTGGCTGCCGCGGTCGCCGCCGCGCCGCGCGATCTGCCACGCCAGCGTCGCGTCCAGCTGGTCCAGCGGCAGCTCGGGCTCGTCCCACACGCCGGGCAGGACCAGCGCGCCCGCGCGCATCGACACCCGCGCGTCGCCGCCGCGTTCGGTGGCCGACAGTTCGATCTGCGCCGCGTGCACGCCGGGGCGCGCCGGCACCCCGGGCTGGCTGGACACGCCGGCGCGCAGCGTCAGATCGCGCAGCTTGGCGTCGATGCGGTAGCTGTCGGGCTGCTGCGGTGCGCCGCTCCAGCGCAGCCGCAGCTTGTCGGCATGGCCGCTCGGCGCGAGCCCGGCGAGCCGTTCGCGCAGCGCCGCATCCGCCGGCAGCGCGTCGATCAGCGGGCCCAGCGAGCGCAGGTCCAGCGCGTCGGCGCTGAACTCGCCGCCGGTGACCGGCGTGTCGCGGGTCCAGCGCTGGTGCAGGTCCTGCGCCTGCTGCCAGCTCAAACGCACGTCGCCTATGGACCACGGCGGCGCTGCGCGGTCGGCCGGGGCCGCCGCGGCCAACTGGCGCAGCCGCAGCTCGATGCCCGACGCGTCGCGTGCCAGCGCCACGCGGCCGAGCAGCTGCTGCAAGCGCAACGGCTGAGACGGCTGCAACGGCTGCAACGGCTGCGACGGCTGCGACGGCTGCGACGTGGGCGCCAGCTGCAGCGTCACCGCGCGCAATGCGAAGTCCGCCGTGGCCTTGCGCACCGAGCCGTCGACGATGTCGATCCAGGCACGCAAGGCGCCGTCGCCCTCGGCTGGATCGAAGGGCAGGCTCAGCTGGCGGCGCAGCGCAGCGGCGTCCACCTGCGGGAAGTCGGCGAACAGCGTGCCGCTCCAGCGCTGCAGCTCGCCGGGCCGCGCCAGCAGCGGCTGCGTGAAGCGCGCGCGCAGCGAGAAGCGCTGCCCCCAGTGCGGCGGCGGCGTCGCGTCCAGGCGCAGCGCGTGGCTGCGCAGGCCATTGCGCAGCACGAACTGCAGGTCGCGCAGCGTCAGCGGCGCGGTGCCGGCGCGTTCGTCGATCCAGTGCAGTTCGGCATGGCGCACCACGAACTCGCCCTGGCGCAGCAGCCAGTCGCGCGCACGCGCGTCGGCGGCATCGAAATCGCCTTCCCAGGCCTGTCCGGCAAAGTGCCATCGGCCCTGCACGTCGCGCCGCGCCTGCAGCCTGGCGCCGTCGATCACGATCTGTTCGAAGCGCAGCGCCGCCGCCAGCAGCGCGCGCGGCGACAGCGCGGCTTGCACGCGCTGCACCTGCAGCGCCTCGAGGCCGTCGCGGTCGTAGACGCGCAAGTCGTGCAGCTCGAAGGTCGGCGTCCAGCCGGCCGTTTGCACCCGGATCGCGCCCAGGCCGACCTTCAGCCCGAGCGAGCGGCTGGCCACGCGCTCGACGCTCGGACGCCATTCGTCGATGTGCGGCAGAATCGCCCAGCGCAGCGCCAGCCACGCGGCCAGCAGCACGGCCCACAGCAGCAGCAGCGCCAGGCCGGCCGCGCGCGCCAGCCGCTGCGCGCGGCGCCACCAGCGCGGCAAGCTGCGCGGCGGGGTGCCGGCCAAGGCCGCTTCGGGCACGGGGGATGACGGTGACAGCATTCGGTGTTGGAACGACGACGCGCCGCACGCGGTGGGGCGCGGCCGGGCTCGCCGCGCTGCGCCGCCGGCCCTGCAACCCACGCTAGCCCACGGCAGCGGCAGCGCAGCATGACCCTGGCATCCACTCGCGACGAACCCTTGCCGGGCACATCGCCATTGTCCGCGCACAGCCGTTTCGTGCAACGCATCCGGCGCCGTTATGCCGCCGAACTGGCGCTGCTGCCGCCCGGCGAGATCGATGCCGCCGTGGTGGGCGCGCTGGTGCAGCGGCTGCGCGACGGCGGGCGCCCGCTGGCGTCGGCGCTGCGCGTGGCGCGCCAGTTGTGCCTGGAGCGGCTGGCCTGCCTGGACGTGGACCAGGCCGCGCCGCTGGCCGCCGTCACCCAGGGCATGACCGCACTGGCCGAAACCGCGCTCGAGCTGGCGCTGGCGTACGCGCTGGCCGAGGTCGAACAGCGCCACGGCGTGCCGCGCGACGCGCAGGGCCAGCGCATCGAGTTCTGGATCGTCGGCATGGGCAAGCTCGGCGGGCGCGAGCTGAACGTGTCGTCCGACATCGACCTGGTCTATGTGTACGAGGACGAAGGCGAGACCGACGGCACGGGCGCGGCGCCGGGCGCGCGCACCAGCGCGCACGAGTTCTTCACGCTGGTGGCGAAGAGGCTGTATGCGCTGATCGGCGACACCACCGACGACGGTTTCGTCTTTCGCGTCGACCTGGCGTTGCGCCCGCACGGCAATTCGGGGCCGTCGGTGTGCAGCCTGGCCATGCTCGAGCACTACCTGCAGGTGCAAGGCCGCGAATGGGAGCGCTTCGCCTGGCTGAAGAGCCGCGTCGTCGCGCCGCGCGCCAGCCTGGACAGCGGCCGCGCGCTGGCGCTGCGCGAGCTGGTCACGCCGTTCGTGTATCGCCGCTACCTGGACTACGGCGTATTCGAAAGCCTGCGCCAGCTGCACCGCAAGGTGCGCGACGAGGCGCAGCGCCGCGCCGCCGGGCGGCCCGAGCGCGCCAACGACGTCAAGCTGTCGCGCGGCGGCATCCGCGAGATCGAATTCATCGTCCAGCTGATGCTGGTGGTGCGCGGCGGCCAGAACCCCGAGGTGCGCACGCGCTCCACGCTGCGCGCGCTGCGGCAGCTCAGCGCACGCGGCCTGATGAAGGCCGCGACCGCCGAGCGCCTGGCCGAGTGCTATACCTTCTTGCGCCGCGTCGAGCACCGCATCCAGTACCTGGACGACCAGCAGACCCACCTGCTGCCCACCGCCGATGCCGACCTGGACTGGATCGCACGCAGCCTGGGCCCGGCACAGGCCGGCGACGGCGGCCGGCTGCTGGTGCAACTGGGCGAGGTGCGCGAGTTCGTCGCCACCGAGTTCGACGCGCTGCTGCACGACGGTCGGGCCGCCGCGGCCGGGCGCAACGGCTGCAGCGGCTGCGGCGGCGAACAGCCGGTGGACAGCGAGTTGCTGCTGGAACGCCTGCCCGAGCCGCTGGCCGAACGCGTGCGCGCCTGGGTGCGTCAGCCGCGGCTGGCCGCGCTGCGCGACGAAAGCAAGCTGCGGCTGGGCCGGCTGGTCAAGCGGGCCGGCGAATGCGTGGCCGACGGCCGCTGCGGCAGCGTCGCCGCGCAGCGCTTCCTCGACTGGCTCGAGCCGCTGCTGCGCCGCGAAAGCTACCTGGCGCTGCTGGTCGAGCGTCCGGCGGTGCAGGACCGGCTGCTGCGCGTGCTGGGGCTGGCGCGCTGGCCGATGCAATACCTGATGCGCCACCCCGGCGTGATCGACGAGCTGGCCGACGAGCGCATGCAGCGCGGCCGCTTCGACGCGCCGGCGTTCGTCGCCGCGTTGCAGTCGCGGCACGAAGCCTGGGCGCGCTCGGGCCAGGCCAACGAAGAGTCGCTGCTGGACACCTTGCGCCACGCGCACCATGCCGAGCTGTTCCGCACGCTGGTGCGCGACGTCGAAGGCGAGCTCACGGTCGAGCAGGTGGCCGACGACCTGTCGGCGCTGGCCGACGCGGTGCTGGCCGCCACGCTGCGCTGGGCCTGGTCGCTGCTGAAGCAGCGGCATCGCGACGCGCCGAACTTCGCCGTCATCGGCTACGGCAAGCTCGGCGGCAAGGAACTGGGCTACGGCAGCGACCTGGACGTGGTGTTCCTGTTCGACGACGCCGACGAGGCCGGCGACGAGGCCCGCGAACGCGCGCCCGAGGTCTACGGCGCCTTCGTGCGCAAGCTGATCACCTGGCTGACGCTGCGCACCGCGGCCGGCGAGCTGTTCGACATCGACACCGCGCTGCGCCCCAACGGCGGCTCGGGGCTGCTGGTGACCTCGCTTGCCGCCTTCGAGCGCTACCAGTTGGGGCGCGGCAGCAATACCGCGTGGACCTGGGAACACCAGGCGCTGACGCGGGCGCGCTTTTGTGCCGGCGAGCCGGCGCTGGCCGAGCGCTTCGAGGCGGTGCGCCGCGGTGTGCTGAGCGCGCCGCGCGACGCCGCGGCGCTGCGCGGCGAGGTGCGCGCGATGCGCGAGAAGGTGCGCGCCGCGCACCCGGTGCGGCCCGCGCGCTTCGACGTCAAGCACAGCCCCGGCGGCATGATGGACGTCGAGTTCGCGGTGCAGTACCTGGTGCTGGCGCATGGCGCCGCGCAGCCGGGGCTGCTGGACAACGTCGGCAACATCGCGCTGCTGCAGCGCGCCGAAGCCTGCGGCCTGCTGGGCGCCGGCGTGGGCCGCGCGGCAGCCGATGCCTACCGCGAGCTGCGCCGCGCGCAGCACTTGGCGCGGCTGGACGAGCAGCCCACGCACTTCGAGCCCGCCGCGATGAGCGCGCACGGCACGGCGGTGCGCGCGCTGTGGCACACGGTCTTCGATTGACCGGCGCGCCGGCCCGGGCGTGGCGGCGGGCCAGCGCCGGGCCGTGGCTGTGCACCTGCGCGGCGCTGATGCTGGCTTCGCTGCTGGCCTGGACGGCCGAACGCACGCTGCTCGATTGGCAGCCCGCTCGCGTCTGGGCCGAACCCTGGCGCTGGTGCAGCGCCGCGCTGGTGCACCTGTCGGCGTTGCACCTGTGGCTCAACCTGCTGGCGGCCGCGCTGGTGGCGGCCTACGGCTGGGCCGCGCGCGTGAACGCGGCGGTGACCTGGGCCTGGGTCGCCTCGATGCCCTTCACCCACCTGGCGCTGCTGGCCCAACCGCAACTGCTGCACTACGGCGGGCTGTCGGGCGTGCTGCATGGTGGGGTGGCGGCGGTCAGCGTGTGGTTGGCGGTGCGCGGCAACGGCGGCGAGCGAACGGTCGGCTGGCTGATGCTGATCGGCCAAGCCGTGAAGCTGCTGCTCGAGCGCTCCTGGGACGCGGCGTTGCAAACGCCGCCGCAGCTCGATGTGGCGGTGGCGCCGCTGGCGCATGCCAGCGGATCGCTCGCCGGGGCACTGCTGACGCTGCTGGCGCTGCGGCTGACGCGAACGGCGCAGCGGCGGCGCTGACGGGGCGGCGCAGCGCCGGCGCTGACGGGGCGGCGCAGCCTTGCCGCGGCGAAGTCCTGCTCAGGCGGTGGCGATGCGTGCAGCGATGGCCTGGCCCATCTCGGTGGTCGAGGCGCTGCCGCCGAGGTCGCGGGTGCGCGGCCCCTCGGCCAGCACCTGCTCGATCGCGCGCAGCACCGCGTCGTGCGCCGCGCGTTCGCCGAGGAAGTCGAGCATCAGCGCGCCCGACCAGATCATCGCCACCGGGTTGGCGATGTTGCGGCCGTAGATGTCGGGCGCCGAGCCGTGCACCGGCTCGAACAGCGACGGGAACTTGCGCTCGGGGTTCAGGTTGGCCGACGGTGCCAGGCCGATGGTGCCGGTGGTCGCCGGGCCCAGGTCGGACAGGATGTCGCCGAACAGGTTGGTGGCCACCACCACGTCGAAACGCTGCGGCTGCAGCACGAAGCGCGCGCTGAGGATGTCGATGTGCTGCTTGTCCAGCGCCACCTCGGGGTAGGCCGCACCGACCGCGTCGGCGCGAGCGTCCCACCACGGCATGCTGATGGCGATGCCGTTGCTCTTGGTGGCCACGGTCAACTGCTTGCGCGGCCGCGAGCGCGCCAGCTCGAACGCGTACTTCAGCACGCGCTCGGCGCCGAAGCGCGAGTACACCGCTTCCTGGATCACGATCTCGCGCTCGGTGCCGGCGTACATCACGCCGCCGACGCTGGTGTATTCGCCTTCGGTGTTCTCGCGCACGATCAGGTAGTCGATGTCGCCCGGCTTGCGAGCGGCCAGCGGGCAGGGCACGCCGTCGAACAAGCGCACCGGGCGCAGGTTGATGTACTGGTCGAACTCGCGCCTGAACTGCAGCAGCGAACCCCACAGCGAGACATGGTCGGGCACCGCGGCCGGCCAGCCGACCGCGCCGAAGTAGATCGCGTCCAGGCCCTCGAGCTGCGCCTTCCAGTCGCCCGGCATCATCTGCCCGGTGGCGGCGTAGTGGTCGCAGCTCGCCCAGCCGATCGGCGTGGCCTGCAGCGCGAAGCCGAAGCGCTGGGCGGCGGCGTGCAGCGCGCGCAGGCCTTCGGGCATCACTTCCTTGCCGATGCCGTCGCCGGGGATCACGGCGATGCGGTAGGTGGTGCTCATGTCGTGCCGTTGGCCTCGAGCCGCCGCATGCGCGGCGCTGGCTTCAGCGCAGCCAGCCCTTGCGCCGGAAATAGATGAACGGCGCGGCCACCGAGGCGATCATCAGCGCCAGCGCGAAGGGGTAGCCGTAGTTCCACTCCACTTCGGGCATGAAGCGGAAGTTCATGCCGTAGATGCTGGCGATCAGCGTCGGCGGCAGCAGCGCCACCGACGCCACCGAGAAGATCTTGATGATCTTGTTCTGGTTGATGTTGATGAAGCCGACCGTGGCGTTCATCAGGAAGTTGATCTTGTCGAACAGGAAGGTGGTGTGGCTGTCGAGCGAATCGATGTCGCGCAGGATCTGCCGCGCCTGCTCGAACTGCTCGGCGTTGAGCATGCGGCTGCGCATCATGAAGCTGACCGCGCGGCGCGTGTCCATCACGTTGCGCCGGATGCGCCCGTTCAGGTCTTCCTCGCGCGCGATCGCCGACAGCGCCTCGCTGGCTTCCTGGTCGTTCACGCTTTGCTTCAACACGCGGGTGCTGACACGCTCCAGACTGTCGTAGATGCTTTCCAGCGCATCGGCCGAATATTCGGCGTCGCCGTCGTACAGCTTGAGCAGCACGTCCTTCGCATCCTCGATCAGCGCCGGGATGCGCCGCGCGCGCAAGCGCAGCAGCCTGAATACCGGAAGATCCTCGGCGTGCACCGAAAACAGCACGCTGCGGTGCAGGATGAAAGCCACACGCACGTTGCGCGGCGTGACGTCGTCGTCGATCAGGAAGTCCGAGCGGATGTGCAGTTCGCCGTTGTCCTCTTCGTAGAAGCGTGCCGATTCCTCGAGGTCGTCGTCGACGATGTCCTGCGGGATGGTCAGATCGAAGTGGCGCTGGACCCAGGCTTTTTCCCAGGCGGTGGGGGCTTCCATGTCGATCCACACCGGCGCAACACCCGGCGGCGGCTCGGGCCGGTCGAAGTCCTCGTCCTGGAGGATGCGCCCGGCCAGGCGGCCGTTGTCCAGCATGAATACGTTCAGCATCGGCGGCTCCGGCGCTAGGCTCATCGCAGCCTGCTCGCGCCACGGCATTAGCGGAAGGGTCGGCAAGCACCGTCTCACTCCCGCATCGTGGCTGCGCGGCGAGCGCGGAGCAGCCGGAGTGGACGGTCACCGAGGGTGACTTCGGTCCAAGAACGCCTCTGGCAACACTTGGGATGACCGACGATTATCACACTCGGCCCGTGCCGCTGCGGCGCTGGGGCCGCCGCCGTGGTTCACTTGTCAGCACTGCGTTTCGGTAGCACACTGACCCCGCCCATCGGGCCTTCGCGCCGCGCCCCTGTGCCGCACATCCCCCTTTCTTCCACGCCCCCAAAGGAGGCACTGATGAACCTGACGATCAGCGGACACCATCTCGAAGTGACGCCCGCTTTGCGAGAGTACGTGCTGACGAAGCTGGAGCGCGTCACGCGGCATTTCGACCAGGTGGTGGACGTGAACGTCCTGTTGACGGTGGAAAAGCAGAAGGAAAAGGATCGTCGCCAGCGCTGCGAGGTGACCTTGCACGTGAAGGGCCGCGACATCTTCGTCGAGCAGGCCCACGAAGACCTGTATGCGGCCATCGACCAGTTGATGGACAAGCTCGACCGGCAGGTGATGCGCCACAAGGACCGCATGCAGGAGCATCATCACGCCAGCGCCAAGCGCATCGACCTGGGTGCGGCCTGAGCGGCCGACAAGCCGCGCGCTGCCGCCGCGCGCCGCGCTGCCGCACACCCGCGGCTGGGGGGTGCCGGCTTGCAGTGCCTGCATGCGGCGCTGCCTATAATGGTCTGAACGCACGGGTTCGAGGCATGCAGCAGCGGCCATCGCCGTGCATCGTGCCCGCTCCGACATGAACCGTCTCGCTGTCATCTTGCCCCCCAGCAACGTGTTGGTCGACGTCGAGGCCACCAGCAAGAAGCGCGTGTTCGAGCAGGCAGGCCTGCTGTTCGAGAACCAGCACGCCATCGCTCGCGGCACCGTCACCGACAACCTGTTTGCGCGTGAGCGGCTGGGCTCGACCGGCCTGGGCCACGGCGTGGCCATCCCGCATGGGCGCATCAAGGGCCTGAAGAACCCGCTGGCCGCGGTGCTGCGCACCAGTACGCCGATCGGCTTCGACTCACCCGACGACGAGCCGGTGCGGCTGCTGATCTTCCTGCTGGTGCCGGAGGCGGCCACGCAGCGGCACCTGGAAATCCTGTCCGAGATCGCCGAGATGCTGTCCGATCGCGAGTTGCGCGAGCGGCTGCTGGCCGAGCCCGACGCCGCGGCCGTGCACAAGTTGATTGCCGACTGGCAGGCGCAGAACTCCGTGGTCTGAAGCGGCTGTGCTGTTGGCCGGCGGTCGATGAAACCCAGCACGATCAGCGCCGAAGCCCTGTTCGAAGCGCATCGCGAGGCGATGCGCTGGGAGTGGATCGCGGGCCACGCCCACCCCGAGCGCCATTTCGACGACAACGCGGTGCGCGACGCACGCTCGGCGGCCGACCTGGTCGGCTACCTGAACTACGTGCACCCCTACCGCGTGCAGATCGTCGGCCGGCGCGAAGTCGCCTACCTGGACACCTGCCCGCCCGATGTCCAGGAACGGCGCATTTCGCGCATCGTCACGCTCGAGCCGCCGATGATCGTGGTCGCCGATGGCGCGCCCGCGCCGCCGCGGCTGGTGGCGATGTGCGACCGCGCCGAGATCCCGCTGTTCCGCACGGCCGAGTCCGCCGGCCACGTGATCGACGTGGTGCGCGAATATCTGGCGCAGCTGTTTGCCGAACGCACCACGCGGCACGGCGTGTTCATGGACATCCTCGGGCTGGGCGTGCTGATCACCGGCGAGTCGGGCCTGGGCAAGAGCGAGCTCGGGCTCGAACTGATTTCGCGCGGCCACGGCCTGGTGGCCGACGACGCGGTCGACCTGTACCGCGTGTCGCAGACCGCGCTGGACGGCCGCTGCCCCGAGCTGCTGCTGAACCTGCTGGAAGTGCGCGGCATCGGGTTGCTCGACATCAAGGCGATCTTCGGCGAGACCGCGGTGCGCCGCAAGATGCGGCTGAAGCTGATCGTGCACCTGGTGCGCAAGGAGACGATGGAGCGCGAGTTCGAGCGCTTGCCCTACGAACCGCTGTACGACGAGATCCTCGACGTGCCGGTGCGCAAGGTGGTGATCGCGGTCGATGCCGGGCGCAACCTGGCGGTGCTGGTCGAGGCCGCGGTGCGCAACACCGTGCTGCAGCTGCGCGGCATCGACACCTACCAGGAATTCATCCGCCGCCACCAGGCGGCGATGGACGATCCGCAGTAGGCGCCGCACCGGCGCCGCACCCTGGCAGCGGCGTGCCGCCGGCACTCAGCCGCGGCGGTAGATGCGCTCGGCGTATTCACGCACCATGCGCGCCGCCGAAAAGCGCGGGCCCAGCGTCATCAGGCTGCGCTTGACCATCGCCACCCAGCGCTGCGGGATGCCGTCGGCGTCGCGCTCGTGGAACATCGGCACCACCTGGCGTTCGATCAGGTCGAACAGCGCGCTGGCGTCGCGCCAGTCCTGCGCGGCGCGGTCGCCGTCGGCCTTGCCGTCGATGGCCCAGCCGTTGCTGCCGTCGTAGCCTTCGGCCCACCAGCCGTCGAGCACCGACAGCTGCAGCCCGCCGCCCAGCGCCGACTTCATGCCGCTGGTGCCGCTGGCCTCCAGCGGCGGCTGCGGCAGGTTGATCCACACGTCGCAGCCGCCGACGAACTGCGCCGCCGTCGGCAGGTCGTAGTCTTCGAGGAAGGCCGCGCGGCCGGCGACGCGCTTGAGCAGGAACATGCGCTGCACCACCTCCTTGGCGTCCACGTCGGCCGGGTGCGCCTTGCCGGCAAAGACGAACTGGATCGGCCGCTCGCCGCCGAACAGCGCCATCGCCCGCTCGGGCATCAGGCCCAGCAGGTGCAGCCGCTTGTAGGTGGCCAGCCGGCGCGCGAAGCCGAACGTCAGCCGGTCGGGGTGAAAGCCGTCGATCGCGGTGCGCGCGTACGCCATCGGCTCGCCGCGGCGCAGCCGGTCGCTGGTCAGGCGCCGGCCGATCATGGCCACCAGATGGGCGCGCGCCGCATTGCGCGCCGCCCACAGCTCGGCCGCCGGGATGTCGGCCACCGGCGCCCAGCTCGCCGCGTCGTGCGCGCGCTCCATCCAGCCCTGCCCGAGGTGGCGGTCGAGCAACTCGCGCACCGGCCCTTGCAGCCAGCTCGGCACGTGCACGCCATTGGTCACATGGGTGATCGGCACGCCTTCGGGCGCGCGCCCCGGGAACAGCGGCTGCCACATCGCGCGCGCGACCTCGCCGTGGCGCCGGCTGACGGCGTTGGCCTGCCGCGCGCAGCGCAGCGCCAGCGGCGTCAGGCCCGACGGCTGCGCCGCGTCGGCCGGGTCGATGCGGCCGATCGACAGCAGGCCCTCGCGCCCGGCGGCCAGCGGCAGCGTGTCGGCATAGCGGCCGAGCACCGTCAGCAGCTCGTCGCGCAGGTAGGTCTCGTTGCCGGCCGGCACCGGGGTGTGGGTGGTGAAGACCGTGCGGCCGCGCACCTGTTGCCAGGCGGCGGGCTCGTCGAGCTGCGGCTGCGCGCGCCGCGCCGCGGCGAACAGCTCGAACGCCGCCAGCGCCGGGTGGCCTTCGTTCAGGTGCACCAGCGCCGGGTCGATGCCCATCGCGTGCAGCGCACGCACGCCGCCGACGCCGAGCACCGCATATTGCGCCAGGCGGATCGCGCGGTTGCTGTCGTACAGCCGGGCGGTGATCCAGCGGCCGATGGCGCTGTTCTCGGGCCGGTCGGTGTCGAGCAGATACAGCGGCACGCGCCCGACGTCGACGCGCCAGATCTGGACGACGACGTCCTCCTCGTCCACCGGCACCTGCACCGTCAGCGGCCGGCCGTCGGCGCCGCGCACGCGCACGCAAGGCAGCCGCTCGGGATCGCTGTCGATCCAGTACTCGTGCTGCATTCCGCTGGCGTCGATGCGCTGGTGGAAGTAG
>ERZ795060.2061-NODE-2061-length-21385-cov-8.396203_pt1 | contig 21385 bp, 17 predicted proteins | sample MGYA00375144_ERZ795060 | MGnify/ENA primary metagenome ERZ795060 (study PRJEB30189, sample SAMN05720157) | activated sludge metagenome | isolation source: anaerobic digester from wastewater treatment plant | place: Japan | collected 2015-05-15 ...
TGTTAATAATCAATAAATTATTAAATTGATTTTAATCGCTTTTTGATAAAAAGAGGTCTTTTGTGTAAAAATTTTTTCCAGAATATAAAAAAAATATTAATATTGATTTATATTTGCATCCCAAAATTAAACAGGTAAAAATTAGTATTAACAACCCAATTGTAATTTATGACGTAGATGCAGAACATAGTTTTGAGAGAGTTACACTCCGGTAGTTCCGTTGAGGGGATGAATTTGTCCCTGAAAGGATTCATTGTCGGGAACCGTATACCCAGAGAATACTTTGTTACTACTGGTATCGGTGAAAGCGACATCGCAATTCATGCAGGATCTTACCACCTGGCTCTCAAAGATGCCGGTATCGAAATGGCCAACATTATCACCTATTCTTCAATTCTTCCGGGCATGGCCACCCAAATTCCCAAACCTGATAAAATTACCCATGGCGAAGTGATGGAGTCTATTATGGCTGTCGCCAATGGCAGAAAAGGAGAGAGAATTTCTGCGGGAATTATTTATGGATGGCTGAAAGAAAAAAGAACCGGTCAGAGGTACGGTGGTCTGGTCTGCGAGCACAACGGGAATTATACCGAGGAGGAGCTGGAAAAATTGCTCCGCCTGAGTATAAACGAGTTGTATACCAATGGGTTCGATAAAGACTTCACTCTTGGTGATTTGAATATCATTAAGAGGTCTTTCGTGCCCCTCAAAACGTATGGGACTGTTCTGGTAGCGCTCTGTTTTACCAGTTACTTTTATCCAATCCTGGAGACCATCTGATGCTTTATGAATTTCGGAGGCAATGAGGTAGTTTATAACTACCATGAATCCCGTATTGTCATACTTCCGGTACCGTATGACGAAACCAGTACATGGTTAAAGGGGGCTGACAGAGGGCCGCAGGCTATACTTGAAGCATCGGTAAACCTCGAATTCTATGATATTGAAACCCGCTCCGAAGTTCATAAACATGGAATCTATACAATGGAGCCTCTGACGGAAAAGAGCTCGCCAGAGGCTCTTGTTAATACTGTATTTGAAAAAGTTAGTTCACTTCTTAATGAAGGAAAGTTCCCTGTCATTATAGGAGGAAACCATACTGTAAGCATCGGAGCTGCCAATGCAGCTGCTGCTTTCTTCCCTTCGCTGACAGTACTTCAGTTTGATGCCCATGCCGACCTGCGCGACAGCTATGAAGGCTCACCCTACAACCATGCATGTGTAATGGCAAGAATACGAGAAAAGTCGCATACAGTTCAGATGGGAATACGAAGTATTTCTGCTGAAGAGATTCATAATGCCGACTGGAACTCAATTTTTCCTGCTCATCAATTATGGTATGATAAGAACCTTTACAAAGTGGCACTTGACTTACTTAAAGAAAATGTCTATATCACAATAGACCTTGATGTATTTGACCCCTCCCTTATACCATCAACAGGAACCCCCGAACCTGGCGGACCACCATATTATGATATTATGCACTTCATACGCGAAGTGGCAAAAAACAGAAACATAGTGGGATTCGACGTTGTTGAATTGTGTCCCTCACCCCTTAATAAAGCCCCTGATTTTGTAGCAGCAAAAATTATTTACCAGACCTTGAGCTATATTTTTAGTTAATCTTCCTTCTTTGCCTCTTCCCATATAGCATTCATCTCATCAAGGCTCATATCATTCAATGAGCGGCCTGCAGCAAGTGTCTTTCTCTCCAGATAATTGAAACGGTTGATAAATTTTCTGTTTGTTTTTTCAAGAGCAGCTTCAGGATCAATGCCATAGAGCCTGCATGCATTGATAAGACTGAAAAAAATATCCCCTATTTCAGACTCAATATTTTCCTTGTCTCCCTCTTCAACTTCTGCCTTTAATTCGTTTATCTCTTCAAGTACTTTATCCCATATCTGCCCGGGAACTTCCCAGTCAAAACCTGCACCTCTTACTTTCTCCTGTATCCTTACAGCTTTTGTTACAGCCGGCAGGGAAGATGGTACACCCGAGAGAACAGGTTTGTATTCAGGTTTTTCATCCATCTTCAGCTTTTCCCAGTTCTTTTTAACGTCATCAGAGTTTCTTACTTCAATTTCTCCGAATACATGAGGATGCCTGTAAATAAGCTTCCTGTTGATGTGATTTAATACATCTGCTATATCGAATGTCCCTCTTTCAGCTCCTATTTTTGCATAAAAAACTATATGTAACATTAAATCGCCCAGCTCATCCTTGATACCTTCTTCATTTCCCGAAAAAATTGCCTCTGTCAGTTCATATGTTTCTTCAATTGTCAGCTTCCTGAGGCTCTCGTAACTTTGCTCTCTATCCCAGGGGCATTCCTTCCTGAGCCTGTCCATTATCTCGAGCAGTCGCTCAAATTCTTTTAATGCAATATCTCTTTTATTCATTGTCAATTAGTGTTTCAGAATTTTTTCTTCAGGCGCAAGTTCAACCCTTATTACAGACCCATTGGTGAGGTTAAGAAGTTCAGATACTTTTGCTCCATTAATTGAAATTTCCAGCAGGTCGAGCATGTTGAATCTGGCGCACAGTTCTCCGACGGGTTCATTGTCGTATCTTTTACTTATCCTGTTAATAGAGTTTCTCGTGCTCTGTATGAGAATTCTGAACCTTTTTCCGGAGAAGACCCTGTCGAAAATTTCTCGTGTAATATTGGAAATTGCATTTCCGTATGAATCTATAAATATCACACTGCCTGTTATTATGTCTTTTTCAATTGTTGCCCGTAAAGGAATTTTTTCATTGATACGTACTGCAGGCATTCCGATCTCCTTCAGTGTTTTCCCTTTTAAAATCATTGCAGCAGCAGAAACAAAAATATCTATTTCATCCGTTTCGTCTTTATTCCCAAGTATAACAACTTCATCCGGCTCACGGTTGAGAATAAGATAGAAAATCCCATTGTCGGTACCGATAAAATAATGTTCACCAGATCTTACAGCCAGATGCCTCTTTTCTTCATTTCCTTCAGTATGTACGCAAATTATGTGAACTGAACCCGGAGGATAATGGGAATAAGTATTCCGGATTACGAAAGATGCATGGGAAATGTTAAATGCAGGTATGCCGGTGGCATTATCAATAATGGTTACACCCGGACATAAATTGCAGAGTTTGCCTTTGATAATTCCGTTGTAGAAATCATCACTTCTCCACTCGGTTGTAAGTGTTATCACCGGCATGGGAAAAACTTTTGACAAAGATAATCTTCTAACGAAAAATAAGCTTACTTTGTAGTTTCTAAATAAATATTTTTTTCAGAAGCATTTTAAAATCTGAAAGCTTTGGCAAAAGGCAGACAGAAAGATATTGCACGTACAACAGAGAAGGTGATATATCTTGATGATATTGAACCTGTTATTCTTTTTGGTACAAATAATGTCCTGCTGAATAAAATAAGAAATATTTTTCCGCAGGTGAAAATTGTTGCCAGGGGAAATGAACTCAAGTGCATCGGTGAAGAAAATGAGATAATGCTGTTTTCTGAGAGGCTCAATGAAGTAATTGACTATTACAGAAAATATCACAGGCTTGATGATGATGTTATCGAAAGAATGCTTACCGATGAGGAACATGTTAAAAAGGCAATAGAGGGCAGTTTTGAGGATGTGATTGTTTACGGGGCAAATGGCAGGCCGATAAGGGCACGCACAATTCATCAGCTTCAACTAGTGAATGATTACAAAACAAATGATCTGATTATAGCTGATGGACCTGCAGGGACTGGAAAAACCTATACATCCATTGCTCTTGCAGTACGAGCCCTGAAAAACAGGGAGGTGAAAAAGATTGTACTTACGCGTCCTGCTGTTGAGGCGGGGGAGAGACTCGGATTCCTTCCTGGCGACATGAAGGAAAAACTTGATCCGTACCTTCAGCCACTCTATGATGCCCTTCACGACATGTTACCCTATAAGCGGCTGGAAACATGGATGGAAGATGGAACAATTCAAATTGCGCCACTGGCATATATGAGAGGCCGGACACTTGAAAATGCTTTCGTGATACTTGATGAAGCCCAGAATGCCACTGTTAGCCAGTTAAAAATGTTCCTTACAAGGATGGGGTTATGCTCTAAGTTTATTATGACAGGCGATACCACACAGATCGACCTGCCCCGGAAAAACGATTCGGGACTTCTGCAAGCAATGAGAATATTGTCGAACATCGAAGGAATATCTATCATCAGGTTCGACGAACGTGATATAGTCAGGCACCGGCTGGTTAAAATGATTATCAGGGCATACGAAAAAGAAGAAAAAAATTCAGGAAAAACTTCTGATTCAAAAGATGATGTTTAACATTAACCTTTTAAAACCATGAAAAATACAGTTCTCAGAACCGATTTCAAATTTCCAGGCTTGAAAAGCATCTACCACGGAAAAGTGCGTGATGTTTATAATATTAACGACGAAATACTTCTAATGGTTGTAACCGACAGGATTTCAGCATTTGATGTTGTTCTTCCCAGAGGCATCCCATACAAGGGACAGGTTCTTAATCAGATAACTTCGAAATTTCTTGATCTTACCAGCGATATTATACCAAACTGGAAAATAGCCTCACCCGACCCCAATGTGACTGCAGGAATAATCTGCAAGCCTTATCCTGTGGAAATGATAGTCAGAGCTTATCTAACTGGAAGCTCATGGCGAACATACAAATCGGGTAAAAGGGAAATATGCGGCATACCCTTACCGGAAGGAATGAGAGAACATCAGAAATTCGACGAGCCTCTGATTACCCCTACTACAAAAGCTGAACAAGGACTTCATGATGAGGATATTACACCGAAAGAGATAGTTGAAAAAGGTTTGGTATCTGAAGAAGAATACACTCTAATTGAGAAATATTCACTTGAAATTTTCAAAAGAGGGTCTGAAATTGCAACAAAAAACAAACTGATTCTTGTTGATACTAAATATGAATTCGGAAAGAAAGACGGAAAGATATATCTTATAGATGAAGTTCATACTCCCGATTCTTCAAGGTATTTTTATGCCGAAGATTATCAGGAAAGATTCAGCAAGGGATTACCGCCAAGGCAGCTTTCGAAAGAATTTGTGAGGGAATGGCTGATGGCAAATGGTTTCATGGGTAGGACAGGGGAAAAAGTACCTGATATGACAGATGAATTTGTTAATGAAGTGTCAGAAAGATATATTGAACTTTATGAAAAAATTACAGGGGAAAAATTTATACGGGAAGAACTGAGCAATATAAATGAAAGAATATACGAAAACTGCATGAAGTTTCTCAAAGAATATTACGGATAATTACACTGTTTTTTTAAATAATTCAAAGTATTCCTGAATGGAGAAGTTGAAGGATGAATTGAAAATAACAAGCCTGTTTGTATCAGTTTTTGTGTTTCTTCTGGTTAACGGAATTACTATCTCAGCCCAGGTTGTGGTTGAGAAGTCGAAAGAAAAAGTAATTATATCAGGCAACCAGTATTATATCCACATAGTTAAGAAAGGGGAGACAGCTTTTTCAATTGCAAAAGCCTACGGTATTACGGTGGATGAACTGGTAAAGAATAATCCATCAGCTGCTACTGTTCTTAAGGAAGGTCAGGCACTGCGCATACCGGTTGTTGAAACAATATCTGATGAGCAGAAAAAAACAGAGGTTAAGGAACAACAAAGAGATGAGTCAAAGTTTTTTTACCACAAAATACGGCCGGGTGATACTGTCTATTCACTTGCAAAAAGTTATGGTGTTTCTGTTGATGAAATTGTCCAGAGCAATCCGGGCGTTGACATAAATAAACTGCCTGTCAATGCCGAGATAGCAATACCCAGGCGGAGCCTTACAACAACCTCAAAGGATTTTGAGGTTTCGGAAAAGGAATATCTTTACCACAGAATAATGAAAGGTGAAACGCTCGCTTCCATTGCTGAAAAATACGGCATTACAATACGGGAGTTGAGAAGGGAAAACCGGGGAATAATTTTCCCGCGTGTTAATGATTCACTAAGAATACCTGTTCAAAGAGTTGTCGACTTTAAGATAAAAGCGGATACTGTTGCTGCGGATACAATTAAAACGGTGCCAGATGAAGATTTTGAAATTCCTTCAGAAATTATACCCGTCAGAAATCTAAAGGGTGAATTCAACGTTGGAGTGCTCCTCCCTTTATATACCAGGGAAAGTTCAATACGTGCCGAAATTGATTCATCACAGGTGATTAAAGGTAAGCGTATCTATAAAACAATTTATAAACCGGAACACTGGTTGTACCCCTCAAGTATTCAGTTTCTTGAATTATATAACGGTATTCTTGTAGCTGCTGATACACTGAGGAATATGGGGCTTGATATAAATATTTATGCTTTTGATACAAGTACTGAAGAATATAGTGTTGATAATCTTATAAAAACAGACCGGCTCAAAAAGATGGACATGATAATTGGCCCTGTATTTACAGATGAGCTCATTAAGGTTGCTGATTATCTGAGAGATTCTGATATACCTGTAATTTCGCCTGTACCGCTGCGTAGTAACATTCCTTTAAAAAATAATCCGGAAGTATTTATGACCATTCCCTCTATTAAGGTGGTTCAGAATCTTATCGTCCGACGTGCCAGTCAGTTTAAAAACAGTAATTTTGTTTTTATTCATAACGACAGAACATGGTCTGATTCAGATGTAATTAATTTCCGCAATATGTTATTAAGGGAAATAACATCAAACAATGAGTACAATAATGTAAAATTTAAAGAGCTTCTCTATATGAGCCGGTCAGAACTGCCGGCCGATTCAATAAACAGGCTCGAACAAGCACTATCACAAAAAGATGAAAATGTAGTAATAATAGCATCTGAAGAAAACCCTGTGCTGAGCGAAACAATAATGGAACTAAGTGCCCTTACGAAGAAATACAATATAAGGTTAATTGGATATCCTGCTGTAAGAGAGTTATTTAATCTAGATCCAAAATTGTATTTTGACCTTGGTATTGAACTTTATTCACCCTACTGGATTGACTATAGCCAGCCTGATGTTAAAGCTTTTCTTAAGACTTACAGAAACAAATTTCTTACTGAGCCCGAAGAAGTCAGTTTTGCCTGGCAGGGATACGATATTATGTATTATTTTCTGAGTGGGCTTGCCATGCATGGGAAAAGGTTTCTGCGTCGTCCATCTGTTCATAATCCGGATCTTCTCGAGACAAAATTTTATTTCAGAAGGGAATCAAGAGATGACGGATTCGAAAACAGTCACCTGTACCTGCTGAAATATACCAGTTCGATGGATATCATTATTCTGGCGGAAGAATCAGAGATAAGGTAATTTATTTTATTTATTTAGTGATGCATTTGCTCAATAAATGAACTCTATATGGCAATTGTTAATAAAAATTAACAAAGCAGGAATAATTTTATAACTATTATTGTCTAATATGCAGAAGCATGACCCGAAATATGTGCAGGCAGACGACATGGAACTCATTAAAGCCTCATTGCAGGGCGACAGGCTTGCATTCGGGGAAATTGTTAACAGGTACAAGTCGATGGTTGCCAGAACTGTAAAGGGCATGCTCGGAGATACGGTCTTTGCAGAAGATCTGGGGCAGGAAGTGTTTATAAAGCTTTACAATTCACTATCTGAGTTCAGGGGTGAATCAAAACTTTCAACTTACATCCAGAAAATTGCAGTGAATATTACATTGAATGAAATAAAAAGAAGGAAAAGGTTTTTATCGATGTTCTCGCACAGCGATGGGAGTGAAATTCATGAGATTGATATACCGGACACGGATGATGAAGAGAGAATAGATGCCCGTGAACTGGTGACAAAAGCCCTGCAGATGGTTGAACCTAAGTTCAGGGTGATTTTAATGATGAGATTGCTGCAGGGATATTCGACCAAAGAGACGGCCGAAATTCTCGGATTGCCAATTGGTACCGTGCTTTCGAGGCTGTCGAGAGGTCAGGAACAAATGAAAAAAATATTAAAGGGGTTATAAATGAAAAAGGAAAAATTAAAAGAATTGATAATCAAATCATTGTCGGGTGAAGAGCCTGACCATGATGCATTGAGGCAACTCGAAGAAGCAGGCGTATCGTATTCTTTCAGTGATGATTTCGCTGAAAAGGTCGTTAACAGGATTTATTCTGCACGGCAATCAGAAGTTATAAATGTTGACTTCCTGAGTATGTTTAACAGGGCTTTTTACAGAATTGCCATAACTGGTATTGCTGCAATAATATTATTGCTTGTTTCCCTTTATATATCTCAGGGAAGTCTCTCTATTGATTCTTTTTTCGGCCTGGGTGACGGATTCGAAGAAAGTATATTGTGTGTGTTAACCGGAAACTAATAATTATTATGAAATTACGACCTGTTTTACTGATAATACTAACCCTGATAATAGGTTTTGTTATAGGCATGCTTGTTTCGGCACAAATAAGATATCAAAGGCTGAAGCCTGTAAGAATATTTTTTTCAGCTGAAAGGTTCAGGGAGGGCTTTTATAACATAATTCAACCCGATGAGAAACAAAAGCAGGCAATCAATCTGATTCTGTCGAAATATGCGAAGTCGAATAGTTTGATTATGAATGATTTCAGAAGAAAGTCTGATTCGCTGATGAAAGAATTCTGGAAAGAAATTGAACCGAATCTCACAAAGGATCAACTTGAGAGGTTGCATGAAATTGACAGGAGAAGAGAAGAGATGATAAGGAGAGGAAGGCGTGATATGGACGATACTTCAGGCTTCAGACCCAGAAGAAATATGCCATACGGTCCTCCGCCTCCGGGGAGGTTTGATGACCAGGGTCGCCGCCGCCCTATACAGCCGGGAGACTCATCCGGTCATTCAAGGATATAAAATAAATAATCCAGTAAAATAGGTATATCATCAGGATCAACGCCGTTGCTTAACAGCACCGGCCTATCTTCATTGAAAATACGGAGGAAATCATCACGGCTGATACCACCACTGGCAAGGCCCTGTTTGTAATATTCAACCGCTTCTTTTTTCTTACCCATGCAGAGAGCCAGATGGCCCTTATTGATGTAATCGTGGGCATTCAGCTTTTCCGATGAAAGCTTTTCAAAATATTTTTCAGAATCTTCAAGCTTTCCAAGTGCCAGATAACACCAAGCAATGGGCCTGAGAACCTTTATGTTACCAGGATCCATGTATTCGACCATGAAATAATACTTCAAAGCCTGTTCATAATCCTTCAGGTCGAGGTAAGAATGAGCTATCATCATAATGGTATGAATGTTTTCAGGCTCCATCTCTGATGCCTGCAGATAATAATCAAGTGATTCCTCGTACCTGCCTAACCGCCTCAGACACAAACCAATTTTCTTGATTGTCCATACTTTTCTGTCAATCAATTCAGCCCTTCTGTAAAAATCAAGAGCTTCCTCATATAAGCCCGCCTGCTGGTAACAGTAACCTATCTTTTCATAAAGCTGCACATCATCTGGTTTTGTATTAAGCTGACGCAGAAAGAGCTCGAGGGCGTCATCAAAATAATCATTTCTGAAGAAGTGATCTGCCAGAACAGATTCTGCTTCAGGTGAAGGACATGCAACACGCCAGAACTCTGAATTGTAAATATCGAGTCTTCCGCTGAACACATCCTCAAAATCTTTCTTATATGGTGAAAGTTTGAAAAACCTGTATAGATCCTGAAGATATTGTGTTACATTGATTCTGAATTTTTTATATGGATCAGTTGCAGGTTCTTCGGCATTAAGCTGTTCCAGGCTTTCAAGCTCCATCCTGAATACTTTCAGCATCATTGTTTTCTGAGCCGCAGGAAGATACTTAAGATTCAGAAGCAACGAATATTTATCTGAGTTACAGATAAAAGGCGTTTTGTAAAGAGCTTCAGCCAGTTCATTGGTTCCCGGACCTAATACCTCATCTGTGTAAATTACATCAACTGCCTCATGGTCGGGATAAAACGGCACAAACCAGTTCTGAAAATCCTTGAAAAAATCAAAATGCTTCAGGTTTGCGAATGCTGACATATAAACATCGGCACCTTCCATCTGAAGGTTGGTGAGCTCTTCCATCGATTTAAAGAGCTCATCCGATTCATTAAAAAGTTTCGACCAGTCAGGATTCTTTTCATCACCCGGGTTACCTGGAAGGATATTGTCGAGGCCGAGCTTCTCATCAAGCCTCGGACGCAGACTGGCAACTTTTGGAAGAATTTCATCATGCAGCCTTTTGCTTAGTTTTTCTGTCTCCCTCGACCTTATAGCCTGCATAACTAAAATTCTGCAATGTTCCCTGAACTTTGCACTTTTTGACATTTTTTTAATCCTTGCCAGTATGTCGGGATAAAGGAATATCCGTTCATTGTAATAATGAAGGCTGAGCACTACGCCAGCTAGTGCTCTTTCCATTATCTGTTCTGTACCATCATGGTAAAAATCGAGCAGTATATTCACTTTTTCAGGCTGCCAGAATCTTAAAAGGCTTAGAGTTATGGCACTGACAAATATGCAGCTTTCATACCATCTGAATTTTCCTGATTTTCTGATTATTGACACCAGACTCTCTTCTGCCTCACCGTAGGTGTCGGTTAACCATAAATGATTGAAAATGTTTCTTATAAGCTGTTTATGTTTTTTTGCTATTTCAGAGTTTGGATCTGGATTAATCTCGGATGAAAGTTTTAGCCATTCGTCAAGCTCCTGCTTGAAAAGGAGATCATCAACAGTTTCCACTATTGTCTTTCCGCTCAGCCTGTATTCTTTCTCCAGCTGCTGTTTGAGCCAGTATGTGTACCATCCTGAATAATATGACAGAATGTCCTGTTTTACACGGTCGGCGAGGTTGATAATTGACCTCAGAAGTATATTGTAGATTTTATCCCTTTCGGGGTCTTTTACTCCTTCAATGGTGTATTGAAGAATATTTCGGTACGTCATGGCGAGGTTTTCATACTCATCCCGGAATTGACCCCTTCCGGAAACTGAGATCATGCTATTTAGCACTTCCAGACTACTCTTCACCTTCTTTTCGGCTACAAGCCTGCATACCGCTTTATGCTGGTCGGTAATTCTTCTGATATCCATAGCACCCCCTCCGTTTTTATAACAATTTACACATTTTATTAATAATGTGCATTGTAAATTATTACAACAATCTTGCCGAACTAAAAAAACTGACAATAGTTCGTTTTCTTTTACAATCTTTGCAGTCGTTATAAGATAAATTTATCGATTTGCTTTCTGAAAAGTACAAATGGTTGCCGACGGGTGCCGATGAGATGAAGGCTCTTGGGTGGGATCAGGCCGATGTAATAATTTTCACCGGCGATGCCTATGTTGACCATCCATCGTTTGGTGCTGCAATTATTGCAAGGGTTATAGAGGCAGAAGGCATGAGAGTGGCTATTGTTCCGCAACCCAACTGGAAGGATGACCTGCGTGATTTTAAAAAGCTTGGCCCACCAGTTTACTTGTTCGGAGTAACAGCCGGAAACATGGATTCGATGGTGAATCATTACACGGCCTTCAGAAGACTTCGCTCCGACGATGCCTATACACCAGGTGGCAAAGCCGGATTCCGCCCCGATTACCCTACAATAGTTTATACATCAATCCTTAAAAAGCTCTATCCAGATGTTCCTGTTATTATAGGGGGAATTGAAGCCTCAATGAGACGACTCACCCATTATGATTACTGGAAAGACAGCATAGAACCTTCAATTCTGATTTCAAGCGGCGCCGACATGCTTGTTTATGGTATGGGCGAACAGCCAATTATAGAAATTGTAAGATTGCTGCAAAAAGGGGTTCCGTTTTCGTCACTTAAAACGGTTCCACAGACGGTCATTAAACTTCCTGCCGATGAGCCTTTGCCTGCAAGAAAAGACTGGAAAGACAGATTTCTGAATTCATATGAAAAGTGTGTTGCCGATAAAAATGCATTTGCTGATAATTTTACGGTTTTCGAAAGGGAATCGAACAAGGTTAAAGCTGCACGTCTTATAGAGCCTTGCGGAAAATATAATGTGATAGTAAATCCGCCTTTCCCCCCATTCAATGAAACTGAAGCCAGCAGGATATATTCTCTGCCGTTCACCTATCAACCACATCCCCGGTACAGAAAAAAAGAGCCTATACCGGCTTATGAGATGATAAAGTTTTCAGTAAATATCCATCGTGGATGTTTCGGAGGCTGTAGTTTCTGTACTATATCTGCCCATCAGGGTAAGTTTGTTATTAACAGGACAGAAGAATCAATAATGCAGGAGATTGACAGAATATCTGCATTACCTTCATTCAGGGGTTATCTGTCAGATCTTGGCGGACCATCGGCAAATATGTACGGGATGAAAGGTAAAAATGAGGAATTATGCAGGAAGTGTTCGCGCCCTTCATGTATATGGCCTTCCGTATGCGATAATCTGAATACATCACACGAGAGACTGCTGAAACTTTACAGGATGGTTAACAGCAGAAAAGATATCAAAAAAGCATTTGTCGGTAGTGGGGTGCGATACGACCTTCTTTTCAAAGAATGGAATCCCCAGGCCGGAAAAGCAGAGAAAGAATATCTTAAAGAATTGATAATCAACCATGTTTCAGGCCGTCTTAAAGTGGCGCCAGAACATACTGAGGATCATATTGTTGGACTGATGAGGAAAAGCCCTTTCTCTTTGTTCATCAAACTGAAAAAGATTTTTGATGAAACTGTAAAAGAAAATGGACTCAATTATGAGCTTGTGCCATATTTTATTTCATCTCATCCGGGCTGTACCATTGACGACATGCAAAGGCTTGTAAACAAAATAGAACCGCTTGGTCTGAGACCCGAACAGGTGCAGGACTTTACCCCTACACCAATGACACTTTCCACAATGATGTATTATCTTGGTAAAGACCCTTATACAGGCAGGAAAATATTTGTTGAGCGCGATATTGAAGGTAAAAGGAGGCAGAAGAATATGTTTTTTACAAAACATAAAGGGCATGGATTGAACAGAAAATTCAAAAAAAAGTGATGAAAGCCTTGATGTCAATTTTATTATATGACATGAATCCATTCTATTTTCAGGGGGTTAAGCAGTGAATAAAAAGAAAATCCGGCTTAAGACCGGATTCTCCATGGAAAAACTCAGTAGAAGAAACTATCTGTTATTCGTACTCTTTCAGGATATTTTTTACATCGTCAGGTGCTACTCTGCCATATGTCTTCTCCCCAACAAGCACAACCGGTGCAAGTCCGCATGCACCAACACATCTCAGACTCGAAAGTGAGAATTTACCGTCGGGTGTTGTCTGCCCCACCTGTATCCCGAGTTCTTTTTTGAATTCTTCGAGAACCTTTTCAGCTCCTCGCACATAGCATGCTGTGCCCATGCATATGCTGATTGGATATTTCCCCTTTGGAGTCATAGTAAAGAACGAATAGAAAGTTACGACTCCATATATTTTTGCCACAGGAACGTTAAGGCAGTCGGATACAACTTCCTGTACTTCTGCAGGAAGATAGCCGAAATGTTCCTGGCATTTGTGTAGAACGTTAATAAGTTCCTGGGGGTCGTTGTTGAAAGAGGCACAGATCTCTTTTATCTTTTCAACATCTTCTTTACGCAATTCTATTTTTATGCTTGACATGGCTTTTTATTTTTTGATTGAAGAATTTTTACGGTTTAACAATTATTTTCTTCTTTCTTTCAAAATAGTGTGTATGCAGCAGTTTATGTGCTTTCTCGCTATTTGGTTTGCCCAGAAATTCTTCATAGAGCTTTATTATGACCGGATTCTCGTGTGATTTACGAAGCGGTTTGTTGCGATCTTCCTGGTAGATAGCTGCAGCTCTAGCCTTAAGTATTTCGGAGTTTCCATGGTGTAATGGTTGTCCTCCTCCTCCTATACATCCACCGGGGCATGCCATTATCTCTATTGCATGGAATTTTGATTTTCCGGAGCGTACATCATCGAGCAATTTTCTGGCATTGCCGAGTCCGTGAGCAATTCCGATGTTGAGCTTTAACTCTCCGAAATCAACTGTTGCACTTCTGACACCTTCAAAACCTCTAAGTTCGGTGAAGTCGATCCTGCCCAATTTTTTGCCTGTGTAAAGCTCATAAGCTGTTCTTACAGCAGCTTCGATTACACCGCCTGTTGTGCCGAAGATGACTCCTGCACCGGTTGATTCACCAAGTGGCAGGTCAAACTCTTCCTCTGGAAGATTATTGAAATCAATGTTTGCCTGCCTGATGAAGGCTGCCAGTTCCCTTGTTGAGATTGAATAATCAACATCAGGGTTTCCGTCGACTGAAAATTCATCTCTCTGGCACTCGTATTTCTTTGCAAGACAAGGCATTATTGATACTACAACCAGATTCTTCCTGTCAACCCCGATTTTATCTGCAAAATAGGTTTTGGCAATAGCGCCAAACATTTGTTGGGGTGATTTTGCAGTTGAAGGTACATCCCGCAGGTCGGGGTAGTAATATTCAAAGAAATTCACCCATCCCGGGCAGCATGAGGTTAAGATGGGAAGCCTTGCATCTGTGTCACCCTTCAGGTAACGGGTGAGTCTGTCGAGCAGTTCGGTACCTTCTTCCATAATAGTAAGGTCGGCTGCGAAATCGGTGTCGAACACGTAATCAAATCCCAGTGCCTTGAGGGCTGCAACCATTTTACCGGTAACTATTGTGCCGGGCTTCATTCCAAACTCTTCACCCAGTGCAACTCTCACTGCTGGTGCTGTCTGAACAACGACAGTCTTTGAAGGATCAGCCAGCGCTCTGAGAACTTCCGGTGTATGGTTTACCTCGGTAAGGGCACCTGTCGGGCAAACAGCCACGCACTGACCGCAGTAAGTACATGGCGAATACTCGAGGTTTTGCTCAAAAGCAGGTGCCACAACAGCCATAAATCCCCTGTTTATTGCCGACAATGCTCCGACGGTCTGAACATCGTTACACATCATCTCACATCTGCGGCACATTATGCATTTATCAAGATCTCTTATTATGGATGGTGAAGTGTCTTTGCGGTAGGTTGACATTTCAGCAATTTCTTGTCCTGGTATCTCTCTGATGCCCAGTCGTATAGCCATATCCTGCAATTCACAGTTGCCTGATTTGGGGCAGACGAGGCAATCCTTGGGGTGGTCGGAAAGAATAAACTCCATTACGGTCCTTCTTGCGTTAAGAACTCTTGTTGTGTGTGTTCTGATGACCATGCCCTCTTCGCATGTTGTCACACAAGAGGGTGCAAGGTTTCGTCTTCCTTCAACCTCAACAACGCAAATACGGCAACCGGCAGGTTTGTTTTCAATACCCAGGTCGTGGAGTTCCATGTGGCAGAGCAGAGGTATATCTATGCCGAGCATCTTTGCAGCCTTTGCAATGGTTGTTCCTTTTGGAACTTCAACTGTTTTATTATCTATAGTTAGTTTTACTTTTTCCATGTTGATGCAGTATATTTATCTGATTTCAATTGCGTCAAATTTGCATTTTTCCATACACGCGCCGCATTTAATACATATTGCGGGGTTAATATAGTGCGGTTCTTTTCTCTCGCCCGATATTGCATTCACCGGGCAGACTCTTGCACATGCAGTGCAGCCCACGCAGTTTTCTTTTATTATTACGTATTGCATCAGGTCGCGGCATTTTCCGGCAGGGCATTTTTTATCGACCACGTGTGCAAGGTATTCATCATAGAAGTTATCAAGAGTCGACAGCACCGGGTTGGGTGATGTCTGTCCCAGTCCGCACAGTGCAGTGTCTTTTATAACTACACTCATGTTTCTCAGCCTGTCGAGGTCGGCTCTGGTACCATGTCCTTTGGTGATATGTTCGAGCAGCTCATGGAGGCGTTTGTTACCGATGCGGCATGGTGCGCATTTTCCGCACGATTCTTCTACAGTAAAGTCAAGATAAAACTTTGCCACTGCCACCATGCAGTCATCCTCATCCATCACTATCATACCACCTGAGCCCATCATTGAGCCGGCAGCTGTAAGGTTATCGAAGTCGATGGGTGTGTCGAGGTGCTTTTCGGTAAGGCATCCGCCTGAAGGACCTCCCGTCTGCACCGCTTTGAATTTTTTACCGCCTCTTATTCCTCCGCCTATTTCGAAGATAACTTCACGAAGGGTTGTACCCATTGGTACTTCGATCAGTCCCACGTTATTTATTTTCCCTGCAAGGGCAAAGACTTTTGTTCCTTTCGATTTAGCAGTTCCTATACTGCTGAACCATTCTGCACCCTTTAATATAATAGGTGCCACGCATGCGAATGTTTCAACGTTGTTGACGTTTGTAGGTTTACCTCTGAAGCCCGATTGTGCCGGGTAGGGTGGTTTCACGGTTGGTTCACCCCTTAATCCTTCCATTGAGTGGATAAGGGCGGTCTCTTCTCCGCACACAAAAGCACCTGCTCCGTAACGGATTTCGATATCGAAGTCGAAGCCCGTGCCCATGATGTCTTTTCCCAGCAGACCGTATTCTCTTGCCTGGTCTATTGCGATCTTAAGACGTTTTACTGCGAGGGGGTATTCGGCACGGATATACACAAGGCCTTTTGATGCGCCGATACAGTAGCCGCATATTGCCATTGCTTCGAGTACTGCGTGCGGGTCGCCTTCAAGCACTGACCTATCCATGAATGCGCCGGGGTCGCCTTCATCGGCATTGCAGACAACATATTTCTCGTCAGAAGTATTTTTTCTGGCAATTTCCCATTTAACACCGGTGGGGAAGCCGCCACCTCCTCTGCCCCTGAGGCCGGAGTCCTTGATTATTTTTATGGCTTCGTCAGGCTGCATGGTGGTGAGCACTTTCCCCAGAGCCATATAAGCTCCTCGTGCTATGGCATCCTCAATATTTTCAGGGTCAATTATTCCGCAATTCCTGAGTACTATCCTCAGCTGTTTTTTAAGCGGCGAAAGCTCTATTTCATCAGTCAGGGTTTTGCCTGAGACGGGGTCATGGAAGAGAAGCCTCTCAACTTTTCGGCCTTTAAGTATGTGTTCATTGATTATATCGTTGATATCTTCTGTTTTCACGCCGGTATAGACGGTCCCGTCGGGCAGAATTTTGACTACAGGTCCATGTGTGCACAGGCCGAAGCAGTTGCTCTTCACTACTTTTACTTTTTTATCGAGCGCAACAGCTTCCAGCTCAAGTTTAAGGCTGTCAATGATATCACTGCTCTGTTTGTTTTTGCAGTTATACCCTCCGCAAACAAGTATTTGCATCTGATATTCTCCCATAGTGTTTCCTCCGGTTTTTAAATTGTGATTGTCTGGTAGTTAACCGGTATGACGCCGTCAACCAGCTCGCCGTATTTTATATATTTTTCGATAATTTCGTCGGCTTTAAATTTATCGACGTTACCGAAAACAACAGGTTCTTTTCCCGGGAGCGTAACTTCTATTGTGGGTTCAGCAAAGCAGTAACCCATGTCGCCTGTTTTAATTACATGCCCCTGGATGTTGCGTTTTTCGAGTTCGGTTTTGAAGAAATTGTATATTTCTGCAGCACCTGAGGCGATACCACTTGTGCCCATATGGACCCTTACTCTCACCGAGCCAGATAAAGGTTCGGCGTTATAAGATTCTTTTCTGCCTGTAATCAGGTCATTCCTGAGTTTCTGGAGTTCGGCAAAAGATTTAATCTTTTTCATATATTTTGTATCTTATTAAGATATAATTATTTAGAAATATAAGCATTTTATATGACAATGCAAAAATAAAAAAAATTGTTAAATAAATAACATTGTTAATAAAATAACACAAAAATATTATTAGAGAACTTGAGACTTTATTTAAAGCGATACAATTTTATTGTTAATAAATGTACAACACAATGATTTATCTCATCAGTAAGTTTCCCAGAAGGATTCTTCCACTTTTCCAGAACGCTCTAAAATATGGATTATCAGAAATATATATAACTTCTCCCTGTCCGATCCTCTCTGCTCCGATAACAAGTGTGTTTTTGATTTTGTCTTTGAACCTGAATCCTGCAAAACCTGAAACAGGCTCTTTTTCTGTTATATAACCTATATTATATCCGCTTTGAAGGAAGGGATACCCTTCAGAGCGTTTCATGATAAACCACTCTTTACCGAGTCCGAAGGCATATGGATGAGTATCATCAATTTTGACCCTGTATATACTTCCGGCCGATCTTTCACTCAGAGCATATCTTCTCTCATCAGCGTATTTTCTGAGAAAAGTTGTATCATCGCTTTTAAGCTTTTTCTCAGCAGCCTTCTGCTCAGCATTCTTTGCCTCAATTGCTTTGTTGAGAGCAGTGGTTTTTTCTTCTGCGAATAACGAAATGGCGCTTTCTATTGCAATTACCTTTCCTCCTTTTCTTGCAAATTCAGATATTTTGTCTTTAATCTTTGAATAGCTTCCTGATGGCAGGATAAGGATATTATAATTCGAAAAATCGGTACTTTCTGCATTGGCAATATTTATCAGGGAAAACGGGTATTCAAGTTCTCTTTCCATGAAGTACCAGAGTTCACCGGTACCAGTAGAGGAGATATTTTCACCAATTAACATTGCTATCTGCGGTGATTTTTTTAGTTCAGAATAGGGTGAGCCGAAATCTTTTCCAGTGTCGACAACTCCTGATGAGGAATTCTTCAACAAAACCTGGCAGCGGTCAGCGCATTCATTAACGATTCTGTCGAAATCATCTCCTTTCTGCCTGTTATCGCCACGGGCAACAATAATAGTACCCGCTGAAAACTTCATTCCGTTCATTTCGAAGGGTTTGAGAGCATACCTCAGCCTTATCTGGTTTTTGTACAGCTGTGCCATCAGTCTGAGTTCGTTAAAGCCTTTAAAATCAGCTATGTATGCATATGGTTTATTGCCAGCAGGTAGATTGTTTTTAATTTTCCCGGGTTCAGGTTTGCTATCATCTTTTTTCAGTTCATCCTTTATGGCAAAAGCTTTGATATTATAGAGATAAGGCAATGCCCATGCGGTAAGGTCGTAGGTGATGGAGTCGGAAGCTTTGCTGTGGGGTTCAAACAAAACTTTAAGAAGTCGCGACATGGGCTGGTATGCTGAGATTAGAATATCTCCCTTCTCGACTGTTACCTCGGTTTCTTTATTATTGAGATAATCGAACCCTTTGTATTTTTTATCTGAAGGTTTTACAAAAGAATAATCTATCTGATTTTTCTCAAGAAGATGCAACAGGCTTTCGATTGCTGATTTCTCGTTATTTCCTTTGATAACCACCGATTTATATTCAAACTGTGGTTTTCTGGAGTTTTCCTCAAAATACTTGTTGAATTCGCTGATAAGTTTTTCTCTGTTTTCATAAGAAACCTGTATTGTAGCCATTGAAGCAAGGAAATGACCTTCAATTCGTGTTTTGAGTGTCAGTGTATCTCCGCTTCTCAGAGTGAAAGCCAGACCAGAAGCACCTCCGCCGCCCTGCTCGTAAGTAAAGCCTGCAGCACCGTTAAACATTGGCCAGGTATCGCCGTAATTGGGAGCAAAGAGGTCGTAAGTTTCTTTTGTGTAATAGAGGCGAAATTTTTCATCAAACAGTTTTGCATTCCCTGAGCCCATCAGTTTGTGGAATTCTCTTTGCCAGGGTGTTATCACTTCATGCCATGGCTCAGCCGAGGGTGGAAAAAAGAATGTCGATTCTGCACCCATTTCGTGGAAATCAGCATGAACATGTGGCATAAATTTCTGGTAGAGTGCTATACGTTGTTGTGTCTCGATCTGCGTCTGCCATACCCAGTCGCGGTTAAGATCGAACATATAGTGATTTGCTCTTGTGCCTGGCCAGCCCTGGTTATGTTCCCATGCATTGCGGTCGGGATTGGGAGATAGGTTCTGCGACGATCTGTAACGGGCAGTGTACATCTCGCGACCGTCAGGATTCTGGCAGGGATCAATAATTATAACACATGCATTGAGCCAATCCTTCACACCAGGATAATATCCTGAAACAAGTGTATATAAAACTTTCATTGCGGTTTCCATGCCGGCAGCTTCATTGCCATGAACATTGTATGCCAGCCATATAAAAGGCACCTGTTTGCCTGTGTATTCTCCTTTATGAAGGCCAGTTTTTACAAGATTGTTTTTCCGCAGTTCATCAAGGTTTTTAAGGTTCTCTTCTGATGATACTATGCATACCCCCAGCGGACGACCCTCATAACTTTCACCGTAACTCCAGTATTCGGCAAGAGGTGAAGAATCTGCCACATATTTAAAATATTCAACTGCTTTATGATAATAGGTGAATTTCGTACCAGGTTCATAGCCGAGAAACTGCTCAGGAGTTTTAATCTGCTGGGAATTTATTATGGAAGTGGTAAGGATTGAAGCTGAAAGAATGAAAGCAAAATTTTTCATGGTTATGAAATTTGAGAACCAAATATATTGTTTTTTAATATCACCTGGCCAATTGTATTTCAGGATTATGGTTTAACAGGTAGCACTTATTTCAAGGATAAAATTCGTGATAAACGGTATTGTTCGGGTGCTATTGAATCTGATACTGATTAAATTTACAGGAAAATACTTAAACATGAATCTCAGAAATAAAGTTATTCTTTCGTTTCTCATATTCAGCATCCTGCCATCATCTGTTCTCAACAGCCAGGATCAGGCACATAACCCGGTAATATGGGCGGATGTCCCGGATATGTCAATGGTCAGGGTGGGAGATACGTACTATATGACAAGCACCACCATGCATATGAGTCCTGGTGTACCAATAATGAAATCACGGGATCTTGTCAACTGGGAGATAGTGAATTATGCCTACGATATTCTAGATAACGTCGATGCCCTGAATCTTGAGAATGGTAAAAATGCTTACGGAAGAGGTTCGTGGGCAAGCTGCATAAGATATCATGATGGCACTTTCTATGTTTCAACCTTCTCTCAGACGACCAATAAAACATATATATATTTAACTAAGAATATAGAGAAAGGGCCATGGAAGGTACATTCATTCAGTCCGGCCCTTCATGACCATACGTTATTCTTCGATGACGACGGTCGCGTTTACATGATTTATGGTAACAGGAGGTTGACGCTTGTTGAGCTTAATGCTGATCTATCAGGCATAAAGGCGGGCGGAGTGAATCAGGTTATTATTGAGGATTCGAGTATCCCATCAGGTTCTGGAAGCGGGTTGGGGGAGGGTTCTCAGCTATTTAAGATAAATGACAAGTTTTATTTGTTTAATATAACATGGCCAAAGGGAAGTATGCGCACTGTTGTGGTTCACAGAGCAGACAGGATAACTGGGCCATGGGAAGGCAAGATGTTATTGCAGGACAAGGGAGTGGCGCAGGGCGGACTGATTGACACACCCGATGGGAGATGGTTTGCATATCTTTTCAGGGATTATGGCTCTGTGGGGCGCATA
>ERZ795060.2067-NODE-2067-length-21334-cov-7.206260_pt1 | contig 21334 bp, 17 predicted proteins | sample MGYA00375144_ERZ795060 | MGnify/ENA primary metagenome ERZ795060 (study PRJEB30189, sample SAMN05720157) | activated sludge metagenome | isolation source: anaerobic digester from wastewater treatment plant | place: Japan | collected 2015-05-15 ...
CCGCGGGACAACTATACCCTTTTTCTCCCATGGAGCTTTCTCGTCATCGGTCCATTTTTCTTTCCATACTTTAAAAAATTCTTTATCTTCAATCCATTTATTTCCATCATTTTTGAGAAGCGATAAAGTACCCTCTGTATAACCTAAAACTATAACTATGTCTTTATCAAGTTTAAATACTACAGGAGTAAGATTTTCTTTAGAGCTATCTTCTGCTTGTGATTCAAAAATTAGCTCAGGGGATTTAAAAGTAGGGGTTTCTTTCGAAGCCTCATTTTTAAGGAGATAAACCTTATTTTCTACCCCAACTATTAAGTCACAAAAACCATCGTTGTCCATATCAAATAGTGAAGGATTAATCTCTTTATTCGCGAAGTCAGGGAATTCAATAGATTTAAGCTTAAGGAGAGATAGTGTAAATGGAGTTTTTGAATTTATAAAAATTGTAAGGGTATTTTTCCCGCCAGCAATAATATCAGGGTATCCATCCCCATTTATATCACCCGTTGCTATAGTTGCATTTTCACCAATATCAATAGGACGCCTGAACATATCATAAAACTGTTTTGAGAGTTCATCTTTAAGCCATGATGGAGAAATATTAATAGCATCTTTAACTTCTTTAATTTCTTTTAATGCAATTCCTGGATTATTATCTTCAAATTCAATTTTTCCACTTTTATCTAATCCAAAAACTTTGTATTTTTGCGGTTCAAGCCAGATAGAAGAAGATTCTTCAGCTTGTGAATACGAAAAGGGCATGGAAAAAGCGACAAAGACAATAAGTAAGATAATAAATGAACTTATCTTCTTATACATTCTTAACACCTTCCTTTTAAAAAGGTTTAACTATCTGATTAAATTTTAATATTCTTCTGGTAAAGTTTCAAGTTTTGAGGCAGTTACAACGGGACCATGCTTACAAACATAAAAATTTCCAACATTGCATCTACCACATTTGCCAAGACCGCATTTCATCTTGTTTTCAAGAGTAGTGTAAATTTTATCAGAGGTAAAGCCAATTTTTTTAAGAACAGGAATTGTGAGTTTTATCATAATTGGTGGTCCGCAGACTATAGCTATGCTATTATTGTCTCCCTTTAAACCAGATTGTTCTAAAACAGTTGGGACAAAGCCAATTTTACCATCCCATTCTGGGTTTTCTCCACCTGGATCAACAGTTTTGAATAGCTTTACGTCACTTCTTTCTTCCCATTCTTTTAATTCTCTTTTGTAAACAAGGTCATCAACTGTTCTTGCTCCATAAACAATCGCTATATCTTTATAATTATCTCGTAAATCTAAAACATTCCATATGACACATCTAACAGGAGCAAGGCCTATTCCTCCAGCTACAAAAAGTATATTCTTACCTTTAAACTCTGAATCTACCGGAAAGTTATTACCATAAGGACCCCTAAACCCTACTGTGTCACCTACATTTAAATTACTAAGAGCTTTTGTTACTCTACCAATCCTCCTAAAAGTGCATTCAATGTAGTCTTTCCTTGTTGGAGGAGAAGCTATACAAAAAGTAGATTCGCCTGCTGTAAACGCAGAATATAAACCAAATTGCCCTGCTTTAAAATCGAACTTTTCACTATCCTCTTTATTTATAAATTCAAGCTTAAATGTCTTTGTATCATAAGTCTCATCAATAATATCTGTGATTCTCATCAAGTATGGTAAATAAATATTCTCTTCCATCTTCTGTTATTATAACCCCCTTTTTAATCCTTTTTCGCTGTTTCTAAAGAAGAATTTGCAGAAGAAATAGTACTCAAAACCTCTGATATATTTATACCAGCTCCGCAAACCCTACTGCATCTTCCACAACCTGTGCATGAAACATCAGAAAAAAGGTCAACATAATAACTGTATTTATGAGCTATTCTTTGCCTATATCTTTGGAAATATAATTCTCTTGGATTATGCCCTGATGCGTGCAGGGTAAATACCGGTAGAGTGCAAGCATCCCAGTTTTTCGTTCTGATACCTTTCCACATTGACGCAATATCAGTAATATCAAAACAATGACAGGTTGGACAAACAAAAGTACACGCAGCACAACTCCAACAATTTTCGGTCATTTTCTTCCATAAAGGATCTTCAAAGTTTTCCTCAATCCACTTTTTAACTTTATTCTTATCAAACTTTACCTTTATATCTTTGTCTGTTATTTTAGGAAAATTCTTGTCAATATTAACTTCTTGTACAAAAAAACTTTTATTTTCTTCTATAAACTTTTTTCCACTCTCGGATATACTCTTCACACGAAAAGCTTCATTGCTAACTCTTTCAAAAAGAATATCAGAACCCCTCTCCCCTCTTGGAGAATTTCCAACAGTGGTGCAAAAGCAATATTTATCGAATTCTTCACATGCAATAGTAATTATTAGAGAATTTTCTCTTCTCTTTAAGAAAAACTTATCATTATAATCCCAGGAAAATAGTTTGTCCATTAATGGCATTGATGCAGCATCGCATGGATGTCCACCAAAAATAATAATTTTTTTATCTACTTCTGGGTCAATAAGTTTAACCTCGTCTTTTGAAACTGTATATTTTAGAATAGGTTCATACCTTGGAAATAAAGCTTCTTTAATTGAGTTAACTGTAATGAAATAGTCTAATGCGATCTCTGTTTCTCCATTTATTTTAGTAATATAGGGTGAGCCATCTTTGATTACTGGAGCAAAAACTTCTGTATTTTCCTTGCTTGAAAGATCTTTTAATAGATCTTTTATACTCTTATAGGTTATATATGTTTCTTTCATTGTTCATCCCCCTCACTTAATAAACTCAGCTAAATCATTAGGATTAAAAACTGTTAAAGGTGGTTTTACTTCAGTATCAAAACCAGCTTCGTAATTGAACTTTTCCCTAACCTCTTCCTGCAGGGTCCTATTCAATAGCATAAGTGGAATCCCAGCAGGACAAACTCTTTCACATTCACCACAATCAATACATCTTCCGGCAAGGTGGTACGCTCTTACAATATTCCAGGCAAAATTGCCTTTTGGGTTAGAACGAGGATCAATCCACTGTGGCATATTAAGGTCTACTATACACCGATTACAATAGCATAAAGGACAAGCTTGTCTGCAAGCATAACACTTTATACATTTAGAAAACTGTTCTTCCCAGAATTTCCACTTTTCTTCTCTTGATAATTTATTATATTCGGAAACATCCTCAAAACTTATTTTTTGATCTTTACTTAAAGTTTCATTGACTGCTTCTCCTAAAACAAAATCAGAAAGATGAGGGTTGTGAACTTTGCAGTACTTACACTTGCTTGAAAGTGAATCAAAGTCTGGTTCCTTGCCTTTAACTACACCATTACAACGCATTCCTATAATAAAAACCTTATCTTTAAAAATCTGGTTCTCCTGAATAAGGCCAATTATTGAACGAATATCACATCCCTTTGCTACAATTCCAATTTTACCAATGTTGCGTGTTTCTTTTCTTTTTAAATAAGTGGAGAGGTTATTTACACAATATTTATCAAAAACAAGTTTTTCTGCTTCGGAATCATTCCTTACAAAAAGAGGTCTTGTTGAATTATTATTAGGATCAACTTTTTCATAGCCAATTATTATATCAACTTCACCTTTTGAAAGAAGTTCTTTTGCTTTATCAATCAATTCTTTCATTTATTCACCTCACCTCTAAATCGAGTTTTCGATAGTCATTGTAGGGTCCAAGCTTTCTAATCTTTTCTGTAACTTCATTTATAAGATCAGCAAACTTTTTACCCTCAGAAGCTGAGCACCAACTAAAAGTAACACGCTCTATATCTACACCAACTTGGGAGAGAAGCCTTCTCATTACAATAAACTTTCTTCGTGCATTAAAATTGCCCTCATTGTAATGGCAATCATTTGGATGGCAGCCTGAAATTATAATTCCATCTGCGCCGCTTTCGAATGTATGCACAATAAACATCGGATCAATTCTACCGGAGCATGGAGTTTTAATAATTCTAACGCATGGTTCATACTTAAATCTTGAAGTACCAGCAAGGTCAGCACCTGCATAGGTGCACCAATTACACACAAATGCAACAATTCTTGGTTCAAATGTGTCTTCGCTCATATCTCTCTCCTTATAGTTCTGCTAAAGCATTTATTTCAGAATAAAGCTCTTCATCTGTAAATCCTTGAAGGTCAATGCTTCGTGAAGGGCATGTCGGAGTACAGGTGCCGCAACCCGTACAAAGCCCAGGATTAACTTCTGCAACCTGCTTTATTAAATTCCCCTGTCTATCTTTTATGTCTTTAAGAGTAATTGCTTTATACGGACAAATCCTTATACAATTCATACAGCCTGTACAGGTAATCTCGTTAACTTTGGCTACAACTCCCTCTTTTTCAAATTCATCTTTTGATAGAAGACCTAAGACTTTTGCTGCAGCACCACTTCCTTCAGATACTGAATCAGGGATATCTCTTGGGCTTACACAAGCTCCAGCAAGATATATGCCTGCAGTTGAAGTTTCAACTGGTCTAAGTTTGGGGTGTGCTTCAGTAAGAAAGCCATACTGATCATATCCAATTCCCAATTTTTGAGCAAGTTCCTTTATTCCTTTAGGTGGTACCATTGCAGTAGCAAGTACTACTAGATCCGCTTTTATTTTAACTTGAGAGTTGGTAAGCGTATCAGCGCCTTCTACAACAAGGTCTTCTCCATCCTTATAGACGGTTGATACCCTGCCTCTCAGGTATTGAGCCTCTTCTTCCTCTATTGCTCTTCTAACAAATTCTTCATAGTTTTTACCATTAGCTCTTATATCGATATAAAATACATATGCATTTCCTTTTGGAACTTTATGTCTGTACAGTATTGTCTGCTTGGCAGTATACATACAGCAAATTTTCGAACAATATGGATAATAATGAGCTGGATCTCTCGAGCCAACACATTGGATGAAAACAACAGTTTCTGGTTTCTTGCCATCAGATGGTCTCTGCAAATCTCCAAGAGTGGGACCTGAAGCACAAACCATTCTTTCAAATTGTAAAGATGTAACAACATCAGCATATTTTCCATACCCGTATTCACCGAACTCAGAAGTAGGCATAATATCATAACCTGTAGCAACAATTATAGCTCCGATATCTTCTTCTATAATTTCATCTTTGTCTTCAAAATTTATACACTGTTTTGGACAAACTTTTTGACAAATCTTACATCTTTTCCCACCAGATGTAAAATAAGTGCAATGTTCGACATCTATAACAGGCTTATTTGGAACAGCCTGAGGGAAAGGGACATAAATTGCTTTTCTCTTACCTAAGCCCTGTTCAAATTCAGAAGGTACAGAAACAGGGCATTTGCTCCAGCAGATTCCACAACCAGTACACTCATTAGGATTAACATACCTAGCTTTTTTCTTGATGCTTACTTTAAAATTACCAACAAAACCTGAAACTTTTTCAATCTCAGAGTATGTTACAATTTCAATATTTGGATTTTGAGAAGCTTCAACCATTTTAGGGGTAAGAATACATTGAGAACAGTCAAGAGTAGGAAAAGTCTCATCAAGCATTGACATATGCCCACCAATTGATGGTTCCTTATCGAGAAGGATTGTTTTGATACCACCGTTCGCAATATCAAGTGCAGCTTGTATCCCTGCCACCCCTCCACCAATTACAAGAGCTTTTTTTGTAACAGGAATCTTTATATTTGTTAGAGGTTGATTTCTTTTAACTTTTTCAACCATCATTCGCACTAAATCTATTGCTTTTTTTGTAGCATCCTCTTTATTATTATGTACCCAAGAACAATGCTCCCTAATATTTGCCATCTCAAGCATATAAGGATTAAGACCTGCCTCGCTTGCTGCTCTTCTAAAAGTTACCTCATGCATTCTCGGAGAACACGAAGCAACAACAACCCCTGTAAGTTTATATTCAACAATGGCTTTTTTAATCATATCCTGTCCAGGGTCAGAGCACATATACTTATAATTTACTGAATAAACCACGCCAGGTATCTGCGCAGATACTTGAGACACTTTTTCGACATCAACTGTTTCAGCAATATTAGAGCCACACCAACATACAAAGACACCTATTCTTGCCACTTTCTACACCTCTCTAAATCAAATTATTACTTTCTAATAATGGAAAAGGTGAAACAAACAGTCTATCTAAAGCTAACTCTTTAGGATCAATTCCAAAAGATAGTCCTAAAAGTTGAGTATAATAAAAGACTGGTAAATTAAATTTCTCACCATAGCGTTGTTCTATAGCTTTCTGTCTTAAATCTAAGTTCACATGACACAATGGACATAACACAGAAATAGCATTAGCTTCTACTTTTTTAGCCATTGATAGAATTTCATAGGTTAAATCATATACAACGTCCACTCTTGATATTGAGTAACTTGCTCCACAACATCTTGTTTTAAATGGCCAGTCAAGGACATCTGCACCAGTAATGGAGATGAGTTTATCCATAATTGTTGGGTTCTCGGGGTCATCATATTGCATTAGTTTTTTAGGGCGTACTATTACACAACCATAATAACAAACAACCTTTAATCCATTTAATTTTCTTACAACTTTATCTTGTAAATTTCCCAAACCATATTCATTCAAAAGAATTTCTGAAAAATGTTTTATATTGATATTTGGTGAAATATCATGACCTTCAAGTATTTTAGAAAGTTGTTCTGCTAATTCACCACCCTCAGAAATTACATTTCTTGATTCTTTAAGATGAGCTAAACAGGCAGGACATTGAACCATGATATCTTTTTTTATCTTATTAGCAGATTCAATTGTTAGAGCAGGCAGAGCAACTGATAAAAGCTTATCCTGAGGATGAAGTGCACTTGCTCCACAACAAGTCCAGTCAGGTATTTCATCAATACCAAGATCTAAAAACTTAATAAGAGCATTTGTTGATATATTAAAATCTGGAGAGGTTGACTCTAACGAGCAACCTGGATAATATGCATAATCCATTGTCGTTTACACCTTTTCCTTTCTAATTCTATTTACTTTTTTAAATACTTTTCTTACTTCTGAAACTCTTTTAGGAGTGGGCTTAAGACTAATTTTCTTCTTTAAAAGCATGAGTGGAAATAAATTAACATCCTTAAATAATTTACCCGAGCGTAAATTAAAATTTACAACCATTTCTGGTTCATATACTCTACCGAATGAATAAATAGAACCAGAAAATGCTCTCTGAAAAGTATCTACATCACGGGCTTTCTCTGTAATTCCTTTCTTAACAGCCATTCTCCTAAATGCATCCATGACACCTTTAATATCCACATCCTGCGGACAGCGAGTACTACAAGTATCACAAAAAACACAATACCATATAGTTCTTGAATTTAGAACTTTTTCTTTAAACCCAAGCTGACAGAAACGAATAACTTGAGAGGGTGGAATATCCATAAGATAATTCATTGGACACCCTGCAGTACATTTGCCACATTGATAACATTTAGAAACGTCAATATTTTCTTCTTTTAAAAGCTCTTCCCTAAATTCCAAAAGGTTTGCATTTTTTGCTATATTTATAAGCATAAATAATCCCTCCCTTTAAATAATTTATGAACTTTGTCTAACATATGCCATCTCTTCCAGGCGTTTAATTCTTTCTTCAATTGGTGGATGTGTCGAGAATAGAGTCTTAACATCAATACCCTTAAAAGGTTCGGCAATATAAAGAGGTGAAACCGCATCATTAGCTGTTCTTGTAACAACTTTAGTATCAGATAATTTTCTTAACGCACCTGCAAGACCTAACGGATTGCGAGTAATTAGTGCTGCACTTGCATCAGCAAGATACTCTCTACTTCTTGAAAGTGATAACTGTATAAGTTTTGCTGCAATTGGAGCAAGAATTGCTAATAATAAACCAATTAAAACCAATATTACTCCGCCACCTTCTCTATCCCTGTCTCTTCCGCTCCACCAAAATGTCCTCCTAAATACCGTTGATAGAATTATTATCATTCCTAATAAAACTGATACAATCGTTGCAAACATAATATCGTTATTCTTTATATGTGAGAGCTCATGGGCAATTACACCTTGAAGTTCCTCTCTGTTTAATATTTTTAAAAGCCCCTCATTTACCGCTATTTTAGCATTCTCTAAATTCCTTCCTGTTGCAAAAGCATTAGGCGACGGGTCAGGTACAACATAAATTTTTGGCATAGGTATTCCAGCTGCAATACATAATTCTTCAGTTACATTATAAAGCATTGGATATTCATCTCTACTAATTTCTCTTGCTCCTACAGAAGAAAGAACTACTTTATCTCCTGTATAAAAGCTAACAAGTGACATTGTCAGAGAAATTACAAATCCAAAGATTAATCCCCCTAAACCACTTCCAAACCAAGCAGAACCTATAAAGTAGCATATAAAAACAGTAAATATCGAAAATATTATTAGTAGAAAAAAGGATTTTCTTTTATTTTTTGCTATTTCATCATAAACCAAGATCTACTTTTGGCACCTCCTTCTCTTCTGGAAGTTCAATTTCAAAATATTCTTCTCCTTTAAAATTAAACATTCTTGCAATTATATTTGCAGGGAAAACCTGTATACCTGCATTGTAACGCATAACAATATCATTATAAAACTGCCTTGAAAAAGCAATCCTATTTTCAGTAGAAGTAAGTTCTTCCTGAAGTCTCATAACATTTTCGTTAGCTTTAAGTTCGGGGTAATTCTCCATAACTGCAAAAAGTGTCCTTAAAGCTTTGGTGAGCTGTGTCTCTGCTTCTCCCTGTTCCTTCACTGACTTTGCTTCGATCGCCTGAGATCGTGCTTTAACTACATTTTCAAGAACCTCTTTCTCATACTGCATATACCCTTTAACGGTATTTATAAGATTTGGAATTAAATCATATCTTCTTTTTAATTCAACATTTATCTGTGCCCACGCATTTTGAATTCTATTTCGTAGAACAATAAAGCTATTGTATTTTGCAAGAATATATAGTCCGATCACTAAAACGATAATTAGAATAATCCATCCAACCATTTTAAAGACCACCCTTTACTTAAAAAATTTTATTTCACTAAAAAGAAAATACATACATTCTTCATAACAAGTTACAAACTACAAACAATATTTTTGACTCAATAATGCCTTTCTTGTAAGTTTGATTATGTCTCATCTATTGCATAATTAAACATAGCTTAAACCATCATATATTGGGAATTTTGCATTTAATTCTTTTACCTTAGAAGCGATTGCAGAAAGAATAGAACTATTATCCCTATGAGTGAGAGCGTCATAAATAAGCTCTCCTATCAATTCCATTTCCTTTTCTTTCATGCCTCTCGTAGTTATAGCAGGTGTTCCAATGCGTAAACCACTCGTAACTGTTGGAGGATTTGGATCAAATGGAATTGTATTTTTATTTACAGTAATATTTACAGAATCAAGAATAGATTCTCCTTCTTTGCCGGTCATATTAATTGGTCGCAAATCTACAAGCATAAGATGATTGTCTGTGCCGCCTGAGACAATTCTTAATCCTTTTTCTGCTAATACTTCACTTAATCTCTTTGCATTTTTAAGGATTTGCCTCTGGTATTCTTTAAAGTCCTCGCTCATAGCTTCTTTGAATGCCACTGCCTTAGCAGCAATTACATGCATTAATGGTCCACCTTGAATACCAGGGAAAACTGCTTTATCAATAAGCTTTGCATGCTCTGCTTTACAGAGAATCATTCCACCTCTTGGTCCCCTTAGAGTCTTATGGGTGGTGGTAGTGGTAAAATCTGCCCAGGGGATCGGGGATGGGTGAAGTCCTGCTATAATTGGACCAGCAATATGAGCCACATCTGCCATTAAAAATGCGCCAACAGATTTTGCAACTTTAGAAAATCGTTCAAAATCTATAAACCTTGGGTAAGCACTTGCTCCACATATTATTATTTTAGGTTTTGATTCAGTAGCTATTCGCTCAAGCTCGTCATAATCAATAGTTTCTGTTTCAGGGTTTACCCCATATTGAACAACTTTAAAGTACTTTCCTGAAATTGATATAGGATGACCATGAGTGAGGTGTCCACCATGAGAAAGGTTCATTCCCATTAATGTATCTCCCGGATTAAGCACAGCAAAATATACAGATAAATTAGCCTGTGCACCAGAATGAGGCTGCACATTTGCGTGATCTGCCTTAAACAAAATTTTAGCTCTTTCTATTGCGAGGGTTTCAAATATATCAACATACTCACACCCACCATAATACCTTTTTCCAGGATAACCTTCTGCGTATTTATTTGTGCCTACAGAACCCAAAGCCTGGAGTACTGCTTTAGATACAATATTTTCGGATGCTATAAGCTCAAGTTTCTCTCTTTGCCTTTCAAGTTCTTTTTGTAATGCATCAGCAATATCCGGATCAACATTCTTAAGATCATCCATCATTACAATCTACTCCTTTTCTTCCATTTCGGAAATTTTATTAACTCTTAGAAGATGCCTATCCCCAAGAAAGTCAGTATTAATAAATGTATTTAAAATTTCAATTGCCATTAATGTCCCAATTAATCTTGCCCCAACACATAAGACATTTGCATTATTATGCTCTCTTGATAGTTTTGCGGATAATGGTTCACTGCAGGAAGCAGCTCTTATACCTTTTACTTTATTTGCTACTATTGACATACCTATCCCAGTTCCACATATTAGTACACCAAAACTTAAAGGATCTTCCCTCACTGTCTCTGCTACTTTTTTACCATAATCGGGGTAGTCAACCATTTCATCTGAATAGGTCCCAAGATCTTCTACCTGTATATTTAAATTTTCAAGATATTCAATAAGAATTGACTTTAGAGTAAACCCAGCATGATCAGAGCCTATATAGATTTTACTAATCTTCATTTTAAATTTCATTATATATATAACTCATATATTTTCAACTAAATGATTTGTTTAGATTAAAATCTTACAGAAAAACAATAATTTCTCAAAAAATTAATAATCTTTTAAGAAGTATATATTCTTGGTCGATCTAAAGCAGAAGGTATAAAAGTGAAATTAAATTTATAATAAATCTCGCTTAGTTGTTCCCTGAAACAATTATCAGGGAAGCTATGCTACAAACTGTCATCCTCGAAATCTTTTATCGAGTATCCATGATAACTGTCATCCTTGACCTGATCAAGGATCCATAGTAACTGTCATCCTCGAAATCACACCCACTGTCATCCTCGAAATCTTTTATCGAGGATAAAGTAACTTGTCATCCCCAAAAGCACACCCACTGTCATCCCCAACTTGATTGGGGATCCAGACTCTTTTTTATTTGTTTGAAAAAGAAATACTTCCTGGATTCCCGCAATCGCTTTGAATGACCTTAAAATGATCTTTCGTTGCTATAAAGATATATGGAGGGCTTTATACGGAGAAAAGCAAGAAGAAGAGATCCTTCATCGCTATAAAGAACGCTCACTCAGGATGACGGGGGTGGTGTCATCCCCAAAATCACACTCACTGTCATCCCCAACTTGATTGGGGATCCAGATTCTTTTAATCCTGGATTCCCGCAATCGCTTTGAATGACAGAAATAGGTCGCGGGAATGACAAAGAGGTTGCGGGAATGACAAGAAAAAGCAAGGGAACGACGAACAAGAGGACCCTTTGTTCTTGCTGCAACCGAGCTTTATAAATCTACTTAAAAGTATTGTGGAATTTATTTCAAGGTATTTATTTTGTATCAAAGTATTTATAATTTTATGGAGATTAAATATGTTTAATAAAGAGTTAAAGAAATTAGCTTGCTGGATTATATGTTTTTCTATTGTTCTTTTATCTTCTTCCTGTAAAAAAACAGCAGAAGTGGCACCATCATTTGAAAAGAGTCTTTTTTATGCATCACCAGAAGGTGGCATAGCTTTGTTTGATTTCTCTCTTAATAAAAAAATAAAGCTTACAAAACAACTCGATTATTACCCTACACCACTTAATGACAACGAAACAATTCTATTTTTAAGGCTAAAAGAAGTCTTTGCTGGTAGTGGTAAAGATAGAAAAAGTAAAATTGAAACATATATTTACTCTTATAATATTCGTTTAAATCGCGAGAAGCAAATAATAAAACTTAAAAATTTTTCTCCCAGCAGAGACTTAAAAGATGATTGCTATTTCGTTAAGAATGGTGAATATTTATTGGTTTTAAGCTACTCACGCCCCTATGAATTAATAAGTGTAAAGACTGGTGAAAGTGTAAATTTAAATATATTAGATTTTATGAATGATTGTAATCAATATGATTCAGCAGGTGAAAACCTATATATAAGAGTTCGGCAAAATCCTCATAAATCATTATTTAAAAATCCTCAATATATCGAGAATACTCCAAGCTTTGAAGCATTAATGAAGCTTGATAAAGATTTTAAAATGGTTAAATTGCTCGAAATACCAAAAGAAAAAATGTTTACTTCCACAATTTATGGCTATTCATTTAGTCAAAACCTTAACTTTTTAGCGTACAGCATGGACAAAGAAATTTATTTTCTGGAAGAAAATAATAGTAAAATATTAACTAAAGGTGTTCACCCTGCATTCTTAAAGAAAAATATAATAGTTAAAGAGGGATTTAAATTCCCGTTTTCAAACTTAAACTATATATACCACGTTAAAAATCCCAGAGAAGAGAATACTCTTTTCTGTGCGAAAAACTACCTTTCAATTTTCAACTCAAGCAACAAAGATTTCCATATACTAACCTACGACGATGTTATTCTCAGTACTTCATACAAAGAAAACGATAAAGCATACCTTTTCTCTAAACTTGCATATATTGGCAAACTTTCAATTAATAATCTATTTATTTCAGTAACCTATAAAGAAGGTGACCCTACTGCAGGACCAGAAAACATTCTCTCAATAAGTGAATCTCCTGATATGGTAATCCTTTTTTCACTTGAAAACGGCAAATTTATAAAAAAGCTCGATATAGGCGGTAGAGAGAGCTTAGAAATTGATTTTAAAGATTTAAATGGAGATGGCTCTATTGAAATCATTGTTCAATACGCAGCTTCCAATTTCAAATGCGAGGAGAGATTTAAGATAGCTGGAAGAGCTCTTATCTGGAAGGATGTTTATTCCATATCAGAAAAGGGCGATTATGAACAAGCAGATGGTAAATTCCCTGAAATCTATGAGGAGCTTTTAAAACAACTCGAACCACTCTATTCTAATGCAGTGGCTGCTAAAAGACTAAAACAACCCGTATTATGTGATGATGACTTAAATACGCTCGAACAACTAATCAGGAATGCAAAAGCAATAATTTATTACAATCGTTAATTTTCTAACTTTAAGAAATTTTTAATACTCCAGCTCCTTCTATTTTCCCATCTTTAAGAAGTTTCAATGCATAATTTGCATCTTCCAAGTCAAAAACCTGAACTTTAGGTCTAATTGGAATCTTGGAAGCAATTTCTAAAAATTCTTCTGCATCTCTTCTTGTCACATTAGCTGTACTTTTTATCTCTTTTTCAAGCCATAAGTCTCTTCCATAATCTAAGTTTAAAAGAGTAGCTTTATCCCCATCTTCTTTCCTTATTGCATTTATAACCAATCTTCCTCCAGACATAATATTTCTTAAAGCAACAGTTATAGGCTTCCAGGCAGGTGTAAAATCAATTGCATAATTTAACTTTTCTGGCGAATCCTCTTCAGTAGTTCCTACCCAATAAGCACCTAATTTCTTTGCAAGCTCTTGATGTTCAGTCTGCCCTTCTCTCGTAAAAACATACACTTTAGAGTCCGGATACAAATACTTTACAATTTGAATGACAATATGGGCAGATGCTCCAAATCCAAAAAGCCCCAAGCTTTCACCATTCTTTATGCCCGTTAGTCTTAAAGCTCTGTATCCGATCACTCCTGCACATAAAAGTGGCGCTGCTTCCTCTGAACTAAAGTTATCAGGAATTTTGTAAGCATAGTCTTCTGGAACAACGGTATATTCAGCATAACCACCATTTGCATGGCAACCAGTAGCTTTAAAATTTTCACACAAGTTCTCTCTACCTTCAAGGCAAAAATTGCACTTCCCGCATGAAGAGTAAATCCACGCAACACCAACCCTATCACCAATCTTAAACTTGTGTGCGTCTTGCCCGATGGTTTCGACCTTTCCAACAATTTGATGTCCTAATATTATAGGTAATTTAGGCATACATCTGCCCTCAATCTCATCAATGTCGGTATGACACACGCCACAAGTTAATACTTTTATTAAGATTTCTCCTTTTTGAGGTTTAGGAATGGGAACTTCGACTAACTCTAAAGGGTTATCTTCCACTTTAGCAATTTTACTTAATAAAAGAGCTTTCATGTTTATGAATCATACTCCCTCAAAGGATTTAATAATCTCTGGGTAAAAATCCTCAAATGTCTTAAATTTATCCCTGTTTAAACCATATCTTTTAATAGTTTTATATATTTGTCTTATGTAAATAAACCCATCTGTCTCAATCTTTGTTAATTTATCTTCTATTGCATCATTAGTTAATTCATTAAGTTCTAATTCAATAGCTTTAACAATGTGCTCATTTACACATTCAATCCAGTTCAAAATATTTTGCTTTTCCATACTTTTAGAAATTGTGTCAAAAAGGTAAGAATATTTAGAAATCTCCTGACTATACTTCTCGGTTACAGTATCAACAAAAGAGTGAGTTACTTTAGAATATATTATTTCTCTGTATTCATCTTCTTCCCCAAAACTGGGGTAACCATTAATTACTTTAGAGATTCCAGCAATTAAAAATATATCCATTTTGCTACTTTCATCTTTCAAATCATTTTGAAAAAAGTAGATATATCTCTCATAAAGTATTAGCGGAGTAACAATTACATTGTAGCTATTTTGTTCTTTTCCAAAGTAATTTTCAACTTTTAAGATGTCCTTCACATTATTTAATATAGCATTTCTCTGGATTTTCACAAATTGATCGATTAACTCCTTTTGCGAATTAATAAAATTATTAAAGTTCGACTTGTTTGAAAATTCCTTAAGTAAAGTGATAAATTGGTCTAAATCCTCATACTCTACCCCTTCAATCAGTTGCAAATTAGATAGAGGAATTTCTATTTCAAGGTTAGGTGGATTGGATAGGTGAAGCATCAAATTTAATAATAAGGAGTCTTTAAGAGGGGACTTTGAGAGTTCCTCATAAAAAATTACTGCTTGATCATCTTTAAATGGTTCAAAATATCTTACAACATTCATTTTATAAACAGTATTAAGCAATGCACAGTTATTTGAACTTGCTTTAAAGTCACTTAAAATCTTTATGGTTCCTAAAAGCTCAATTCTCGGATCCATAGAAATGTTAAGTCTCTCCTCTATTGGCTTACCAGGATTTTCTCCCTGTATGGTGCAACCAGAGAGAATCAATATAATCAATCCAAAAGCTAAAATCATCTTTACTTTAGTATTAATCATAAAAACTTCCTCTGTACTAAATTATACACTTTTTATTATTCCCTTATATTTATTTTATACAAAGGAATAATTTTTGCATTTGATTTGTCAAATACTTGAATTTGATAGAAATTTATATATTATTCTAAAGGAATAATTCTTTAAGAATAATTCTAATAGAATAATTGGAGGGTATAAATGCAAAATCCTTTTACAATAGGCATAACAGAGGGAAGTAATTTTTGTAACAGAGAAAAGGAGCTTAGAGAACTCAAAAATTATGCTTTGAACCAGGTAAATATAGTTTTGTACTCACCAAGAAGATATGGAAAATCTTCCCTTACCATTAGACTATTGAGCGAACTCAGCAAAGAAGACTTTTTAACAGTTTATTTAGACCTTTTTCCGATTTCTTCAAAAGAAGATTTCATTTATAGGTTAGCCACTGGTATTTTTAAGGCAATTGGAAAGGGTGTATATAAAAGAACATTTTTTGAAAATATCTCTCACCTTTTCAGGAGTATTGTTCCAACAGTAGAGTACAGTGCTGAAGGAATAAGCTTTTCAGTTAAGTTTAACAAAGATGAAAAATTAGAAATACTTCTTGAAGACCTTTTTCAGGGTACATACAAATATCTTAAAGAAAAAGAATCTAAAGCCATTATTGCATTAGACGAATTTCAAGAGATTACAGAACTCAATGAATCAAAGTATATTGAAGGGATAATTCGCTCTTTTGCTCAGTTTCACAAAGAAATTGTTTTCTTCTTTGTAGGAAGTCGAAGAAGATTACTCCTGGATATGTTTACTAATAAAAATCGACCATTCTATAAGAGTAGTTTTCTATATCCTCTTAAAGAGATACCTGAAGAAGAGTTTATGTCTTATATAATCAAGAAATTCGAAGATAGTAAAAAAATATGTCCAAAAGATACTACGAAGTATATATTCGAGGCAGTTCAGGGTTATCCTTACTATGTGCAAAAACTTTCATCTCTTGCCTGGGATATCACAGAAAAAGTGTGCGAGATTGAAACTGCAAGAAAAGCTTATGAAATTTTGATCAAAATGGAATCAATCGATTTCGAGGGAGTATGGAGTAATTTAGCTTTGGGGCAGAAAGCATTACTTAAAGCTATCGCTTTTGAACCAACATCTTCCCCATTTACAAAGGAATATCTTCGAAAATATGGATTATCTCTTGGAGGAGCTCAGAAAGCCATTAAAGCTCTTCTATTAAAGGATTTGATTGAAAAAACTGACAGTAAAATTTACAGACTTACAGATCCAGTAATGGCAGACTGGTTAACTTCTGTTTAAGTAAATTTTTTTTCCAATATAGTGCGCTTCGGACAGAAAATAACACAAAAAGACAAAAAGTAAAATATTTAACAAGTAATTCGATCACTTGACATTTTCAAAAATATTACTATATTACTTTTCTTAAGTAAAAAACTAAAAAGTAGGAGGTATTAGAATGGGTTTTAGTAATTTTAACTATTTTCCTTCTACAAACAGAGAGAGAGAGAGAACAGCTTTAGTTCATCTCTAAAGCACGGCTTTCATATAGTGAGTGTGTTTAATCTTCAAAAGATTTGTGTTTCATTAATTCTTATTGTTTTAATTCTTATAACATACTCTTACGGAGGCTTGACAAAAGTTTCATCTCAAGAAATAGATTGGAATATACACAAGTATGTTTACGAAGAAGGTGAAGAAAGTTTTCCAATAAATTATAAAGCATTTTCAATAGTAGTTACAAACCCTCAACTTGTAGACAAAGTTGAAGATATAGTTCCAAAGAGATACTGGGCTGGCAGCAATCCACCTCCAGATGTAATAGAGGATTATGATGAAAATAATTACAAGTTAATATGGTATATAGATCGTGAAGAAGCAGAAAATTGTTGTAGTCAGCCTATAAGCCAATTATCACCTGAATGTATAATAAAGGGTTACAGTAAAAATCTTCAGGGTGAATGTATACTTCTGATTATTTTATACTTCTATAATCCTGATGAAAACGATGTCGAAATATGTAATACCGCAACAGCAGAGGGAGATGATATCCATAATCCTGGTGAGAAAATCACAAAGTCTTCAGAAAATCCTTGTGTTATTATACCAGGATACACGGGGCCATCTCTTGCTGAGCCGCCTTGCCCACTACCTGGGATTCCGTTAATGTATTGCTTTCAGGCAAAGATAGGAGATTGTGTTGTTACCAACGAAGATGGTACACCTATAACCTTTACAGCGTTCAATTATGAGATATTTTTTACTCCAAACCCTTATAGAGATGAAGAATACTGTCTTGATCTATATAACGGAGGTCCTATAATTGTTGCACCTGTACACATTCCTGAAACAGGAGAAAATTATTTAAAGCCAATGCTTTTTACTGATTTATGTCTCTCTGCCCCTCAATCAAAAGATTACCAATCAATACTTGAGCAAGTCAGAAGAAACCCAGGCGGTTATATGAGAGATGGAGAATATCATGAATGCGACATAGTTCGACCTGATATACCTGCCAGAGATAGTAGTGGTGAACAAATAGACTCTAAAGGAGTTTTAGCATTACTTTATGAAATAACAGCTGATATTAAAGATCAAATTCCCAATGGAGAATTTGTTAGATTAAATACAGTTCCCTGCCCTGAAGAAAAAGATGAATCTGCGAATGATTTCTCGGATGTAGCAGGACTTGATTGCAATGATGATGGAGAAGTAGATATTCCAATCGATAATCCCTACAATGAAGAGCCTTAAAATTTATAGTTTTAAATAAAAGATAAAAGCTTGAATTAAATTTTAGGGAGTATAAACTCTTAATAGGAAGATAAAATCTAAAAATTTAAATAAATTTGATTGGTGAGATTATGAAGCTATCTAATAAAAAGTTACTTTTAATTATCCTTCTAATAATATTTTTTGTTTTCCCATCTCGAGAGATTGTACTTACATTATCAAAAACAGATTGGATAACTCCTGGTGGAAATCAGGAAAGAACATTTTACTCACCCATTGAGATAAACCCCCCTCTTTCAAAGAAATGGCAACTATGGAATGAAAGAGTTATAGATTTTGTAGTTTCTGATGAATATATGTTTATCTTCTTCTCGAGTGGAGTAATTAGAAGGTTTGATGTAATTTCGGGTAAATTTATTGACCAGAGAAAACCTATTTCTGGAAGTTTCTCAATCGCAATGAATCATTACCCTATAATAAAAGAATATGAATTAAAAGAGGGAATCAATCCATTAATTGTTCCTAAAGTTAGATATACTCTATATTTTATCGAATATGAAACTGGAATATTATACTCCTATTCATATTTTCAGGACATAATAAATTGGAATTGCAAACTAATAAACGAAAAAGATACATTTTCAGCACGTTACTGTTACTTCTCTTATACAAATGAAAACCTATATGTTAGCATCTTGACTAATAGAATCATAAAAATTGATCGTGAAACTGGGAAAGTAGTATGGCTAACTAATCTTGGAATAAATAATGGAGACATAATTTTACTCACTCCTTCTTATCTATATGCAACTTTTTATTTAAATGAAATGGACGGAAAAGTAATTTTTATTTACTCACCTGGGTACACACTTTCATTTTGGATTTTTAATGCAGACAACGGCGAGATTACAAATATGTTTGAAGTTGGAAGAGGAGAGGTTTGTGGAGTAACTTATTATCTTTTTTGTCCTTCCACATTCTATTACTCAGAGGATTTAAAAACAATGTATGCATTAAGTTTAGAAAAAATTTACAAGATTGATTTCAGTAATGATTCTGATTCTATGAATTATGAAGTAATTCTTTCCCTACCTACAGATTTAAATATATATCTTACTTCTTTTGGTTTAGGCTCATACTCTTATATCACGGTAAATGAAAATATTTTATCGCTTCTAATACTTAAAGGTGGAAATATAGGGAATCATAAAATCTATCTTATAAATATAGATATTAAGAACAAAAAACTTCTTTCTCAAGAAACTTTTAATAAAATCCCTAAAGCCTCTACACCACCATTTTTTGGTATAAAAGGTATAGAAATATATAAAGATTCTTTTATAATCATTGAAAGCAGCGGTGTTTACAGGCTAAATAATGAAACAGGTTTAGAAGAATTATTTTCATTTGATAATAATACTATTCATACTTATGAACAGGTAAATCCATATCTCAGATATTTTGATACCTTGTATACCTTTCACTGTGGTAAAATTACGTCCCTAAATTTAAAGACAATGAAAATTAACTGGGAAATATCAGCAGGAACAGAAAACATAGCAGAGCAAGGAATTTATTATTCTGATGGAATTTTATACTGTAAAGCAAACGACGATTCTGCAATTCTTGCAATTGATGTATTAACCGGTGAACAACTCTGGAAAACTCAACTTAGAAGAGAAATTTTTAATAATATCCTTATTACTGACCAATATATTATTGCAGGAAATGTTGATCAGTGTCTTCCTTTTGGTCCTCATGTTAATAATGACTTAGAGAGTTCTATTTGGCTAATAGATAAAAAAAGTGGACGAATTTACTGGGAAATAAATTCAAAGGAGCTTAAAAAGGAATGTTGCAATGATACTGAATCTGTCTATGATACTGAAAGGAAGGGGTTGTTAACTCCTCCAATACTGTTTGATAAGAATATTTACTTCTTTATGGATGATAAACTTTACTCTATTCCTCTTTCTTCTGTTAAAAATTTAGGCTCATTAAAACCTATTGAGTTTTCCGCACGTGATAATATATATCAATTTTGCCCAAGGCTTCTTCTTGCAGATAATAGAAAAGCATATTATATGGGAGAAAGTCTTATTTATTCTATTGAAAACAGTTATAGATTATCTTCTAATAGATTTGAACTGCCAGTATTAGGAGGGGGTACTATTACCTCTATTTGTCTCGATGAAGAAGGTTTATTTGTTGCAGCTTATCTTGAGAGATCGAAATCAGAAGCAATGCGTATTTACAAACTGGGAAGAAATTTTGAAGAAATCTGGTCAGTAAACTTATGCAAGGAGATTGAAAATTGTCCAATAACTTTAATGAGCTTATCTTTGAATGATAAAAATATTTATGTCAATTTTAAAGGCTTTGATAAAGCAAGCAATGGTAGAATTTGCATAGATAAAAAAAGTGGAGAGATTAAATGGAAAAAGGATATAGAATTTCTTGATTATTTTAAAATTTTACAAGAGAGAGGGCTTTATTTTCCTTTTCGTGAACATTTCCCTTTCAGTTTAGAACAAATATCGACTAAAAATGCTCTATTAACAATTAACATTGATAAATTAAGCTTCTTAGAAAAAGAAAGCGGTAGAGAAATATACAATCTCCCTTTACTTAATTCATCACCTACTTATGGTGCACCAATTTCCTTTATACCGGTTGATATATTTTCTAAGGAAGATTCATCGAGGATTAAGGGTATTCTATTTCAATCCATCGATGGAAATATAACATTTTACACAGAGGAAAATAATAAATAATTAAAGTGACTTGCGGAACGGTATGAGTTCCTTCAGTCGTTTAAGGATGGGTTTCTCAGGATTTATAGGGAGGTTGGAAAATGTGCTTCGTTATTTAAAGAATGATTCTCAGGTTGTACTGTAGTAGGATCCAACAAAATGGAAAGCTTTATTAGTCCATATTTAGATTTTTTGATGAAGTAACATAACGCACCGATTTATTCATAAATTTACACATAGAATTTTGAACATTCTTAAAATTAGTTATATTTCTATTATGGTGAAATTTAATAATTTAGGAATAATTTTAATTGTATAAATGAAGAAAATAATATTAAGCTTCTTACTGATAATATTAATCTTACTTCCTCCGCTAAATTTAGTAAA
>ERZ795060.2071-NODE-2071-length-21316-cov-561.388787_pt1 | contig 21316 bp, 20 predicted proteins | sample MGYA00375144_ERZ795060 | MGnify/ENA primary metagenome ERZ795060 (study PRJEB30189, sample SAMN05720157) | activated sludge metagenome | isolation source: anaerobic digester from wastewater treatment plant | place: Japan | collected 2015-05-15 ...
CCCACCCCCGCTACCAGAAGAGTGAATGTCCCCTATTGAGGGGACATTCTTGTATGTTATATGTTGTATGAGAAAAATTGAAAAGCCGGGCTAATTGCCCGGCTTTTTGTATATTTCCTGACTTTGACAGAAAAAAGAGATATCAAAAAGTTGAATTGTGGATTTATGTAAGTTTACGACACTAAACTTTGATTTTTTGTTTTCTCCATAGTGTTTTTCTAAGTAGCATTCCCTCTTTTCTCTTTTTTCGTTTTTCTTACTTTTGTTGTCTCAGTTCATGCTTGTTTTAATCCTCTTTCCTTGCTTTCCTTCATCACTCGTGATATACTTTAAATGGTGCCTTATCACACTTAAAGAAGTATGATTATCTCCATATTTACCCCGTGAAGGATCTGGAAGGAAATTGGGAAAGTAATAAAACTCATCTGATGCTTTTAAATTAGCGTGACGGTGGCTAGTAAGAATTGAACAATGGCATTCTTGGGCATCTTTGTCACCTCGTAAGTCTTTGAATAAGTTGTGGATGTACACCCAGCCATTAATGTATCTTGGTACGTTACTGAACTGAATTTCTTGAATCCTCTCTTCATGCGTATGAAATCTTTGAGAAGTAAATATCTTGATTCAACAGCGTTTTGTTGTGACTAAGATATACTCTCTGGTGTACCATGTACCGAACAGCCCTTCAATAGCTTGTTTGTACACTGGTAGTCCATCAGTAATGATAATCTGAGTGATGATATCTCCTTTTAGTATTCAACAATATTATCGCACATTTTTCAAATTGGTTAACAGTATCTCCAAATCCAAAGGAGGAGACGAGATGAAAACAACACACAAGATAATCATTGGTGATTCGAGATGGATGAATGAGGTTCCCGACGAGTCAGTTCATCTTATTATTACATCTCCGCCATATTGGCAACTGAAAGATTATGGAAGTGAGAAACAAATAGGTTTCAATGATACCTATGAGGAATATATAAACAACCTTAATTTGGTTTGGAAAGAATGTCACAGGGTTTTAAGTAAAGGTTGTCGATTATGTATTAATGTTGGTGATCAATTTGCCCGTTCTGTATATTATGGAAGGTATAAGGTTATTCCGATAAGAACTGAGATAATCAAGTTTTGTGAGAGTATTGGTTTTGATTACATGGGTGCTATTATCTGGCAAAAGGTTACTACTTGTAATACAACGGGTGGTGCCACAGTAATGGGGTCTTTCCCATACCCCAGAAATGGGATTCTTAAGTTGGATTACGAGTTTATTTTAATTTTCAAAAAATATGGAAACGCACCAAAAGTAAGTAATGAGATTAAAGAGCAATCAAAATTAACACAGGATGAATGGAACCAATATTTTACAGGTCATTGGAACTTTCCCGGTGAAAAGCAAGATAAACACTTGGCTATGTTTCCTGAGGAGTTACCTAAACGTCTCATTAAAATGTTTAGCTTTGTTGGTGATACTGTTCTTGACCCATTTCTTGGAAGTGGAACAACCTCTTTAGCAGCTAAGAATTTGAAAAGAAATTCTATTGGGTATGAGATAAATGAAGACTTTTTACCACTCATAGAAGAAAAACTCGGATCGAAGCAAAATACTATTTTTCAAGATGCAACCTTTGAAATAATCAAACAAGTAGAACCCAAGATAGATTTCAAAGAGGAAATTAAAAAATTACCCTATATTTTTAAAGACCCTATAAGATTTGACAGGAAGGTCGACCCTAAGAAATTAGAGTTTGGTTCGAAAATAGATAATTCATATTACGAGGGCAAAAAATATTACACGATAAAAGAAATAATTTCTCCAGAGATATTGATTTTAAACAATGGATTGAGAATCAAACTATTGGGTGTGAAAGAGAGACCAGAAAAGAAGAGGGAAGCTGTTCAATTTTTAAGAGACAAAACCAGTGGACAAAAGGTGTTCCTAAAATTTGATAACGTAAAATATGACAAGAAAAACAACCTCCTTTGTTATCTTTATTTGCAAAATATGACATTTTTAAATGCTCACTTGATTAAGAAAAATTTGGTTGATGTGGATACTACTCTTGACTATAAATACAAAGCAAAATTCTTAGATCTCCAAAAAGAACAAATCAAAGAGGTGTAGCATGAAAGTAAAAATCACTATCGAAGAAATCAGAGAATATTTGGACATAGAAACACCAGAGTTTCCTAAGTATGTAGCACCACTCATCAATTTAGCAAATCAGTATGCACAAGGGACGCGACCGAGAGTGGTTGGTCAAATGAGTGATCTTATTCAAGAGTTTGGAGGGGAGAAACTATCCGAATGGGAAGAGTGGTACTTAAAGGAAAAGCCTGATGCAATCAAAAATGCCACGGAGAAAATTTTTCAGAAATTGCAAGAATTTAAAAATTGCTTGGACAAAATTGACCAAAATATGGTTGAACAATGGGTAAGAGATTTAGTAATTGTGAAAACTTTTGCTGGTCTCAAATTTCAGGAAGCAATACTAAAGAAGGGTGCAGAGCTAAAAGGAACAAATTACCGATTAGCCGAGTCTGATGAAGAATCAAAAGGAATTGATGGATACATTGGAGATACGCCTGTATCAATAAAACCTACCACATACAAAATGGAAGCAGCATTGCCAGAAAATATCTCTATTGTGATTATCTATTATAGAAAGATTGATAATGGAATCGAGGTAGACTACGGAGAAATGTTAAAGTAATCAGCTACCATATCGTTTAACATAGCTAACAGAAAGAAACACTTTTGGATCCTTTCTTCCAACCGGGCTAATTGCCCGGCTTTTTGTATATTATTGAATATTATTGTACTTCAAGCTTACATTTTCTATCTCTTCTATCTTCCCGGTATGTACAATGAGAATTTCGTTCCGAAGTCTTCGTACGTGTTTTCTGTGAGTTGAACTACCTTTGTCGGGTGAAATTTCGTTCCAACACCGAAGAAGAGTAGATACACTTTCCCCGTTTTTCCCACAACTATCGTGGCTTCCGGTGGAACGATTATATCGTAGTTTGTCTTTATCCTAGGTTCTTTGAAATAGAAGAACTTGTGATTTCCTAACCCCGGTTTGACTTCTCTGTTGAAGTACGTGTTTTCCTTATCTTTTATCGTTATCCATACATTTTCATTTCCGCTGACAAAGATCATGAAGTATCCGGTTGTCGGGTCGTCCGATACATTTGAAAGAATCTTTTCAAAGTCGTATCCGAAGTCCTTTAGGTAATTTACAGACGAGATGTATTTATCAACAAGCGAATTTGGTCCAACAAGACCTTTCACATTCTCTACCTCGGTATTTAATTCAGAGACTTTTGAATCAACGTACCTTTTCATCTCTTCATACTTCGCCAATATCTCGCGGTATCTAACGAAATTTCCTATTGAAAGAACAACGGATATTATAACGATGATAAAAAACAAGACACCGAAAAACGATGTAAGGTCACGAGTCTTACGCTTTTTAGTAACTGCCACAGTCTTATCACCCCACTGGTCTTGGTGCTTTAGATATTGCCCTTGCTTTCACTAACAACCCAACGAGCATCGAAAAAACTACAGTCGACGTGCCACCGTAGCTCATGAATGGTAAAGGAATCCCTGTGACCGGCATGATGCCCAAGTTCATTCCCACGTTCTCAAAGACATGGAACGCAAAAACGCTGCTGACACCCGTTACAACATATCGCCAATAGTTATCTTTGTATTTTTCTATTCTAAGCATTGGTATTAGTATTATTGTACCATAAAGTGCTAATAAAATCAAAGCACCGATGAAGCCAAATTGCTCTGCATAAGCCGAGAAGATGAAATCGGTATATTGCATGGGAACTATATGTAAGTTTGTAGCTGTACCAAGATTGTATCCTGTACCATTCATACCCCCGTTGGCGATTGCCACTTTTGACATGATCGTATTGTACGCACCCGCTTGAAAATGTTCTTGTGGATTGAAGAGTGCGAGTATTCTTAATCGCTGGTAATCTTCCAAGACTGTGTAGAATGCTATCGGTGCTGCAATTATCCCTACAGTGATTATTGCAAATATGTATTTTTTATTTACATCACTGGAAATCATCATCACAAACCATATGAAAACCATGAGTATCGTCATTCCAAGGTCCGGTTCTAAAAAGATGAAACCAGCAGGTAGAATAACAGCCAAAGAATACATAAATTTCCTATCTTTTTGACTTTGTGAGAATACGTGGGAAAGTAGTAATATGATCGATATCTTGAATAATTCAGATGGTTGGAGATCAAACGGCCCTATGTCTATCCACCTCTTTGCACCGTAAACTGTCTTTCCGAAGAATAGTACAAGTCCTAACAATATCACTGAAGCAGCATAAAGATATTTTCCGTAGTGCTTTATACGCGCCTCTTTTTCGAAGATTACGTAAAACATGGCAACTAACGAGACTAAGTCCCATATGATCTGTTTTACGAACCTTCCTTGTTGTTCAGTACCCCAGACAACACTTCTTAAAGTGATGAGTCCAAGAACCATGATAGCTATCGTAACTGCTATCAATATGTAATCTCCGATGGAAAATTCATTTTCTCTCAATCTCTTGAATTTGTACTCCATTGGCTAATCATCCCCTGCTTTTTTGCCAAATCTATTACTCAGTTGCACAAGTACAATTATACAGAAAATCCCCGCAATTGAACAGCGGGGATTTCTTTACAACCATTTATCATTTATTACTGTCATCAATCATCTTTAACCATCGTACCGGAACGAATAAACTGATCTTACGCCATTGTAGTAATAGAATATTCCAACGTAGTCACCTTTTTTGATGTTTCCTACCGTTGAATTCCAAGAGTTTACATCTCTGATATCGTATGCAAATCCATTGATCGATATTCTCCATATGAGTGTGCCAACTTTTATGTATTTATTGCTAGATTCTTTTACGATGACGCCGTCTTCACTGGCTGGTATCTTGTATTTGCTTCTGTCATCATTCGAAACATTTGCAACTTTGATACCGTAAAATTCTCTTGCTGTGCTGCTTGAAGAAGAAGTCTCAGTTGGTAATGTCCCAAGTGTAACGTCAATTGTGATTTCCTTTCCATTTCTGTTTACTGTGACTTTTACCTTCGTACCCGGTGTGTAATTTCTTATGAGTGATGTCAATTCAGCTGCTTCTTCAACAAACGAACCGTTGATCTTTACGATGACATCTCCTTCTTTTATACCGGCCTTTTCTGCTGGAGAGCCTTTATCAATTTGGGCAACGTAGACACCCTTTGTTACTTTCAGTCCAAGACTCTTCGCAAGTGATTCAGTCACGGTCTGTGCATAGACACCAAGGTATGCCTTTTCTACCTTTCCTGTCGCTATTATTTGGTTTATGAACCTCTTTGCTGTGTTGATTGGTATTGCAAAACCGATATTAGCAGCTGCACTTGGATTGATTATCGCTGTATTGATACCTATAACTTGACCGTATATGTTGAGTAGTGGTCCACCACTGTTACCTGGGTTAATCGCAGCATCGGTCTGAATGAGATTTGTGTAGTATCCACTTCCATCTGGCTTTGGTATCTTTCTACCAGTTGCAGAAATGACGCCAACCGTGACTGTATGTTGGAACCCAAGCGGATTTCCAATTGCAATTGCCCATTCACCAATTTCCAGCTTGTCCGAGTCACCCAACTCTATCACTGGTATATCTTTATTTGGTTTGATCTTTACAACGGCAAGATCTAGTTCCTCATCACCGCCAACGTACTGAGCATCGTAGCTATCCCCGTTTAGAAGTGTAACAGTGATCTTTTTTGCGCCTTGAACAACGTGGTAGTTAGTTACGATGTATCCCTCTTTACTAATTATGAAACCGGAACCAACTGCATCCGATTCCTCATACTGTTGTGGTATATCACCAAAGAACTGCCTGTAGAATTCACTGATGAACGGGTCTATAGATATCTCTGTTTGGACGACTACGTCTATTTTGACAACTGCAGGTGCAGCAACTTTAACAACGTTTACTATGGGGCTTTTGTAATCAGCATTTACCTGAGCAAGAGACAAAACTGACACAAGCAACAGTACACCAAACAATACTTTTTTCATATTCTTCATAGCACATGCCTCCTTTTTAACTTAGTATTTTGGTTTTCTATCTTCTTACTATAACATTCACCTTTTCAATCTTCCACCTGTACTTCGTTTCTTACGCCTTCGAGTATATTATATCATTGTCTAGCTTAGAAAATTCTTAAAATTATTCCTCTTCTTATTCTTAGCGGCTCTTCCATACCTTCCTTGTCATTACCGATGATTGCATTTTTGATGTCAATAATCGAATAACTAGCAAGCACATTGGTATTTGGGGAGTAATTGAATATTTCTAATAATATCATCCTGTTTCTATCGATTTCTGTTCAAGTACTACGTTTTACTATATTTACTTTGATGAAGAAATATGATAAAATGTAAATACCAAGTTACAAAAAAGGGAGGTGTTGTTAATGATCATAAGGCTCATCTTGGGCTCAAAAAGTGATTTTTCAATGGAAATCAACGACGAAACACCCATTTTAGTTATTTTACGTGACCTTTTCTATTCTGGTGACTGGCGTAACATGAAAAGAGATTTTGAGAGTGTTCCTGAATTGTACAAGCAGATTGAAATGCTTGAAGAGATCGAAAAGAAGATTACATCTCTCAACGAGATGATTTACGAACCGATCGTTTGGACGGAAGTAGTGGAGTTCCTTGAGAAATATGGATTTACACCAGAAAGTTTGATGAATGTAACAGCAGACGGGTTGTACGAATTGGCGATAGAATATGCAGACAAGAATCAAGCAGATACTGCAAAAGATATTCTGAAATTTGCCACGAAGGTTGACAAGAATTATGCTCCTGCTTACGAACTTTACGGTTCTCTCTTACTTGAAGAAGGGGACGTAGAAGGAGCTATTAAGTATCTAAATAGATCTATCGAAATTGATCCTTGGTTAGTTCAGTCGTATTCAATGTTGGGTGAGGCATACTACAATATGGGTAAGTACGAAACAGCCATAGAATACTGGGAAAAGGAAATTACACTTTCTCCTAGTGATACGTTTACATATTTCATGCTGGCTGATGCCTACACGAAGATTGGTGACCTGGGGAAGGCAGTTGAAGTGCTTGAGAAGTTTAGACTCAACAGTGAGAACAGTATAATTGCACTGTATGAACTTGCAGGGCTTTACAGAAGGCTCGGTAATGAAGCCAAAGCCAAAGAGTACGAGAGTTTACTCATGGAAGTTGATCCTCAAAAGGACCCAAATGGTATAGAAATTTGGGCAAAGGTACATCTCAAGAAGGGAAATTACGAGAAGGTTATAAATACCGTGGAAAGTATTATTAGCACGAATTCTGAAGCAAAGCATCTGAGTCTCATACTTGCAGTGGCTTATGCAAAGACTGGTAAGATGGATATGGCAAGGCAAGTGATCGATGAACTCAAGGAAGACAATTTCTGGTATCTATATGGGAAAAAGGAATTTTTCGATGAATTACTTACGCAGAGTGAAAAGGAAAAATGTGGAATAGTCTGATTTTATTGTTCTGGTTTATCATTGGTGCAATATTTGGAAGTTTCGCAAATGTATTGATATATCGTCCTATGGCGGGGCTAAAGTTAACGGAGCCCCGCTTTTCGATATGCCCAAATTGTGGTGCCACAATTCGCTGGTACGATAATGTGCCAATTCTAAGCTACCTTGTACTAAGAGGGCGATGCAGGGATTGTGGTGCAAAGATAAGTATACGATACCCGATAATTGAGATTACATACGCACTTTCGTTTTTGCTCAATCATGCAATCTTCCCAATGGATTTGGCTATAGTGTTGGATATCATCTTCACCGTTTCTGTACCGGCAATCTTCATCGATTTACGTAAGATGCTTCTTCCAGACTACACTTGGATTTGCACTTTGGTTGCCAGTATCTACGCAAATCTTTATCACTTTTCAGATTATTGGCTACTTGACATAGTCGGTGCAGTCGTAGCGTTGACCATATTGTTACTTTTGAAGATGAGGTACAAAGATGGTATAGGCGCTGGAGATCTTTTCCTTCTTCCAACATTTGCCTACGCGTGCGGATTTGTCTACATGCCTTTCTTATTGTTATTTTCCTCACTCTTGGGTATAATATTCGGGGCTGTGAAAAAGAGCAAGGTTATTCCTTTTGGACCCGCAATCATATCTGTCGGATACGTATTGGTCTTCTTAAGATACGTGCTTAAATAATCTGCACTAAATTGGTACACTTTTGAAAGTGGAGCATCGATAATTTTTCAACATGTTGTTTTATGGTGATAACGTATGCTATAATATTAATGAAGAAAACTGTTACGTAAAAGTACTCCAGAGGAAGGGAAAATACATTCCTCTGTGTTTGTATTATGGCGTACGATGATGTACGATATTTATGATAATTTATGGCTGAAGTGATTCAAAGCATTTTAAGGAGGAATAGTAATTGAGGTTGTTTATATCGTGTTTGTTAACTTTCATCATAGTAATGATATTTTTAGTCTTCCAGCTCTTTCCCCTCAAGTACTACAACACGGTTTTGAATTATTCAGGTAATCTTGATCCTTTACTCGTTCTAAGCGTGATTAAGACGGAAAGCAGTTTCAGAGAGAATGTAACATCAGTAGTCGGTGCTTATGGACTCATGCAACTAATGCCGGAAACCGCAGAATGGATCAATAAGAAATTTGGTACAGACTACGATTACACGGATCCTCAAGAAAACATAATATTGGGATGCATGTATTTGAATTATCTGCTCGAAAGAGATGGAGATGTGAATACTGCACTCATTCACTACAATACGGGGCCAAATGCATCTGAAGATGTGAAATCCGATGCGGGGCAAAGGTATATAAAGAAGATATTGAGGTACTATAATATTTACAAAATCCTGTACAGGAGATGATCAAGTGAGGATCGTTGATAGCCAAGAAATGAGAAAGATAGAGAAGGTAACGATAGATGAGTTCAGCATATCCGAAGAAATCCTCATGGAACGTGCAGGAATTTCTGTGGTCCAAGCATTGTGGTATGAATTTGGTAATCTGGAAGACAAAAGTTTCCTTGTGATTTGTGGTAGTGGAAACAACGGTGGTGACGGTTACGTCGTTGCAAGGGACCTTTTGAATTATACCGAAGCAGTGCGAGTTGTGGCGATGGGAGAACCAAGGAGTGATGTGTCCAAGAGCAATTTCGATAGATACGTGAGGCACGGTGGGATTGTATACAAGTATTCGGACATCGGATTGGAGAAGTTATCCGAGATGATTTCCGGAGTAGATATCGTAGTGGATGCAATCTTCGGTACCGGGCTGAATAGACCTATAGACGATAAGAATTACATAGATGTCATCGGAGCGGTTAATCTTTATTCAAAATTCACAGTCTCTGTAGATATACCATCAGGTGTAAATGCCGATACGGGTAAGGTGCTCGATTATGCTGTGCAAGCACATATGACCGTCACGTTTGGCTATCCAAAACCATGCCATTTTTTATTCCCAGGTAGAGAACTAACCGGCAAGTTGAAAGTTGCAAAGATTGGTATCCCATCACAAATTTACAATATGTTTGCGTTCAACAAATCTCTACTGACCGTAGATAATGTATGCAAGCCAAATCGTCCAAGGTCTTCACACAAGGGAAGTTTTGGTGAGGTAATCGTTATAGGTGGATCTAATAGATACATCGGCGCACCGGTTTTAAGTGCATTAGCTGCACAGAGGTGTGGCAGCGGAATGGTGAGATTGGTTGCCCCAGAAAAGAGTTGTCAGTGTGCTATGGCTCATGATCCGTCACTTATATGTGGCGGTATCACAGACAGATTAAGCGCAGATTATGTGAATGAATTCATCTCTTCATTACCAACCAGTGCTATATTGTTGATAGGTCCTGGCTGGGGTTTGGACGATGAAGAAGAGAAAGTCAAGATATTAGAGTTTGCAATTCAAGCCCCGAATACTGTAGTAATCGATGCAGATGGACTAAATATATTGTCAAAGACACCTCACTTAAAAGAATTGCTCAAAAATAGAGAGCCTGGAAAGGCTATCATATTGACACCACACCCAGGTGAGTTTTCGAGATTGATCGAAAAGCCTGTCGGGGAGATAAAACAGAATTATGCTGAAGTAAAATCATTTTCACATCGGTTTGGTGTTATAACTATACTGAAAGATGCGACAACGATCATATCTGACGGAAAGGCCATCTATTTTAATATAACAGGCAACACATCGCTTTCAAAAGCTGGTAGTGGAGATATCCTTTCTGGTGTACTCTCCGCTATGCTTTCTCAGCATCTACAACCAATAGATGCTGCAAAGACAGCTACCTACGTATTTGGACTTGCCGGTGAGATGATGCCGCAAGAGGGCATGAACAGTACCTTTGAAGTAATCGCTAAGTTGCCAGAAGTGTTTGGCAAGTTTGAAGTGGGATAATCTGGGAGGATGGGATATGGCTTTCGAAGATTTCGAAGGAAATGATACAAGATCAGATGTAGTTGAGAAATTCTTGAGAATGTTAATCGTAAGGAACGAATTGTCACTGGCGAGGAATTTGATAGAATCGCTTGGCGACAGTTACAATCACGTGCTATTCGAGCTCGAAGTAAAGGCTGGAAATCTTAAGAGGGCAGTCGAGATATATAACTTACTGCCAAAGGATAAGCAGCAAATATACCTGCACATGGTTGAAGGTATAGAAAATGATGCAGAGGAAGTGGCAAGGTCACTTGAGAAAATCCTGAGAGAATTTCAAACGGAGAATTATCCGATAGTCATTGCGGAAGCTCAAAAGTTAAAAAGATCCTTCCCCCAAATTGTGGAAGTAGTTGCCATAGAACTACTAACCGCCATTCGTAAAGGCGACAAGAAGAAAATCAAAACTCTCTCGGATATTCTGAGACAATTGGATAAAAGCCATCCAGTACTCTCACAAGTTAAGTCGTCACATGGAAATGCAAGTGCGATAATCCCCGCAATCATCGTTACTATATTTGCATTAGTTCTCATAAACTTGTTCATATCTGTCTTTTCGTTGACCAAATCACCCGCACTGGAATTGGGAAACGTTGAATCGGGGATAAAAGACATAGCAAGCAAAATGCAAAGTTACAACACACAGTCCTCAGCCCAGATCGCCGCATTATCAGATGCTCTTGTCACAATAAAGACGAGTTTAGATTACTTGGATCAAAAGCTCTCGCAAGCAATGAAGAGTGCGACTTATACGGATATTTCATCAAGTTCGTCGCAAAACGATGCATTCGTTGAAAATCTTGTGAAGAGTATAGAAGACCAGATGAAACTGATATCGGATAGAATTTCAAAAATGGAGAAGAGCATTGCAAGTATAGATAGTTCAAAAGTTAGCTCAAGTAATATTGGCAACGTAGCTGATGTGAATAATGCAGCTAACGTAAACGTGGATTTAACGCCCATAACCAAAGAGCTTAGCAATCTGAAAGCTAAAATGGATGCACTATCTTCGAAGATGCAATCTCTCGTAGACTCATCCTCGGCAACTAACATGGTAGATCGTACAGAAATAAGGAGCATAGATGAAAAAATAATGCAGCAGACTGAAGTGATCCTGCAACTGCGCGAGAGAATCGATACATTGACGCAGTCTATTGAATCTTTGAAACAGAGCGCTGCCGCTAGTCAAAATCTATCACAAATATCAGCTCAACCCACACAAACCACACAAACAATGCAATCACCACAATCAGTACAATCAGTACAATCAACGCAAGTTCCAGCGCAATCGAATATGGATGAGGTTGCCATCAATTCAAGGCTCGATGCACTTACAAGCACAGTCTCTACACTTTCAAAGGAAATATCTAACTTAAAAGAAACTTTCAATAATGCAATGAGTAAATTAAACGAAAGTAATTCGAATGCTCAAAATGACCCTACGAGTAATGTTCCTACATCTACTACGCCGATTGATCAACAATTTAGCCAACAAGATGAAGATACACTCAACGCAATAAAATCTTTGGAAAGCAAGCTTACAAATCTTGAGAAATCTTTGGCAGAGTTGAAGGATACGAATAACCAGAACGATAGGAATGTGTCGAGTAAGATAGATGCCATTTCAACGGTTGTGAGTTCGTTGACAAAACAGATTGCGACTATAAATGATAGTATCAGTAAAATCAATACTCAATCTCAAACCACAAATTCAGATGTCTCAAAGCTCAGCTCTACTGTGAGTACTTTGCAAAAGAATTTGGACACGCTTTCAAAAGATGTGAGTAATGTTTCTAAGCAACTCGATGATCTAAAAAAGAGCGTGGATACACTGAAAAATGCAGCAACAACTACGAGTACGCAAACATCACAAACATCACAAAGTACAAATGGAACGACAGTCGATGTTCAAAAGATCATAAAGGAGACGAGAGATCTACGTGAGCTATTTTTGATTGGCTTGCGGTTCTATTCAAATGAGCAATATGAAAACGCAATCATGATCTTCTCATATTTGGAAGTACAGTTAGATGGCATAGAGGTATACTTCAAAGAAGACGTGTACTACTATGAGATAAAATCGTATCTTAGCTTGAACGATGTGGCAAAGGCGAGCAAGAAATACCAAGATTACAAGGTAAAATATCCAACCGGACAATATTTGAATGAATTAAATACGTACTTTAAGTGATGTTAAGTGATCTAAGTGACTTTAAGAACTTAAAAGACAGAAAATAAGATGAAATCAACGAGGTGCAATATGTCTTACGAGGGTACATATGGTAACGAAATACGACCCGCAAACCATGATTATCTACCACTCAGATGGTCTGAGGTTTTTGGTAATGAAAATCCAATAATCGTTGAGATAGGCTTTGGTGGTGGAGAGTATCTGGAAAACTGTGCAAGGAGTCATCCTGAAAAGAATTTTGTGGGTTTTGAGGTCTCCGTTACATCGATGAAGAAGGCACAAAACAGAGTAAATGGTCTAAACAATGTGAGGTTGGTCATTACAGATGCACGATTCGGAATGCGCGAGTTTTTTGGGCCAAAAACGTTGGAGAAAGTGGTCATGAATTTTCCAATTCCTTGGGACAAACATTCTCAAGAAAGAAGGCGAGTCATCGTTCCAGAGTTTTTCAGCACGTTAGCGAATGTACTTTGTGATGGTGGGACATTTGAATTAACCACCGACGTGGAATGGTATGCAAAGCAGACGATAGATACAGCTATAAGCAATGGGTTATTCGAGGTCTCGGGATATGCCGAAAATCCTGATCGAGAGATAAAGACGAGATATGAGCAAAAGTGGATGAAGTACGGTAGGAATATATATGCCGTCACGTTGAAGAAAGCAAAACACGTAGAAGTCGATAGGTTGATCGGGGGTATACATGAAATGCCGCATGCGAAGTGTGAAATCGATGAAGGAAAATTCAATAGTCTGGTTGGTAAAGTGTTCAAAGAAGATACCAAAGTTGTAGTTGTAAAGAATGTGTACAGATCCGAAAGTGATAGCTCGTACATTGTAAAGCTGATTGCATCGGATGGTGACTTCCAACAGCATTACTACCTCACAGTGCAACGTGAGATGGAAGGAATGAAAGGGATGGAAGGCACAGAAAGCGATGTGTGGCTAATCAAGTTGGATAGCGCATCTAATCCGTACAGAACCCCCGCAGTCAAATGGTCAGTCCAGATGATCGCCGATGTGTTGAGAAGACAATAAATAACATAAAATAACATATAGGTAAAATGTAGAGGTGGATAGAATGAAATACTTTGTTCTTGGTGCAGGAAGTTGGGGATGTACTATCGCCCAATTACTGAAAGAGAATGGCCACGATGTCTTACTCTGGGCACACAGTACGGAGCTTGCGAATAGATTGAATGAAAAGAAGAAGATGCCGCATCTACCCGATGTAGCACTCGATGTAGAGGTTGTTAGCAATATATCGATTGGGAAAGAATATGACGTATTGATCATAGCGACACCAGTACAGTTTGTGAGAGGCGTCCTCGAGCGAATTGATTACAAGCCAAAGTGTTTCCTCAATCTTTCCAAAGGTATCGAGATTAAAACGGGGAAGCGAGTATCTCAAATTGTTCAAGAGTTCTTCGATTGCGATTACGCCGTGTTATCTGGTCCGTCCCACGCAGAGGAAGTGGCGCTGAAATTGCCAACCGCGGTGGCGGTTGCCGGTGAGAATAAAGAGATATTCCAAAGAGAGTTTTCAAACGATTATTTCAGAGTCTACATACATGAAGACATCGTAGGCATAGAGCTTGCAGGTGCACTCAAAAACATTATAGCTATCGCTGCTGGCGTTGTTGATGGACTCGGTGGGTGGGATAATGCAAAAGCAGCACTCATCACACGTGGGCTTTACGAAATAACGAAGTTCTCTGCAACTTTCGGTGCTGATCCTTTAACTTTCATGGGATTAGCGGGGCTCGGGGATCTCGTTGTGACTTGCAACAGTAGGCATAGTAGAAATAGGCGATATGGTGAGATGATAGCAAAGGGATTTGACCCGCTGCAACTGCTTGAAGCAAGCGTTGAGATCGTTGAAGGTGCATACACTTGCAAGGCAATCGTAGAGAATTATGGTGATAAAGTTGATATGCCTATAACTAAAGAGATTTACGAGGTCATATACAACAAGAAATCACCTTCAGATTCGATCAAATGTCTGATGTCGCGTAGTTTGAAGGTTGAAATGGGGGAAGTAAAGGAATGGTTGGAAAAGAATTCGAAAGCTTAGTTGAAATAATGGCGGAATTGAGAAGTGAACACGGTTGTGATTGGGATAAGGCACAGACACATGAGACGCTGAAACCATACTTGATAGAAGAATCGTACGAAGTACTCAGTGCCATCGATTCTAAAGATGACGAAGAACTCAAAGAGGAACTCGGCGATGTACTGCTCCAAGTGGTATTCCATGCACAGATCGCCAAGGAACGTGGTGCGTTTACGATAAGTGACGTGGTGAAGACACTCAACGATAAATTAGTTCGCAGGCATCCACATGTATTTGGAGATGCAGAAGGTTATTCGTATTCAAGATGGGAAGAGATAAAGGCAAAAGAAAAAGGAAACGAAAAGAGAACGAGTATAGGCGATGTAAACAAGGCATTACCCGGTTTATCGATGGCACGCAGGGTACAGGAAAATGCCGCCGCAGTTGGATTCGATTGGACCAAGACCGAAGAAGTTTGGGCAAAGGTTCACGAAGAAATAGAAGAGGTTAAAAATGCCAATAATGACGATGAGCTCCAAGAGGAGATAGGAGACCTCCTATTTGCGATAGTGAATTTGTCAAGGTTTCTAAACGTGGACCCAGAAAGGGCGATAAGAATGGCGACGGAGAAGTTTATCTCAAGGTTTGAGCAGATGGAAAAACTCATTGAAGAAGATGGAAAAGAGATCGAAGCACTCTCACCACAAATTTTGGATGGTTATTGGAACAAGGTAAAAGAATTGAAAGAATCGAGCAAGGAGTCGGAACAATAATGATCGTATACGGTAGGAACGTATTGAGAGAACTGCTCGTTGGTAATCAACCGATGAGGATGATATATTTTTCGAATCAACACGATAAGGAATTAGGTGAATTAATAGAAGAGGTCAAAGCAAGAAAGCTTCCATTTTCTGTTGCACAAAAGAGCGTATTGAGTAAGCTATGTGGTGAGGAGAAAAATCAGGGCGTTGTGATAGACATCGGTGAATTCCAGTACGCCGAGGAAAACGACATTCCAGAAAATCCATTCATCGTTTTACTAGATCAAGTTCAAGACCCGCAGAATTTAGGTGCTATAGTGCGAAGCGCAGTTGCAGTCGGTGCAGATGTAGTTGTCATTACGAAAGATAACAGTGCACACGTGACTGCCGGTGCAATAAAGGCTTCAGCCGGGACAATCTTCAGAATACCCATCGTAATGACAGTCAATCTTGGTAGGTACATAGATAGGCTTAAGGAAAAAGGCATATGGATATACGGTGCCGATATGAACGGAGAAATGTTCTGGAATGTAGATTTGAAAAGGCCAATTGGCATTGTATTTGGCAATGAGGGAAGTGGAATTAGACCCTTAGTAAAACAAAAGTGTGATGCACTCGTATCAATACCCATGAAGCAGCCCATAGACTCACTAAACGTCTCAGTGAGTGCAGGAATTATCTTGTACGAGATTTTGAGAAGAGAGATGACGTAAATTGACGATATTGTCAGGTAACTCCCTCACTTTGGATGAGTATGATGTGGATGTATTCATACTGACAGATATAAACAATTATCTCTTTGATGCACCGTACACGATATACTACGACGGTGACAAAGTGAGTATCTTCAACTACAAGGTATTGAAACACGTTACCAATAAGAAAGTGGATATAAAATTCGATGATATGATCGTCAGAGTCATGATAGGAAACGAGATAGGTATACCGGAGAATTATGTCAAAGCGATTCCTGATCTTTTCATATGTTTTGATAAGACGAGCTATCCTGCAAAATTCTTTTACAGAAAGGCACAGATGTGGGTTGGTGCACAGATATCGAAGGTGAATGTCTTCGGACACATCATATACAATGGGACTACAAATAGAATGGTTTTTACATCGGAAAACGAAAATGGGATACTATTCGAAGGCACGACGTACGTGCTCTTGGAATCTGAAATCCACAAGAGGAGAATGGAAAAATAAGATGGCTGTGACTTTACATGATCAAGTAACGTTCGTTGCATTTTGCACATCAGGATTGGAAGGTGCCGTTGCTTTTGAACTCAGAAAGTACAATTTCAAAGTTACGTACTCTTCTTCAGGAAGGATATTTTTCTTGGGAACGCTCGGGGATGTACCATTTTTAAATATGAAGATCAAATCGGCCGATAGGATAAGTATACTCATCTCACAATTTCAAGCAGATACGTTCGATGAACTGTTCGATAATGTAAAAAGTTCAAATATCGTAGACTTTCTTGAACCTCATGCAAAGGTAACGATAGAGAAGATGAAGATAACAAATTCAAAACTCAGTGCTACAGGTGCTGTAGCATCTGTTTTGAAAAAAGCACTTGTCGAAAGTATCGGTGGAACAGATGAAACAGGTTCAGAATATCGATTCATATTGATTATAAAGAACGATATCGTTTATCTGCTTTTGGATACAACCGGTGAGGATGGACTAAACAAGAGAGGATATAGAACAAGGAGTGGCAGAGCGCCTTTACGCGAGACGATTGCCGCATCTGTTATAATACTATCAAAATGGGACGAGGATATAGAACTGTTCGATCCCTTCTGTGGGAGTGGCACGATACCGATAGAAGCTGCTACAATGGAGTTACCAAATTCAAATAGGACTTTTTCCTCCGAAAAGTGGCCTATTTTGAAAGACAGATGGCAAGAGTTGAAGAAGGAATACAACCAACTATGGCAAGCACGTCAAAGGCAAGCGATAATCGAACTTGCTAGTGATAAGAAGATACATGGCTACGATAGAGATTGCAATATCGTAAGAGTCGCAAAAGAAAATGCAAAGAGGGCAAGTGCTCAGATCGACTTTTCGTGCATCGATTTTGAAGACCTTCCCGTAAATACAAAACGTTCTTACGTGATATCGAACCTTCCGTACGGCGAGCGGATGGAAGATGACATCATAGAGCAGATCCCCATCCTAAAAGAGAAATTCCCCAACGCATGTTATTATCTTTTGCACCCTTCTGAAAAGTTCGAGCAATACTTTGGAAGAGCTGATAAAAAGGTCAGATTCCAAAATGGTGGCATCTGGACCTTTTTATACATGTACTACAAGCACGTAATGTAGGAAATTGCACACCTGAGTTCGTCAATTGTGAGGTGTTTAGATGCTCTTGATAGAGGAGTTTTTGGATAATTGCTATCAGATATCTCAAGAAGTAAGTGAGCTTGGATTAAATGCATTGTTAGAGTACATAGAAGACAATTTTGAACGTATAGAAGACCCTCTTTTGCGCGATAATGAGATTTCCACAAAGCTTGGAGAGTTGAAAGATTACATTCTCGCCGCAAAGAGACTCCCGTCCGATAGGGCTCTTAAAAGGTTACAACAAGTACGTGGAATGGTTGAAAGGTTCAAGCAAAATTACCTCACGTGTGATGTAGATTGTACATCCCAGCCTAAGACACTCGATGTACCCGTGAAGTACGCAAAGGGAGTAGGGCCATCGAGAGAGAAACTATTGAGAAAACTGGGTATAGAGACAATTGGAGATTTGATAACTTACTTCCCAAGAGATTATGAAGACAGGAGAAAGATAGTTCCGCTCCAGTTCATAGCAGAGAATGAAAAAATAACAACAAGAGGTACGATCAGAAACGTTGAGAAGGTAAAGAAAGGCACCATGGTTATCATCAGTGCATTACTTCAAGATGGTATCAGTCAAGTACTCTTGAAATGGTTCAATCAAGAATTCAAGGAACTGGAGATAAGACAGCTAATCGGTAAAGAAGTATACGTTACAGGCACACCAAAGAGGGGCTTGTTTGGTGCTATGGAGATCCAAAATGCAGAGATATCCGCTGGTGACTCGTTAGAAAGAGAGATACTGCCCGTTTACCCATTGACAGAAAATCTAACACAAAAAGTTCTGAGACGGATCATAAAGGAAAACATAGACGCGATATGTAATTTCAAAGAACTCATCCCAGATGAATTGATCTTCGAGCGAGGATTGATAGATGTAAGAAAGGCATACATGGGAATGCACTTTCCAAAGAGCATCTACCATCAGAAGATTTCTAGGAAGAGATTAGCTTACGAAGAATTGCTTTTGCTACAGCTCGCGTTGATGCTATCGAGGAAAACTTCCGAGAAAATAGGTGGTATTCCAAAGACATTTTCGGGCGAATTAGCTGAAAGATTTGTACACTCACTACCCTTCAAACTTACAAATGCGCAGGTGCGAGCGCACGAAGAGCTATCCGTAGATCTAAAGAGTTCAAATCCAATGAACAGGTTATTGCAAGGTGATGTAGGCAGTGGTAAAACACTCGTTGCAGAACTTGCAATAATAGATAACTACGAAGCGGGTTATCAGAGTGCGTTCATGGTTCCAACTTCGATACTTGCAGTTCAACATTACCAAAAACTCTTTACACACTTAACAGATTTGGGCATACGAGTTGCGTTACTAGTTGGTTCTACGAGCCAAAGGGAAAAAGAAACGATCAAGTCAGCTTTGGAAAGTGGAGATTTGGACGTTGTTATTGGCACGCATGCATTGATACAAGAGGATGTACACTTTGCAAACCTTGGACTCGTCATCATAGACGAACAGCACAGGTTTGGTGTGAAACAAAGAGAAGAACTGATATCGAAAGGTCGAGTAGTGGACACACTCATAATGACAGCAACACCGATACCAAGGACGCTGTCACTCACACTTTACGGCGATCTGGACGTCTCCATCATCGACGAAATGCCGCCAGGTAGGAAAGAAATCAAGACATTTACACTCAGACACACACGTGCCAAGGAAGTGTACAATTTTGTCAGACAGCAAGTAATCGAAAATGGAGACCAAGTTTACATCGTTTACCCGTTGATCGAGCAATCTGAGCAGATCAATGCAAAAGCAGCAGAAGATATGTACAAAGCACTGAGTCAGAACGTATTTCCAGATATTTCGATGGGCCTTCTCCATGGACGTATGTCCGATGCGGAAAAGAACGATATTATGGAGAAGTTTGTGCATGGCGATATAAAAATTCTCGTCTCAACATCGGTTATAGAAGTTGGTGTGGATGTGCCAAACGCAACTGTAATGGTGATTGAAAATGCGGAGAGATTTGGATTGGCACAATTACATCAATTGAGAGGTAGAGTCGGTAGAGGTGAAAAACAGAGTTACTGTTTTTTAATCGTCAGTGAGGCCGGTGAAGAGGCTTGGGAAAGGCTACAATTTTTCGCAAGTACCACCGATGGATTCAAGATATCTGAATACGACTTGAGACTTAGAGGTCCCGGCGAATTCTTCGGAATGAAGCAACATGGATTGCCAGAATTCAAAGTTGCTGACTTAGTTTCAGATGTGGAACTTATAATGACAGCGAGAGAAGATGCGAAGAGCATAATTGAAAATCACTCTGATAGTGAAATAATAAACAGAGTTCTCAGTGTTTACGGTGAAAGAATGAAGCTTTTAGATGTTGGTTAATTAGAAAATCATGATATAATATGTAAAATAGGTGTGTGAATTCATATCTCAAAGATTGCAGAACACTATAGAAAAAGGGAGGCAGGGAAAATGAAAAAATACGCAAAGTCTCACGAATGGTTTGATACGGAAAGTGGATGTGTTGGTATTTCAGTTCATGCACAAGAACAGCTCGGTGATATCGTATACGTTGACCTTCCAGCAGTTGGAAAAGAAGTGAAAAAGGGAGAAATGCTCGCTTCTCTCGAAAGCGTTAAGGCTGCTGGAGATGTTTATGCACCAATAAGTTGTAAAGTAATTGCAGTCAACGATAAAGTCAGCGCAACACCAGAATTGGTCAATCAAGATGCTGAAGGGGAAGGTTGGTTAGTAAAAGTTGAGCCAACGAATCCATCTGAAATAGATGAACTGTTGGACGAAGAAGAGTACAAAAAAATGATTGAGGAGGCATAAGCTGAATGACAAATGTCAATGCTTATTCCGTTCTCATGTTCATCGCAAACATAATACTCTCCGTACCTATTTTACTATCTTTGTTCCAACAGTCTAAAGCAGCGATGAACATAGCAAATGTTGTATCGATTGTCTACATACTGATCTCCACTGCATTTTTCTCTGGCGACTTTGGTATGTTTTTCCAAAAGTTGGGTCTTTCTATATCACCAATAGCGTACATAATAGTTGCTGTATTCACTTTCATCATCGCTCGCGATTTTGCAAATCTTAAAGTTAGACAGGGTATGCGAAAGGCATTCGTAATGGGCGTCATAGGGGTAGCACTTAACGTGATAGACTTTTTCACCGTTAAGAGTGCAGCACTCATACCACTCTTTTCCATTACCTGGGCATTTGTCATTACAATTATCATCAGTATAATGAAGTGGAATGTAGAGTGATCATTTCTAACTAAGCTATAATATAATTGAAGGCACCTCACACAGTTGGGGTGCTTTTTTTGTGTATTTCTTCGGAATTTGAGAAATGATAAATCACTGATAATATTCTAATGATGCAAAATGTGATATAATTCTCATGTAAAATGTCTTAGATTGCAAAAATGTGACTAG